>Ga0207433_10005344_pt1 | contig 23014 bp, 20 predicted proteins | sample YelNatPaOPGAMG01_FD_187559 | JGI IMG/M metagenome (GOLD analysis project Ga0207433, IMG submission 187559) | Hot spring thermophilic microbial communities from Obsidian Pool, Yellowstone National Park, USA - OP-RAMG-01 (SPAdes) (version 3) | ecosystem: Environmental > Aquatic > Thermal springs... | reverse complement strand
TCTCCCCGGGCCTGATCAGGTCCCTGAGGAAGCGGTCCCCATCGTCCACGCAGAGCTGGGGGTGCACCACGGCGTACTCCACCTCCAGCTGGTTCCTCACGTAGTTCACGAGCTTCCAGAGCTCCAGGTTTTTGAACCCCGGGCACTCCCCCGTGCAGATGCACATGAGGAATCTGGGCTTGGACATCTTTTGTATCAAGATAAGTTTATATTTAAAGGTTTCGATGCATCCATAATTCTATATGGCGGGGAGGGAGGGGAGGAAGGATGGTGGGGGTGAGGATCAGGGAGGAGAGGTGCACGGGGTGCGGGAGGTGCGTGGAGGTGTGCCCCGCGGGGGTCCTCGAGCTGGCGGAGGAGGGGGGAAGGAGGGTGGCCAGGGTGGTGAGGGGGGAGGAGTGCTGTGCCTGCGGGGCCTGCCAGCTGAAGTGCCCGGAGGGGGCCATAGAGGTGGAGGGCTACCAGCTCCTCAAGGTGGATCCTCCCCCCGACTACCCTCCGGAGGAGGGGCGCTACCTGAGGGGAAACGACTACTCCCCGGTGGCGGTCTGCGCCATCCTGGACACCTACGACTTCAGGATACCCCCCGAGCTCCTCAGGCTGGTGGAGGTGGCCATAGAGGCGGGAGCGGCCCTGGCGGGCACCCTCCAGACGGAGAACATAGGGATAGAGAAGCTGGTGGCCAACGTGGTGGCCAATCCCAACATCCGCTACCTGGTACTCTGCTGGAGGGAGTCCCAGGGCCACCTCCCGGCCGATGCGCTGGTGAAGCTGGTGGAGAACGGGGTGGCGGCCGACAAGAGGAGGACCATCGTGGGGGCCAGGGGACCGGCCCCCTACCTGCCCAACCTCCCCCTCCGCTCCATAGAGAGGTTCAGGAGGCAGATCAGGATCGTGAACCTGATCTCGGAGGAGGAGCCCAGGAGGGGGATGGATCCCGAGAACGTGAGGAGGGCCGTCTGGTCCTGCATCCAGGAGAAGCCCGTGGAGTTCATGGGCTACACCCTCTGGGACCCCGGGGCCTGGCCTGAGCCCCCCATCTGCGAGAAGCTCTCTCTGAGGGTGAAGGAGCCCTGGAGGCCCGAGCTGAGCAGGGAGGAGGCCGAGGCCCTGGAGCGCATCAGGAGGGCGGCGGAGAGGATTGGGAAGGCCCGCCGCTCCGGCTAGGCTCCTCCTGGGAGGCCTCCCCCCTCACCTCCCTCCCCAGCAGGAGGGTGAGGAGGGCCCGCTGGTCCACCTCCGCCCTGGTCCTCCATCCCACGTACAGGATCCCCTGCTCGTCCTCGGAGAGGTAGCCCATCCTTATGAACCTCTCCAGCGTGGGCTCCACCCTGAACTTGGGGAACTTCTCCTCCAGGATGCCCTCCACCTCCTTGAAGGGGGCCTTCCCCCCCTTGGCCAGCAGGTGGGCCAGGGCCACGGTGAGCATGGCCAGGTCGTCTATCCTCCACCCGAAGGTCCTGGCCTCCGTCAGGGTGGGGTGCCCCTTCAGGGTGAGGAAGTACCGGTCGTTCTCCGGCTCCCCCTCGCTCACCCTCCTGATGGTCAGCCCCAGCTTGTTCACCTCCTCCTCCAGCACCTGCAGGATCTTCTCGTAGTCCCTCCCCAGCGCCCTCTTCAGCTCCCACCCCCTGGCCCCCGGCTGGGCGTGGTGCTTGAAGAAGAGGAGCTGGGCCGCCCTGGCCAGCTTCTCCCTCAGCTCAGCCTCTCCTCCCTCTTCCACGTTTTTCCCTCCACTTCTCCTCCGATAGGGAGACGGGAACGGACATGCTCTCCTCCCTCCTCTGGGGCGAGGAGTAGGGGAAGAGGAGGAGGTCGTCCTCCAGGGGCTTCAGCTCCATCCCCGCGTACCCGTAGCTCACCAGGAAGCTCACCAGCCACGCCCTCCTCACCGTCTCCTCGAAGGTGGGGGCGGAGATGAACCTCCAGTAGGAGATGCCCTTCTCCCCCGCGCTCCTCTTCAGCTCCTCCCAGAGCTCGGTCAGGAGCCTCTCGAACTCCTCCCTCCTCAGGATGCCCATCCTCTGAAGCTCCTCCAGGGGCAGCTCCCCCCCCCCCCCCCCCCCCTCCCCCAGCTCCCTCCTCCTCTCCTCCAGGGGGGGGAGGTTGGTCCAGTACTCCTTGGCCTCCGAGAGGGCGGGGAGGGTGAGGGCCTCCAGCTCCACCGTGGGGTGCCAGGCCTCCACCAGGATCTCCGCCAGCTCCCTAGGGGACATCACCTGCACCTTCAGGGAGATCAGGAGGGGGTCCAGGTAGAGGAGGGAGGAGCGGTGCCTGATCCACTCCCCCTGCCTGAGGATCACCTCCGTGAGCCCCACCAGCGCCTGCAGGTCCAGGTACAGGTCCTGGAGGTCCCTGAGCTTGGGGAGCAGCTCCCTCAGCCTCTGCAGGAACTCCCCCACCCGCACCTCGAAGGGGTCCAGCTCGTTCCTCCTGACGCTCTCGCAAAGGTCGATGACCCTGAGCAGCAGCTCCCTCCTCTCCCTACGCACCGGTCACCACCCTCACCTGGGAGATCCCCCCCACGTTCTGGACCATCACGATGTTGGGCACCTCCTTCACCTCCAGCAGGTACCCCGGGGTGATCACCAGGTACTGCACCTCCTCCCCCCTGGTGGTCTCGATGATGGAGCGGAAGATGGCCTCGCGGTTGCGGGGATCCAGGTGGGTCTCGAACTCGTCAATGGCCCGGAGGGGGGACTTGATCTGCTTCTGGAGGGCCAGCAGGAAGAACATGATGGCGGTGGTCCTCTCCCCCCCGCTCTGGGTGTAGGCGTCCAGCAGCTGGGGGGAGGCGCCCCTGAAGCCCACGTAGAGCTCCAGGCCCGCCCCCTCGATGTCCTCCGGGTTGACCAGCCTCAGGTCCCCCCTGGCGTTCACCCTCTCCAGCAGCCTAACGTATTCCTCCCTCACCTGCCTCAGCAGCTTCTCCACCTCCCTCCTCCAAAGCCTCTTCCTCTCCTCCACCTCCTCCAGGGCCTTCCTCCTGTTCTCCTCCGCCAGCCTGGCCCTCTCCCTGAGCTCCTCCATGGTGGCCCTGTAGTTGAGGTACATCTGCTCCACCTCCGGGGAGACCTCCCCCAGGGTGCTGAGGTGGGCTCCCACCACCTTCAGCTCCTCCAGCACCTCCTGGGGCTTTCTCTTCGTTTCCACCCTGCTCCCCACGGCCTCCGCCTCCCTCCGCAGCGTTTCCGCCTCCCTCCTGGCCCTCCTGATCTCGCCGGAAAGGGAGTCCATCTCCCTCAGCAGCAGCTCCTGCCTGAGCTCCAGCAGGGCCTCCCTCACCCTGCTCTCCACGTACTTCCCCCTCCTCTCCGAGAGCTCCCCCCTCAGCCTGGCTATCCTCCCCCTGGCCTCCCCTATCCTGGCCTCCACCCTCTCCCTGTCGTAGGGGGGAAGGGTGAGGGCACCCAGGCCGGACAGCCTCTCCGCCAGGGAGAGGTACACCTCGCCCTCAGCCCTGAGCTTCTCCGCCGCGATCAGCTCCTCGTAGGAGGCCTCCAGCTCGAACTCCAGCTGGCCCACCTCCCTCTCCAGCTCCTCCCCCCTGCTCTTCTCCCTCCCCGCCTCCCCCCTCAGCTCCTCCAGCTGGACCCTCAGCTCCTCCAGCTCGGCCTCCAGCCCCCTCAGCTCCTCCTCCCTCCTCAGGTACCTGGACCACCTGTACTCCGCCTCCAGCTCCTCCTTCCTCCTCTCCAGCTCCCTCTTCCTCTTCAGCCTCTCGTACTCCCCCTCCCAGTACCTGAGGGTCTCCTCGGCCTTCTCCAGCAGCCTCTTCACCGCCTCCTCCTCGCTCAGGGTGTGGGAGAGCTTCTGGAGGGCGCTCAGGATGTTCTCCCTGTACTCGTGGAGCCCCACCGCCTCCTCCACCAGCTTGAGCCTCTCCCTCTGATCGATGGCCCCGAAGGTGTCCACCATGTTCTGGTGCATGATGATGAGCATGTTGTCGGGGTTCAGGGAGAGGTGCTTCAGGAACCTGAGGAGCTCCCCCTTGGTGATGCTCCTGGAGTTTATCTCATGCCAGTAGGTTCCATCCCTGCTCAGGTACCGGGAGAGCACCACCGTGTCGGAGTTGAAGCCCGGGAGGGGCCTCTTCCCGTTCCTGGGGGTGTTGTCGAAGACCACGCTCACCCTGGCCAGGTCCTTTCCCCTCTGGATGAGGTCGCTGAGCCTCCTGGACCTCTCCGTGTAGGTCTGGCCCAGGGCCACCGAGAGCCCCAGCAGGATGGAGGATTTGCCCGCTCCGTTGGGGCCGCACACCAGGTTCAGCCCCCGCCGGAGGGGTATCCTGCTGTAGGAGTGGCTCATGAAGTTCTCCAGGATGAGCTCCAGTATCGTACCCACCACCTCCAGCATATGCTTTTTCCCCAGCTTTAAAGGTGGAGAGGAAAGGGTCGGCGAGTGAGCACCCCGGCTCCCGCGGGGGGCCCGCTTCCCCACCCACCCTCCTTGCGGAAGGACCCCCCGCGGTAGAGTTAAAGCCCCCGGAGGAAGTATTTCGGGTACCGGCATGGTTCTGGCCGTCAAGGTCTTCGAGATCAGGGAGAAGATGGAGCTCCCCCTCATGGTGCGCAAGCTGAAGGACTTCAGGGAGGAGGAACCCTACGAGAGCGGGGGGAAGAAGCTGAGCCTGAGGACGGAGGTTCTGGACCTGAAGGTGGAGGAGGGGGGCGTGACGGGAGTCTTCAGCAAGGACTTCGTGCTCAGCCGCTACTACCGCCGGGGGGTGGTGGAGGTGCCCGTCACGGAGGAGGTGCCCTTCTGGATAAGGCCCTTCAGGGGGAGGACCTTCCTCACGGTGCTGGCCCCCTCCAAGGCCAGGGGGGTGAAGAAGCTCCTCACCAACTACGTGGCCAACAAGCTGAGCGAGGTCCTGTTCCTTAAGACGGGGGCCATCGTGGAGGGGAGGATAACGCACGAGACCCTCAGGGAGCTGCACGAGTCCAACCCCCAGGCCACCAAGCTCATCTGGTTCGACGATATTGATATCCCCAACGTGGGGAAGGTGGCGCTGGCGGGCTCGGCCCTGGCCGACAGCAGGCTCTACCGGGAGTACCTGGAGCACGGGAAGATCTGGTACGCGGTCTTCGAGTTCAAGAAGTACCACATGGTGGTGGGGATCACCCGAAACTGCGTGGTGACCACCTTCAGCAGGGTGGAGCTGAAGGACTTCCTGGAGTGCGTGTTCGGGGAGATTCTACCCCTTATCTCCTGAGCCCTTCTTCTTCCTGAGCTCCCTGCCCAGCTCCCTGCCGGAGGCCAGGACCTCCGAGCTCAGGAGCAGGTTCGCCATCTTCTTCGGTTTTTTCGGAATGCTCTCCAAAGAAGAGAGGGTAGGGTGAGCTTTTTTGAGTTTCGGGGGAAAGTTTAAGGGGCCCCGGTAGCTCAGCCGGCAGAGCAACCGCCTTGTAAGCGGTGGGTCGTGGGTTCGATTCCCACCCGGGGCTCCTGAGGGTTTTTAGGGAGGGGAAGGTTTTTATGCGAGTAAGGGGAAAAAAAATAATGTCCTCTCCTCCCGAGAGAAAAGGGGAGAAGGCCTTCCAGGAAAGGGGTCAGATAGAGGCCAGGGAGAGGGAGTACGTAAGGGAGCTGTACGCGGTTTCAGCCAGGTTCTTGCCCCTGGAGAGGGAGAGGGTGCTCTACGCCAGTCTCAAGAACACCTTCGGGGCCGATCCCTTCGCCCTGCAGGACTCCCAGATGTACAAGAGGGGAGGGTACAGGCAGTCCAAGAGGAAGCAGGAGTTCGCCAGGCTGGGAAGGCAGGTGGCGGTGGAGAGGGGGCTCCCCGCCTACAACCGGGCGGTGGGCCTCCCCATAGGGCAGAGGCAGCTGGAGCCCATCCTGATAGCCGGAACGAACATCATGGTGGAGCAGGACGACACCCACCACCTGAACAACGTGGCCATCCAGCAGATGCTGGACGACATAAAGAGGACGGTGATAGTGAACCTGGACATAGCCCACCGCATGCTCACCGTGAGGGCGGGGAAGGAGGTCACCCCCGAGACCATCAACCTCTACCTGGAGACCCTCCAGCACACCATGTGCGGCGGGGCGGTGGCCCAGGAGCACATGTCCGAGATCAACCCCCTCCTGGTCAAGGACGCCTACGCCAAGGTCATCACGGGCTCGGACGAGGTCAAGGACGCCCTTGACCGCCGCTTCCTCATAGACATAGACCAGCTCTTCCACCCCACCAGGGCGGAGAAGCTCAAGGAGGCCATAGGGGACGCCATCTGGATCGTCCTCCGCATCCCCACCCTGGCGGTGCGCATGGCGGACGGGGACGAGGCCGCCAGGTGGGCGGCCATGCAGAACACCATGGCCTTCATAGCCTCCTACGGCCTCTCCGGTGAGCACATCATCTCCGACCTGGCCTACTCCTTCAAGCACGCCAGGGTGGTGAGGATGGGGAACAAGATGTGGTACCAGAGGATGAGGGGGACCAACGAGCCGGGCGGCTTCCCGGACGGCTACATCTGCGACTTCATGCAGGCCGAGAGGGACCTCCCCGCCAGGAGGTTCCTGGAGGTGGCCCAGGAGGACGAGGAGGAGGCCAAGAAGTACCTGAGGGCAATGAACGAGGGGACGGGAGGAATAGCGGCGGTGATAGACAACTCCATCTGGCTGGGCTTCTACATGAGCGGGGGAATAGGCTTCTCCAACACGGTGGCCTCGGCCGCCTTGGCGGGCAACATCATAGAATCCTTCTCGGACGAGCTGGTGGAGCTCATCCACCGCTACACCATGGGGGTCAGGAAGGTACCGCCCAAGTGGGAAACGGTGAAGTTCATGGTGAACACCATCATCCAGTACACCATGGAGAGCTACGAGAAGTTCCCCACCCTGGCGGAGTTCCACTGGGGAGGGGCCCACAGGGTCTCCGTGATAGGCTCCATAGCGGCCGCCACGGCCGGAATCCTGACCGGAAGCTCCACCATGGGGCTGATGGCCGCCCACTACTCCATAGCCCACGTGATGAAGGAGGGATGGCTGAGGACGGGCTGGGCGGGTCAGGAGATCCAGGACCACATAGGCCTGCCCTACCTGTGCAGCTTCAGACCCGAGGAGGGCAACCTGGTGGAGCTGAGGGGGCTCAACTACCCCATGCAGTCCTTCAGCGCCGCCCACGGGGCCATAAGGGCGGCGGCCGTTTACGCCGCCATGATAGGGAGGGGGAGCTCATGGTGCCTGAGCCCGGTGGTCAAGGTGGCCTTCGCCGATCCCCACCTGGTCTTCGACTTCAAGCACCCCAGGCTCTGCATAGCCAAGGCGGGGATAAGGCAGTTCATGCCGGCCGGGGAGAGGGACCCGGTGCTCCCGCCGCACTGAGGTGGGGGGATGAGGAAGATTCCCAGGTTGGAGGAGTGGTATCCCAACTTCAGCGAGGAATTTGAAAAGACCAAGCTCCCGTCCGTGATGGAGAGGGTGACCACGGAGGAGCCTCCCCTCCCCAAGGCCTCGCAGCCCCGTCCGGAGGGCTGGTGGAGGGAGTACCCCCACTCCCTCTGGATAGTGGACAGGGGGAGGGAGCCCACCGCCTACGAGCTGCTCCACGATTTCATCGTGGGAAAGGCCATGACCAGCCCCCTGGCCATCTCCATAGGAAGCACCCCACCCTCAAGGCTGATCCTCTTCGAGGTGAAGCATCCCACGAGGGGGGTAGAATATGCCAGGATCTTCCTGAACCCCACGGACGTGATGGAAGGATACGCGGAGGAGGAGCCGGATGTGGTGGTGAGGATAGGGTACTACGATCTGGTGGCCGTGCTGTGCGGGGAGCTTCCCCCCTTCAATCCCCTCTACGAGGGGAGGGTGGAGATCATAGGGAACACGGTGGCAGCCATAGACCTTTTATGTGATGTGTTGGAAGCTACTAACGGCAGGGAGGCCCCGCCAGGGAGTCCCACTCCCATCCCGAGGCCGGTGATGTGGCCTCTGGGCCATCCCTAGGTGAGAGGATGAAGGCGAAGACGGCGAAGGAAACGGTGGACCTGTACGACGACCTGGGGAACTGCGTGGGCAGGGAGATACCCCTGCAGGCCCTCTCTCCCCTCTACAACCCCTACATGAGGGAGGTCCTGGATCTCTTCAAGAGGCTGGCCGTCATAGATCTGGGCAAGCTGGAGGGGCTGATGAAAAAGGGAATGGCCGGCTGGGAGACCGTGGTGGGGCAGGACGAGAACAGGATGCCCTGGTACGGCAGGGATCTCCCGCTGGTGGACAGGGCCAAGGAGATCGTGGAGAGGATCAAGGAGAAGGTGGAGAAGTACGGTGATGGGGAGCCGCTGGTGGAGGGGGCGGGGAAGTACATCATAGTCAAGATCCCCCGCCGGATGATGGAGATCTCGGCCAGCAGGGATCCCACCCTCACCTGGACGGCGGTGGCCCTCTGTCAGGCGGTGGCCGAAACCTTCAACATGACCCCGGAAACGGACCCCGACGGCTGCAACATGCTGAAGGGAGCGGTTTTCGGGAGGTACCCGCAGTCCCCCGAGTTTCCCCCCGGCGGGCCGGTCTCCACCTTCCTGAAGCAGAGCAACACGGTGGACGGGCTGGGATCGGGCTTCAAGGCCATCATGGTCAACCATCTGGTGGCCCTCTGCAACAAGAGGACCCTGGACGCGGTGGCCCTGACCACCATCTTGGAGCAGGCCGCCCAGTGGGAGATGGGGAACGCGCTGGGATGGTTTGAGAGGTACCAGCTCCTAGGTTCCGCCTACCAGGGATTCAACGCCAACAACCTAGTGCTGGATCTGGTGAAGGAGAACAGGGAGGGGACGATAGGGGATGTGGCCTACAGCGTGGTGAGGAGGGCCCTGGAGGACGGGGTGATCAAGGTCAAAAGAACCCTCCCCTCCGGATACAAAATTTATTCCACCAACGACTACCCCCTCTGGAACGCCTACACCTGCGCAGCCGTTCTGGCGGCCGTCATAGTGAACGTGGGGGCGAGCAGGGCGGCGCAGAGCGTCTCCACCGTGATAGGATACTTCGGCGACCTCCTCCTCATGGAGACGGGCGGCCTGCCCGACCCCGACGCCGGCAGGGTGGAGGGAACGGGGCAGGGGTTCGCCTTCTACACCCACTCCATCTACGGTGGGGCCGGCCCCGGGGCCTACACCCTCGATCACGTGATTCCCAGGCACGGGTCTGGCTTCGTGGGTCCGTGCATCGTGGCCGGCATGTGTTTGGACTCGGGCACCCAGCTCTTCTCGCCCGAGATGACCTCGGCCAGCTACTTCAAGATAAGGGAGAGGCTGCCCCTCCTCCACGAGCCCCTGAAGAAGGTGGCGGAGGCGGCGGAGAGGATAAAGCCAGAGGTGATGAAGGGGTGAAAGGATGGCGGAGGGAAAGGTGAAGTACGAACCGCAGATCTACCCCGGTAAGGACGAGACCTCGGAGAGGCGGAGGAAGCTCTGGGACAAGAGGAGGAAGCTGGCCAAGTACAGGGAGATCTCGGACGACGACATCACCCGGCTCCTGGGGCACAGGGCGGTGGGGGCCCTCTACCCAAGCGTGCACCCCCCGCTGGAGGAGCTCATCGAGGCCTATGACCCCATCAAGAACATCGTGGTTCCCACCCCCGGCGCGCGGGCGGGGGACAGGATAAGGTTCGTGCAGTTCGCGGACAGCTTCTGGCACCCCCCCATAGCCCCCCACGGGAGGCTGAGGCTCTACTTCAACAGGCTCAGGGGAATAGACGTGGTGGCCTACAGTGGAAGGTGCATCCTGGAGATGAGGGAGAGGGACCTGGAGGCGGCCATGAAGATGCTGCTGGAGACCGAGATCTTCAATCCGGCCAGAACGGCCCTCAAGGGAATCACCATCCACGGTCACTCCCTGAGGCTGGATGAGGACGGTCTGATGTTCGACGCCAGGAGGAGGTACATCCTGGACAAGTCCACCGGGGAGGTGGTCTACATCAAGGACCAGATGGGGAGGGTGCTGGACAACCCGGTTCCCGTGGGGAGACCCCTCTCGGAGGAGGAGTGCAGGAAGCTGGACCTGGCCTACACCTGGGACACCCATCCCTTCAAGTCCAGGACGGAGGTGCTGGAGATCCTCTCCAGGGCCGCTAAGCTCAGGGTCCTGGCCGGCTTCAACCCAGAGCTCCTTACGGAAGAGATGTAGGGTGAGCTCTTGAGCAGCAAGCACTTGGAAGGGGTTAGCAGGGTCCTGAGTCCCGAGGCCTTCGAGGATTTCAAGAGAAGACTGAGCGGAACGGCGCTCGAGATAAGGGAAAAGCAGGCCGAGTACTACAGGGACACCTATCCCCCCGGCTACGAGCACATAGCCCCCGACGGGATGGCCACCGAGCCCTGGTACCTCAACTGGGTGAGGGAGAGGGGCGGTATAACGATGGAGGAGTACGACAAGCTGATTTACGAGGAGTTCGTGGAGTGGGCTTACAGGGTCATCCACGCCATAGGGATCTGCAAAAGGGCGGTGGCCGAGAAACCCCCGGTCTCGGAGCTGATCAAGGCCAAGTGGCTCTGCCACCTCAGCCATCCCCCGGCCTACATGGTCAGGCCTGATCTCGGCTTCTCCACCACTCAGATGCTGTACGGGAAGTACGCCACCACCATGTGGTGCCACGTGGACTGGTGGAGGGGAGAGTTCGTGTGGTTCCAGGGATACCACAACGAGGACGGGGTGCCGGTTCAGCACTGGATCATAGGGATGACCAAGGAGATCGTGCAGCACTTCGACGAGGAGGACAGGCAGAAGCTCCTCACGCCCAGCGACTTCATGGCGGTTCCCCCCGACGTCACGGCCCCCTTGGATAGAAGGCACCTGCGCACGGGCATAAAGCTGCGTGAGATACCCAAGAGGTCCCCCTACGATCTGGTGGAGTGGCTCAGGATGGCCAGGGACATCATAAAGGACCTGAGGGAGGAGATCTTCCCCAGGTGGACCCACGCCACCCTCTACATCTCCACCTCCCCCGGGAACATGGGCATAGCCTCCCAGCACGCCTTCTGGACCGCCCAGTTCTGGGCCCTGGTCTGGATGGCCATGAACGCCACCAGGCTGATAGGGATCCCCATCATGTTCTACACCTACGAGCCCCTTCCCCCCATCCTCAACACCCTGCTGGCCCTTCCCGCGGAGCTCTGGGTGAGGAGACTGGAGGAGCTCTTCACCACGGGACCCAAGGGCCTGGTGTGTGATGCCATAAACAAGGTGATCACCCCGGAGAAGAAGACCCCCATGCTCCATCAGATGAGGGAGCTCTACCTCAAGGGCAAGGCGTTCAAGGGTCTGGCCATACCCTACGACGAGGGCATCCCACCGCCCAAGGCCTTCTTCACCGCCTTGCCCGCCCCCGTCTACAGGGAGGTGAACATCAGGGATATCTTCGCCAACCCGGACAAGCTCCCGAAGGAGTACTGGGAGCTGCTGGAGTCGGAGGGAGGGGTGGACCGCAAGACGGGAAGGATTCCGCCCTACAACGAGGTTCCCAGGATCAAGTGGCTCTTCGACCCCACCATAGAGTGGCTGAAGCCCAGCGACTTCCCGCCCATAGACTGGAAGGAGGGGCAGGTCTGGCCCGTCGACATGACCAGGGAGAAGCTGCAGATCATGGTGGAGGAGGGTTACGACGGCTCGGGGGAGAACATCCTGCACTACTCCTGCCTGGCGGACAGGAAGATGGGGCAGGAGGGCAAGCTGGTCCTTTTGGGCACCACCCCCTACAAGCTGCCCGTGGAGTAGGAAAGCCTTTTATCCCTTTCCTCCTATCTCTTTAAACGTGGAGAAGAGAAAGGTCCTCGATGAGAGGGCCGGGCAGCTGGAAGCCCGGGAAAGGGAGTACGTAAGAGAACTCTACGCCCTCTCCAAGAAGTATTTGGAGGTGGAGAAGGAGAGGCCCCTCTACTCCATCATGCAGAAGACCTTCGGGGCCGATCCCTTCGCCCTGCAGGACTCCCAGATGTACAAGAGGGGAGGGTACAGGCAGTCCAAGAGGAAGCAGGAGTTCGCCAGGCTGGGAAGGCAGGTGGCGGTGGAGAGGGGGCTCCCCGCCTACAACCGGGCGGTGGGCCTCCCCATAGGGCAGAGGCAGCTGGAGCCCATCCTGATAGCCGGAACGAACATCATGGTGGAGCAGGACGACACCCACCACCTGAACAACGTGGCCATCCAGCAGATGCTGGACGACATAAAGAGGACGGTGATAGTGAACCTGGACATAGCCCACCGCATGCTCACCGTGAGGGCGGGGAAGGAGGTCACCCCCGAGACCATCAACCTCTACCTGGAGACCCTCCAGCACACCATGTGCGGCGGGGCGGTGGCCCAGGAGCACATGTCCGAGATCAACCCCCTCCTGGTCAAGGACGCCTACGCCAAGGTCATCACGGGCTCGGACGAGGTCAAGGACGCCCTTGACCGCCGCTTCCTCATAGACATAGACCAGCTCTTCCACCCCACCAGGGCGGAGAAGCTCAAGGAGGCCATAGGGGACGCCATCTGGATCGTCCTCCGCATCCCCACCCTGGCGGTGCGCATGGCGGACGGGGACGAGGCCGCCAGGTGGGCGGCCATGCAGAACACCATGGCCTTCATAGCCTCCTACGGCCTCTCCGGTGAGCACATCATCTCCGACCTGGCCTACTCCTTCAAGCACGCCAGGGTGGTGAGGATGGGGAACAAGATGTGGTACCAGAGGATGAGGGGGACCAACGAGCCGGGCGGCTTCCCGGACGGCTACATCTGCGACTTCATGCAGGCCGAGAGGGACCTCCCCGCCAGGAGGTTCCTGGAGGTGGCCCAGGAGGACGAGGAGGAGGCGCTGAAGTACTCCCGCGCCATGCACGAGGGGATAGGGGGAATAGCGGCGGTGATAGACAACGTGCTCTGGCTGGGCTTCTACATGAGCGGGGGGATAGGCTTCTCCAACACGGTGGCCTCGGCCGCCTACTCCGAGGTGATGAACGAGATCTCGATGGAGCTGATAGAGCTCTCCCACCGCTACATGCAGGGGGTGAGGAAGGTTCCCCTCCGCTGGGAGACCGTCAGGACGATGGTCAACTCCATCATCCAGTACACCATGGAGAGCTACGAGAAGTTCCCCACCCTGGCGGAGTTCCACTGGGGAGGGGCCCACAGGGTCTCCGTGATAGGCACCATAGCGGCCTCCTCTGCAGCCATGCTCACCGGAAGCTCCACCATGGGGCTGATGGCCGCCCACTACGCCATCGCCTTCGCCATGAAGGAGGGATGGCTGAGGACGGGCTGGGCGGGTCAGGAGATCCAGGACCACATAGGCCTGCCCTACCTGTGCAGCATGAGACCGGAGGAGGGCAACCTGGTGGAGCTGAGGGGGCTCAACTACCCCATGCAGTCCTTCAGCGCCGCCCACGGGGCCATAAGGGGAGCGGCCGTTTACGCCGCCATGATAGGGAGGGGGAGCTCATGGTGCCTGAGCCCGGTGGTCAAGGTGGCCTTCGCCGATCCCCACCTGATCTTCGACTTCAAGCACCCCAAGCTCTGCATAGCCAAGGCGGGGATAAGGCAGTTCATGCCGGCCGGGGAGAGGGACCCGGTGCTCCCGCCGCACTGAGGTGGGGGGGATGGGCAAGCTTCCCTCCCTGAAGGAGATGTACCCCAAGTTCGCGGAGGAATTCGAGAAGACGAAGCCCCCCTCCGTCTTGGAGAGGGTCACGCCTGAGGCTCCTCCTCCCCCCAGCTTCTGCCTTCCCCGGCCGGACGGTTGGTGGAGGCAGCCGCCCTACTCCAAGTGGATTCAGGACAGGGGGAGGGAGCCCACCGCCTACGAGCTTCTCCTGGACTTCATCATCGGGAGGGCCATAAGTAGCCCCAAGGCCATGGAGCTGGCGAGCTCCGCCCCCTCCCGCCTGATAGTGTACGAGATCGAGCACCCCCAGAGGGGCACGGAGTTCGTCAGGATGTTCCTGAACCCCACGCAGGTGATAGAGGGTCCTCCGGAGGAGGAGCCGGACCTCTGGATCAAAATGAACTACTACGACTTCGTCCCCGTGCTGGGGGGCGAGATAAGCGTCTTCAACGCGGTCTACGAGGGAAGGGCCACCATCCTGGGAAACACCACGGCCGGGCTGGATCAGTACGACGTGATGACGGCCATCCTAGGGTTTGAGATTCCCAGGCCCAGGTGCTGGCCCAGGGGACACCCCTGAGCGGGCTTGGCCCTCCAGCCTCTCCCTCATCCTCTTGTACTCCATCAGCTTGGAGTAGGCCCTTCCGGCGTCCTCCGGGGAGAAGTACACCGGGATGTGGTGCTTTCGGAGGAGCTTGACGGGTCTGGACTTGTCCAGGGGCTTGAGGGCCACGGCGAAGACCACCTTTCCCTTCCGGTTGAGGGCTATGAGCCTCTTGATGAGGGGAAGCTGGACCTCCCTCACGTAGACCTTCCTCAGCTCCGGGTCCAGGAACCTGGTGGCGTAGGCGTCCAGCCCACCCAGCACGATCAGACCCCCGGCCTCCCACTTCTCCAGGGTCTTCAGGATCTTGAACTCCAGGCTGGGGTCCAGCTCGGCCACCGTGTCTATGGGGTTGCCCCTGCTCCAGTAGGGCGGCATGTAGGAGTTCAGCTCCTCCAGGATCTCGGGGGGAGGCTGGGGCACCTCCACCAGGCCCTCCCTGCAGGCGTCGGTGGCGGCCACCCCCCATCCCCCTCCCCTGGTGAGGATGATCACCTGGTTGTTCTTGGGCAGGGGCTGCTCCAGGGCCATGGCCACCTTCAGCAGCTCCTCCGTGTCCTCCGCCTCCACCACCCCCGCCTGCCTGAAGACCCCCCGGTAGACCTGCAGGGAGCCCGAGAGGGAGCCCGTGTGGGATTTGGCCGCCCTGCTCCCCGCGCTGGTCTTCCCCACCTTGAGGGCCACGATGGGCTTTTGGAGGCTGGTCTCCCTGGCCACCTCGAAGAACTTCCTCCCGTTCTTCACCCCCTCTATGTAGGCCAGGATCACCCTCGTGGACTCCCTTTTCTTGAGCAGCTCTATGAAGTCCTCGCACCTCAGGAAGGCCTCGTTTCCCGTGCTCACGAACACGTCGAAGCCTATCTGGTAGTAGGTTCCCCGGTCCAGCAGCTGGGTCCCCAGGTTACCGCTCTGGGAGAGGAAGGAAACGTTCCCCTTGAGGGGCTTGACGGAGGCCATGAGGGCGCAGAGGCTGGAGGTGGAGCTGAAGACCCCCATGCAGTTGGGACCCACGAAGGGGAGGTCCTCCTCCTCCGCGATCCTCACCAGCTCCCTCTCCAGCTCCTCCCCCTTCTCCCCCGTTTCCCTGAAGCCGGCCGAGATGACCACCGCAGCCTTCACTCCCCTCTCGGCGCACTCCCTCAGCAGGGGCGGAACCGTCTGGGCGGGGGTGACGATGAGGGCCAGATCGGTTTCCTCCGGAACCTTGGGGTAGGCCCTGAGCCCCATGATGGTCTCCTCCCTGGGGTTCACCGGGTACACCTCCCCCTTGAACCCCCCTTCCACCACGTGCTTCAGGATGATGCTTCCCCACTTGATGGGGGAGCGGGAGGCCCCTATCACGGCCACCGATCGGGGGTCCAGGAGGTAGCGCATCTTCTCCAGAGCTTTCCCGGACAGTTTCCTCCCCGAATCCATCCTTTCACGGTTCATGCGGGTCTTTATAAATCCACCGAGCTCCGTGAGACCCAACCTTTTTAAGAGGACCTGTCTATTTTCTTAGGTGCCCCTGGTACTGACGAAGGAGTGGTTCGAGAGCATTCGCGATGCCTGGAACTCCGATCCCTCCAACATAAAGAGCCTGGAAGGGGTCAACGAAAAGGTTCTTTGGATCGTGGAGGAGCTACCCCTCTCCAAGCTCCCGCCGGAGATGGAGAAGGCCATCCTGGAGGAGGGGATGATCGACGAGGCCCTCTTCAGAAGGGCCAAGGAGAAGGATAGGGTGGAGCTGCTTCTGGAGTGGAAGGATGGGAGGCTGGTGGATTTCAGGCCCGCCAGGGAGGGGGAGGAGTACACGGCAAGGATGAGGGGGAAGTACTCCGTTTTCGAGAGGATAAAGACGGAAGAGGACTTCCTCTGGGCCAGCATGGACAGGGAGATAGACTTCAGGGGGAGGCTCTTTGAGTTCACCAGGAGGCTGGACGGGTACACCAAGTTCACGCTCATCATGGTGTCCAAGACGGACCTGATCTGAGGTGAGAAGATGGAAACGATGGAGGAAAGGAGCGCCAGGGAGAAGGCGGCCTGGGAAGAGTGGATCAGGCAGATGGGGATGGACAAGATCTGGGAGAGGCTCAGCGCCGTTAATCCCTTCCCCGGTAAGATCCCGCTGAGCGTGGAGATCTTCGCCTCCATGCCCGTCTGGAGGCACATCTTCAGGCATCTGGGCATGACCCCGGAGAGGTGGCAGAGGCTGAAGTACGAGAACTTCGTGGAATGGGCCTACCGGATAGAGCAGGCGGTGGAGACCTGTTCCCGCCTTCTCAGGAATCCTCCTCCTTCGCAGGAGCTCCACCACATGGACAACCTATGCTATCTGAGCCATCCCCCCGCTTACCTGTGCAAGGCGGATGTGGGCAAGACCACCTGCCAGATGCTGTACGGGAAGTACGCCACCGTGGAGTACGTGCACGTGGACGATTTCACGAGAGAGGTTTACTGGATCCTGGGCTACCACAACGAGGACGGCCTTCCCGTCCACAACTGGCTACTGGGAGCCTCCGAGGAGATCTCCCAGTACTTCGACGAGGAGGACGAAAAGCGCTTCTTCGGCAAAATGGAGATCTGGACGGGGGCCCCCAACAGGCGGGAGCTGGACGACAGGCTAAACAGAAGGCACCTCAGGACGGGAGTGAAGGTCAGGGAGGTGCCCAAGTACTACTGGGATCCCTACGACTGGGGGGCGGGGGTCAGGGACGTGATCATGGACATGCGCACCGAGCTCTTCTCCAAGTGGCTCCACGCCACCCTCTACATCGCGGGGGTTTCGGCCTACATCAGCACCATAGCCCAGAACGCCCTGATGAGCAGCGAGTTCTTCCTCTATGTCTACTACGGCCTCAACACCTCGGCGCTGGGTCTGAGGTACAACCTCTTCTCCTACGTTCCCCTCCCACCCATCCTCCGCACCCTCCTCTCCCTGCCCCAGGAGACCTTCGTGAAGCGCATGAGCGAGCTCTTCCTAGGGGGATACAACACCGTCCACAAATACGCCTGCCCGGAGAAGAAGATCCCCAACCTCTTCAAGATCCGGAAGTTCCAGTGGGAGCACGGCCAGTTCTATCCCCACGTTAAGGGGATCCTGCCCCCCTTCGTCCTGGCCAGGGCCATTCCCCCCTCCCTGGAACCCATCCAGCTCAGGCAGTACCTGGAGACCCCTCCCAGCAAGGAGTTCCTGGAGGTGCTGGAGAGCGAGGGTGGTCTTAACAAGGAAACGGGTCAGATGCCCTCCATTCAGGAGACGGGAAGGTTCCACTTCATCTTCGATCCCTCCGTGGAGCCCCTCCGCCCCAGCGACTTTCCACCCCTGGACCCCAACAAGGGTCAGATCTGGCCCTTCGACCTGACCAGGGAGAAGCTGGAGATCATGGTGGAGGAGGGCTACGACGGCTCCGGGAGAAACGTGGAGTACTACAGCAAGCTGGCGGACAAGAAGATGGGCAAGAAGGTGGACTGAACTCAGGCCCTCAGGAGCTGGGAGACCTCCATCATGGCCGAGGATACCCTCATGGCCAGGGGGATGTTCCCGTCGGTTTTTATGAGCTGCTTGAAGAAGGCCTCCGTGGGATCCCGGTCTCCCAGGAGCACCTCGATCATGGCCTGGGTGTAGCCCTTGATGCTCAGGTCGGCCTTATCCAGCAGCCCCGAGCCTCCGGAGAGCTTCCCACCGCTTATCCTGAAGTGACCCTTCATGGGGCTGTCGAGGGCCTCCAGGTTCACGGAGACCTCACCGGCCCTCTCCAGCGCCTCCTTCACGTCAGGGTTCTTCTCCACCAGCAAGCTTATCCCCTCCCAGAGGATGTCCATGAACTTGGCCGAGATCTCGGGGTTCTCCCTGGTGAACCTGGTGACGTCGATCTCCCTGAGCCTGCCCACCAGCCTGGGAACCAGATCGGGAACCAGCTCCATGAGCCTGGCGACCCCGAACTCCTTTATCCCGTTCAGGAGGGGGAGGAGGTTGTCCTTCAACTGATCCAGGGGGAGCTGGAAGGCCTCCTCCACAATTTTTCTGAGGTCCTCTCCCACGCCCTTTTTTCGAGAGGAGGGTTTATAACTCTTTTGAGGCGGGAGGGTTTTTATCGGGAGGGGAGGAGGAGGGGTGTGACCCCTTTCGGCTACGCGGGCTGGGTTCTGAGGGTGGATCTGGGGAGGGGGGGGATCAGGAGGGAAAGACTCCCACCCGAGCTCGCGGAGAAGTTCCTTGGGGGACTTGGCATAAACCTGAAGCTGTACCGGAGGGAGGCCCTCCCCCTATCCGATCCCCTCTCCCCCGCGAACCCGCTGGTGCTGGGGGCGGGGCCGCTGGTGGGGACGGAGGTGCCGGGGGCCACCAAGCTGGTGGCCACCACCAAGTCGCCCCTCTTCTCCAGGGGAGGAAAGCACTTCGTGGACGGGGCCGTCTGCGGGGGGAAGCTCGGGGTGCAGCTGAAGAGGGCCGGATACGATCACGTGGTGGTGGTGGGGAGGGCGAGCCATCCGGTTTATCTCAGCGTGGAGGACGGAAGGGCCGAGCTCCTGGACGCCTCCCACCTCTGGGGAAAGGACACCTACGAGAGCACGGACCTCCTCCTCAGGGAGCACCCGGGCGCGGGGGTGGCGGTGATAGGGAGGGCGGGGGAGAGGGGGGTGAGGTTCGCCATGGCCATCGTGGACAGGGTGGCCACGCTGGGGAGGTTCGGGGTGGGGGCGGTGATGGGCTCCAAGAACCTGAAGGCCGTGGTGGTGAGGGGGGAGGGGAGGGTGGCGGTGGCCAGGGAGGGGGAGCTCTCGGAGGTGGTGAGGGAGTGGAGGAGGGACATAGAGAAGAACCCCCTCCTGCCGCAGTGGAGGGTGCTGGGCATCATGGCCGGCTGGGCCGCCCACTCCCCGCTGGTGAGGGAGGGTGTGTGGGAGTACTCGAGGTGGAACGAGCTCTACGGCCCGGAGAGGTGGCTGGAGCTCAAGGGGGGCGCGAACTCCTCCTGCTGGGGCTGTCCCATGGCCTGCAGGGTGGACTTCCGCATCAGGGAGGGGAGGCACGCGGGCCTCTCCACCTACACCGGATCCTACATGCTCCCCGCCAGGGTGGGGCAGAGGCTGGAGCTGGAGGACCCAAGGGATGCCGTGGCCCTTCTGGATCTGTGCAACCGGGAGGGGATGTGCTACTTCACCACCAGCCAGCTGGTGAACTGGGTCACCAGGGCCTCGGGGAGGGGCAGGCTGAAGGAGAGGCTGGAGAGGAGCTTTGAGACCTACCTGAGCCTCTTCAGGCAGATCGCGGGGAGGGAGGGCTTCGGGGGGCTCCTGTCGGACGGCTGGTACCCCGCCGCCGAGAGGCTGGGGCTGGATCCGGAGGACTTCGAGGAGGGGACGGGCCTCTTCAGGGGGGCGGACGCGATCCAGGATGCCAGGTTCACCAGGCTCCACCCCCAGGCCTTTTCCCACCTCACCTCACCCAGGCCCCACCACGGGGGCACCCAGTCCCTCTACACCGTGCCCATGGTGGACCCTCAGGTGCTCAGGGAAGTGGACGCCAGGGACATGGGCCTCTCGGAGGAGGAGCTGAGCAGGGTCTTCAGCGGCCCCACGGGCTTCAACCCCGGGAGGTACGCCAGGTACGCGGAGGACAGGATGGCGGTCTACAACAGCCTGGGGACCTGCATCGTGCACGCCCTCTGGGGCTTCCTGGGGCTGAGGTACCTCAACCTCAGGCAGGCGGCCGAGCTCTACTCCCTGGTGACGGGGAGGGAGGTGGGGGCGGGGGAGCTGAGGAGGGCGGGGGAGAGGATCTTCACCTACTGGAAGATGCTGAACGCGGAGGAGGGCTTCACCAAGGAGGACTACCGGTGCTCCAGGATCTGGCTCCTTCCCAGGAGGACGCCCGAGGGGGAGGTGGTCCTCAGGGACTACTACGGGGAGGTGGCCCTGTCCGAGGAGGACCTGAACCGGCTCCTCTCCGATTACTACCGGGAGAGGGGCTGGGATGAGTCCACGGGCCTTCCCACCCCCGAAAAGCTCAGGGAGCTGGGGCTGGAGGAAGAGGGCTTCAGGCTTCCGGGTCCCTGAGTTTCTCAGGAAGGCTCTATCAGCTTGAAGACATCCAGGGGGACGGTGGAGCGCATCATGGCGTTGGCGACGAGGGAGATGATTTCAAAGTCCATCTTCTCGGCCCCCTGCGTGACCTGGATCTTCCCCTCCACCACCGCGTTGGATAGCTCCTCCTGACCGGAGATCACCCTCTTCCAGGTTTCCCAGTCCCCCTCCAGGACCACATCCGCCTGAGGAAGGCTGGTGGCCACCTCCGCCTCCACCTTTCCCTCCGAGAGGCGGAGGCGCAGGTAGGCGTCCTCAATGCCCTTCTCCCTGAAGGAGGGGGGAACCCTTATCACGTTGCAGAGGGAGAAGTCCTTTCCCCTGGTTTTCTCTTGGAACTGGGGATCGGCTTCCACGTTGCTCAGGAGGACGTTCACAAAGCTGCGCATCCCCGCCAAAAAGAGCTCGGACTCCACCCCGGGCATCGATATCTGAGGAAGAGGTCGTATTTAATCCTACCGCCCAGGCTTTCAGTCGCGGTCCCGCCTTTTTTCCAGTTCCTTGTTCTCCTCCGCTATCTTCTTGGCGGCGTTCTTGGCGGCTTCCAGCAGGGGCTGGTTGCAGAGGGAAACGGGGCAGGAGGAGATGGGTATCCTTACGATCTTCTCCAGGATGGTGGCCACCACGGGCCCGCAAACGATGGCCCTGGCCCCCTCCTGCTCGGCGTTCAGGGCCGCCACGATGGCATCCTCGATGCTGGCCGCCCCGTATCCCCTTATCCTCACCCTGAGCCCCCCCACCGTCACGTGGGAGGTGTTGAGGGAGTCCAGGGAGGAGCGGGAGGCGATCAGGGCGATGAAGGGCTCCCCCTCCTTCGGACTCTCCAGGTTCCGGAGGGTGCGGAGGATGTCCCTCAGGGTGGAGAGCCTGGGGTTGGCCCTGTGCCCCGAGAGGATCTTGTAGAGGGAGCTCTCCGAAACGCCCGAGAGCTTGCTGAATTCCTTCATGTCCAGGCGGTACTCCTTGAGCACCCTCTTCAGGGTTTCCCTGAACTTCTCGTCCGACTCCAGGGCGGAGTTGAGCACCTCCTCCCACTTCTGCAGCACCGGCATTCACCAGATTTTTCCTCTTTGTCCATAAAAAACATACTATTTTAAAGAGGGGGGCTCAGGGAGATGAGAGCTTGGAGATAGGCTGGTCCCTGGTCTTCGACTTCGTCCTCCTGAGCCTGCTCCTACTGGTTGCCACCTTCCTCCGGGTGAAGGTGAGGATCCTCCAGAGGCTCCTCCTGCCCAACGCCCTGGTGGCCGGGTTCCTCGGCTTCCTCCTGGCCCAGGTCCTGGGGCTGGTCTCCTTCCACCACCTGGAGAACCTGATCTACCACCTCCTCAACCTCACCTTCGCCGCCCTGACCCTGGGGATGGTTACGAGGGGGAGGAGCTACGGGCAGGCGGCCAGCACGGGAATCCTGATGTCCTTCGTCTTCGCCCTGCAGCTGCTGGTGGGCTTCGCCCTGACCTTCCTCCTCATGGGAACCCTCTTCCCCGATCTCTTCCCCAACTTCGGCTCCCTCATGGCGATCGGCTACGCTTCGGGACCGGGGCAGGCCTTCTCCTTCGGCTCCTCCTGGGAGGGAAGGGGGTTCGCGCACGGGGGGGAGGTGGGCCTGATCTTCGGGGCGGTGGGCTTCCTCTGGGCCTACGGGGTGGGGGTGGTCTGGCTCAACGTGGGGGTGAGGAGGGGGAGGGCGGCCCTCCTCAGGGACCTCCGCAGGGTTCCCAGGGAGGTCTGGACGGGCATCCTCCCCAGGAGGGGAAGGAGGCCCCTGGGGGAGGAGGTCTCCTCCTCCGAGGCGGTGGACACCCTCAGCCTCCAGGTGGCCCTCTGCGGCCTGGTCTACGCCCTGGCCTACCTGGTGGTCAGGATCCTCTCCCTGGGCTCGGACGACACGGCCTGGGGGGCCATGTTCGTGGTGACGGTGGTGGTGGGGATGGCGGTCAGGAAAATCATGGAGAGGACGGGAACGGATTTCCTGATCTCCCCGGGCGTGCAGAGGCACCTGGCGGGGGTATGCGTGGACTACGCCGTGGCCGCCTCCGTGGCCGCCATCTCCCTCCCCGCCCTCCGGGCTTACGCCTTCCCCCTCCTCCTCCTCTCCCTGGCGGGGGGGCTGGTCACGGTCCTGGCCTTCCTCTGGCTTCCCGAAAGGGTCTGGAGGAACTACCGGTTCGAGAGGACGCTGGTGACCTACGGCACCCTCACCGGGACGATGGACTCGGGCATAGCCCTCTGCAGGGTGGTGGACCCTGAGCTCCGCACCCCGGCGGTGGAGGACTACGTGAGGGGGATGCCCCTGATGTTCCTGCTCATCCTCCCCCTCTACGGCCTCCTCTTCCTCCCCCTGAGCGCCTACGGCTCGGAGCGGTCCTCCCTCCTCTACTCCCTCACCCTCGCCGGGCTCTTCCTCTTCCTCCTTCTCTACCTACTGATGTGGAAGAAGATAGGGCTCTGGCGGTCCGGGGCTCAGAGGTAGGGCACCTCCTCCCGGAGGAGCTCCACCACCTCCTTTCTCAGCTTAACCAGCCCGGCGCTGAGCTTGTCCCTGGGCCTGGGCAGCCCCACCCTAAGCACCCTCTTCACCCTGGCCGGCCTGACGGTGAGCACCAGGACCCTGTCGGAGAGGTAGACGGCCTCCTCCACGTTGTGGGTCACGAAGAGGATGGTCTTCCTGACCTCCTCCCAGATCCTGGTGAGGTCCTGGTGGAGGATCCACCTGGTCTGGGCGTCTAGGTTGGCGAAGGGCTCGTCCATGAGGAGGA
>Ga0207433_10005339_pt1 | contig 23029 bp, 18 predicted proteins | sample YelNatPaOPGAMG01_FD_187559 | JGI IMG/M metagenome (GOLD analysis project Ga0207433, IMG submission 187559) | Hot spring thermophilic microbial communities from Obsidian Pool, Yellowstone National Park, USA - OP-RAMG-01 (SPAdes) (version 3) | ecosystem: Environmental > Aquatic > Thermal springs... | reverse complement strand
GATTCGGGGTCTGGCTCGCGCGATCGCTTCGCGACGCCTCTCGCGACATCCTTAGGATGCGCTGTCGGCCGAGGGCTGTCGCCCGAGGGGAGACCCCTCCTACACCACTTTGTCCGGCGGCTGCTAGCGGGTGACTCACTAAGGAGCAATGTATTGCCGAGCAATATCGAGCTGGACAATGATGACGGCTGCTTCGTGTGCGGGAAGTCGAACCCGATCGGGCTCAAGCTAGACTTCGTGACCGAGGGTGACGAATACGTCACCTACTTCACGCCCGAAAAGCAGCACCAGGGCTGGGTCGGAATCGTGCACGGCGGGCTGGTGGCGACGGTGCTCGATGAAGTGATGACGCGGCAGGTCCACGTGCTGGGCATCAACGCCGTTACCGGCGAGATGACGATACGGCTCAAGCGGCCGGCGCGAATAGGTCATAAGCTGCGGTTCGCGGCGAAGGTCGGCGAGATCAAGGACAACTCGCGCGTGATTCTGAGCAGCGCGAGGGCGACGGACGAGGACGGAACAGTCGTCGCCGAAGCGGCGGGCAAGATTGTGAAAGTGTAGCTGAGATGGAAGAAGACGTTTGCGGTCAGGGCGAGAATCTGGTAGTTGTGTTCCGGGCGCCGGACGAGTTCACGGCCAACATAGTCAGAGGGCTGCTCGTGGGCGAGGACATACCCGTGGTGATCGAGTCGCGCCAGGTCGCGATGTATGACGGTGCGCTCACGATGGGCGAGGGCTTCTGGGGCAATCTGGTCGTTCCCGAGCAATACGCCGCCGCAGCGAAGGAGATCATACGAGTCTACCAGGAAAAGCAGCCCATTGAGCCAGACGACTGATCGATTCGAAGGTTAGAATGTTAGAAGGTTGGAATGCTCCGAAACGTTTCCAACCTTGTGACTTTCCAACTTTCGAACGTGGTTCCTTGAGGAGGAAGACATGTGCAGTAAGACAAGCGGTGAGACCTGCCGGCTTGCGGACCTGACGCCGGAATCGGTACGAAACACGATCGTCCGCAAGGAGAAGCTCTCGCCCGTGTTGACGCTTTTCGAGATCAAGTCGCCGCTGATAGCCGCGTCGGCAAGGCCGGGCCAGTTCGTGATCGTCTGGACCGGAGAGCACGGCGAGCGGCTGCCGCTTACGATCTCCGACTTCGATACGGCGAACGGCACGATCACCCTGATCTTCCAGGAAGTCGGTCGCGGCACGATAGAACTCGGCCGGCTCAATGAGGGCGACGATATCCCGAGCCTCGCCGGGCCGCTGGGCAAGCCGACGGAGATCGAGAAGTACGGCACCGCGGTCGTCATCGGCGGCGGCGTCGGAACGGCAATCGCCCGACCGGTCGCGCGCGGGCTCAAGGAGGCCGGTAACGAGCTTATCACCATCATCGGCGCGCGGGAGCAGTCGCTCATCATCCTCGAGGAGGAGATGCGGACGTTCTCGGACGAACTGATCGTCACCACCGACGACGGCTCCTACGGCCGCAAGGGGCTCGTCACCGAGCCGCTCAAGGAAATGCTCGACAGCCGCAAGATAGATGTCGTCGTGGCGATCGGCCCGATGCCGATGATGAAGGCGGTGGCGATGACCACCCAGCCCTACGGCGTCAAGACGATTGTCAGCCTGGACCCGATCATGATCGACGGCACAGGGATGTGCGGTGGGTGCCGCGTCACGGTCGGCGGCAAGACCATGTTCACCTGCGTTGACGGCCCCGATTTCGACGCCCACCAGGTCGATTGGGACGAACTGCGCGCGCGCAAAGCGTTCTACTTCGACGATGAGAAGAAGCAGCGAGAGGCCGCCATGGCCACTGGAGGTAAGAACTGATGGCCAGAGGCGGAAAGCGAAACGCGATGCCGCAGCAGGATGCGGCGAAGAGGGTCAAGAACTTCAGCGAAGTCGCGCTGGGCTACGATGAGGCGATGGCGGTCGATGAGGCGGAGCGCTGCCTCAACTGCAAGAACAAGCCGTGCGTGGCGGGCTGCCCGGTCAATATCGACATACCTGCGTTCATCGAGATGATGAAGGCCAAGGACTTCATGGGCGCGGCTGCGGAGATCAAGAAGACCAACTCCCTGCCCGCGATCTGCGGACGAGTCTGCCCGCAGGAAGAGCAGTGCGAGAAAGTCTGTGTGCTGGGAATCAAGGGCGAGGCGGTCGCGGTCGGTCGGCTCGAGCGGTTCGCGGCGGACTTCGAAGCCGCGCACTCTCCGGGTGTAGGAGGGCTCTCCGAGCCCGAATCGCCGTCGGAGACGCCTCCTACACTGGAGAACCCGGAGCTTGCGAAGTATAACGTTGCGGTCGTCGGCAGCGGGCCGGCAGGGCTGACTGTCGCGGGTGACCTCGCAAAGAAGGGATATTCGGTCACGATCTTCGAGGCTCTGCACAAGACCGGCGGCGTGCTGCGCTACGGCATCCCTGAGTTCCGGCTGCCGCGCGACATCCTCGACCGCGAGGTCAGCTACGTGGAGTCGCTGGGGGTAAAGATCATCACGGACATGATCGTGGGGCGGACGTTTAGGGTCGAGGACCTGCTCAAGGACGGGTTCGACGCGGTATTCGTAGGCACCGGCGCTGGCGCGCCGAAGCTGATGGGCATTCCCGGCGAGAACCTCGGCGGGGTCTACTCGGGTAACGAGTGGCTGACCCGCATCAATCTCATGCGGGCCCACCGCGAGGAGTATGCGACGCCGATCAAGGTCCCGAAGAAGGCCTGCATCATCGGAGCGGGCAACACCGCTATGGACTGCGCTCGCACGGCGATGCGGATCGGTTCCGAGGAAGTGACCATCGTCTACCGCCGGTCCCGGACCGAGATGCCGGCGCGCGCGGAGGAGATCGAGAACGCCGAGCACGAGGGCATCAAGCTGATGCTGCTCACGAACCCGAAGCAGTTCATCGGCGATGAGAAGGGCTCCGTTAAGGCCATCGAATGTCTGAGAATGGAACTCGGTGAGCCCGATTCCTCGGGCAGGCGTCGGCCGGTGGCAGTGGAGGGGTCCGAGTTCATCATCGAGGCCGACACGGTCATCGTCGCGCTCGGCCAGAACCCCAACCCGCTGATCCGAACGACCACCGAGGGCCTGGCGACCGAGTCCTGGGGTGGGATCATCATCGACGCCGAGACGGGCATGACCTCGATTCCCGGTGTGTTCGCCGGCGGCGACGCCGTGACCGGCGAGGCGACCGTCATCTCCGCCATGGGCGCGGGCAAAGTCGCGGCCGAGGGCATCGATAAGTTCATCAGGGCGAAGTACGGGCTGGAAAGCTGAAAGTGGAAAGTGGAAAGCACCAGCAATCGCTGAGGCGCTGAGCTAGTTGAGGCGCGGAGAGCAAGCTCCCCGCGCCTCGTGTTCGTACGGCGGTCGGTGCGGACCGTTTTGCACGTCTTGCCTATAGCGCCGAGCCGACTCGGTTTCGGGATGTCACTGCGTTGGTTCTGACGGCTCCGTTACCTTGTGGCCAGCAGGGTAGTTGGTCTTGTTCTGCTCCCACCAGGCCAGCCATCCGTCCCGCAGGGTCCCCTGTGCGGCCGCGTGATAGGCGGAGACGGGGGTGTCGAATTCCGCGTGTCCGGTCAAATCGGTGAGCGCGGCTGACGCATCTACTGCAACGGACCTGGAAGCGTCGCTGAGCATGCCCAAGAGCACCGGCACCGCATCGCACATCCCGGTCTTCACCAAGGCCCTGGCGACGGCACTGCGAATGACCGCATCCTGATCGGTACTGAACGCTACCAGGAGCTCGACGGCGCGCGGGCTACCCATCTCGCCAAGCCGCTTTACCGACCCCCAGCGGACTGACTGGTTCGTATCCATCGCGGTGCCCGCAAGTGCCGCATATCCCGCCGTCGCGTCCTTGGAACGAGACACGACTTCAACCGCTTCCTTTCTGACCAGCGAGTTGGAAGATGACAGATGCTGTTTCGCGAAGGCAACGCCGTCATCGTGACCCAGCTTACACAAGCCGATTGCGGCATCCATCCTGTGCAGTATAGGTGCTCCCTCAGCGGCAACCGTCTTGCGGAGTACAGGAAGACCACGGTCGTCTCCCATCTCGACCAGAACCAAAGCCGCACGTAGACGTACAAACTCGACGCCATCCGTCAGCAACTCCGCTACAGCATCTTTTCGATTCACGGCATCTCGACGGCCTAACTCCTGAACACACGCACTCCGGACTATGGCAGCGTCGTTGCCAAGGTCGGCGACAATCTCAGCCTCAGTGCGTGTCTTGTTTCGCTCGAAAATGCTGATGTCTATTACATGGGGCTCTATGAGGCCCGGGTTGCCGCTCTGTGTTGCCTGCGCCGCACAAGCATTCACAGCCACAAACACCCCGCCGCAGATGACGAGCATAACGCCAAACAGAACTTTCGTGCTCATCTTTACCCTCCATCCCATTGTTACGTGTCTCGGGATCTGAGGTTGGACCGCCGCTCGCGCGAGAGAATTACGCAGCTACCAGCCCAACCGGAGATCCCGAGACAACACACGTACGTCCGCGCTGCTAGTGCCCCATCTCCCACATGATGTTGCGCTTCCCGTCGGACGGCGCCGAGCGAAACCCCTGCGCCGTCTCGCCAACCTTGCCACTTCTTTCCGCCAGAGAGTCGAGCATCTCGCGTGCGGCCGGAGTGTCGAGCCTCCGAATGGCGCGAACGGCATAGCGCTCACCTTGCTTGGCCATCCAGTCCAGGTACGGCAGCACAATGTCATCATTCACGTTGAACAGTGCGCGACATAGGATGCCGATGTCCGGCATATCTCCGGCAGCGCTCTTACCTTTGAACGGCGCGAACAGCTCTTCGCACCGCTCCTGCAAACGCCGGGCGTCGTAGGGCAAGACTTTCGCTGGTGCAGTAGCCTCGGCAAGGATGGGATAGTCTTTTCCGCTCTGTAGAAACTGCACCTGCACCTGGTAGTCGCCGGGCCGGTCGAACTGGTACAGCCCTGTCACTACCCAGTATTGGTTCTTCGTTTCGCCGGGCGCCAAGCGCATGATGGAATGAGGACCGTAGGGAGTAGGCTTTGGTGCCGAGACCAGAACTTCGCCTGCTGCGCCGCATATCTCAAAATGCACGGGCGATCCCCCGCTGTTGCCCATATCAAGACACAGGGGGTCCTTGCTCAGGCTGATAATGGATACACGAGCAATGAGAGGTTCCTTTGCCGTTATACTTCCGCTCTTGGTGAGCAGACTTAGCTCTACACGAATGTCGCCAGCCTTTGCATTCGGCAACCAATCCGGCGCGTCTGACGCGCAGGTGACGGTTGCGGCGAGCATAGAGAGCAGCAGTGCCGCAGCAGCACAGACGGATAGCGGTGTGCGACCGGCTCTCAGATCATGGTGCTTGGTTGACTCAAATGTGTTCATCATCTTGCCTCCTCTTCGCGATTACTGCAATGGAAGCGGCCGTGGCGGTAACTGCACGCCGTTTCGCTCGAACTGATAATACCAGTTGCCATACTGCTCAAACACGCTACGCACGAGCGTGTTCGTCATTAGGGTCACCCAACCTGCACCTTCGTCATCGAGTTCCGGAGGCGCGAGGAGTCCGACAGCATACTGGTAGTATTGGACACAGCTGCAAGCCGACGTTTTGTAAGGGGTCTCCGCGTCGTACGGGCCGTAGAAGTCAGCAAACTCTCCATCGGTACCAGGCCCCCCCTTAATAAAAGGATCCTTGTTGGAAAAGGTGAAGCAATTCGCTCCATCGTGCGACGTGTGGTGGTAGCCCCCGCTGGTATACTCCGCCTCACCCGAACCAGTCCAGAAAACGTATTCGCGCCACGCGACCTCTGATAGGTGAGACACATGTCCACACGTAGAGGACCAGGTCTGGTGGTATGCGTAGGCATCTGGGAAGTAGGGGGCGTTGTGCGATACAAGCACCGGGCCTTCACTAACTTCGAAGTCCTGGATGACCTGCTGAGTTACGTCAATGTGGTACTCTGTGCTCCGGGGGTAGTCCTCACCGTTGGGGCCGTCGCCCGGAGTGTCGTCCACCCTACACCATGCTCTATAGATGCCCGGGACACTGAGATCAGTGCTTAGCTCTAGTTGTGCGTTGCTACATCCCGAGCCCATGCCTGTGAGCCACGTCCACCCCGTCTCGTCTTGCCTCTCCCAGGACCATTCACAGATGAACAAGTCCTCCGCCACGTCTTCGAACGAGCAGTCAGATCTCCGGTGGCAGTCGTAGTCGGAAGCGGCGCTCTTCGAGAATTGCGCGAGGTGGTGCCGATAGAGTGGAGTGGACCCGGTATAGGTGACGGTACCCGGATCTATGACGTCAGCGCGGCATGACGCCTCGTGACCTAGGGCGTTGATGGGACTCCACGCCTCCTTACAGCCACATCCGCACGCCACGCTAGTTGCGGAAAGCAGTATTGCAGCCACTAGCACAACAGGAATGTCCCTACACGTCAACTCAATTGCCTCCTTTGCCATCATATACGTTCGACCTCTACGGCTTGGAGCATGGCTGGCCCCAAGCCTGCAGCATCTCCTGAGCATAGGTTGCCCATTTCGTGTCAGCGTAGTCCTTGATGACAAGCAGCATACCGGCGGTGGCGCCAGCCGTGTTGCCCAGCCGCCACTCGCAGGTTGCTAGGTGAAACTTGGCCTTGGCTTCGAGGTCACGGGGGATGCTATGCGCCGCGAGCACTGCGCCGTATGCCTCGGCCGCCGTGTCCATTGAGCTCATTATCTCCTTATACGCATCCGCAGCCTCCCGGTACATCTTGCCGGCGAAGTAGATATCCGCCTTGCGCGTTGCCAGATCGTTGCGCTCCTGACCACGGGCGGTCTTCATAAGAGTGTCGATGGCCTCCGCAGCCTTCTGCGTCTGACCGGTGGCCTGTAGAGCGTCGGCAAGCATGGGCAATGGCTCGGACGCGCGGTCGGGATAGTCCGCGACAAGCTTCTCAAGCAAATCAGCCGCCTTCGTCCAGTTCTTCTCGGCATGATACGCGGTTCTGCATCGCACCCAGTCGGCCTCGAACTTCAGGTCCGGGTGTTTGGCGTAGTAGTCGTCTTGATAAGCGACCGCCTCATCGCCCTTGCCCAGCGGATACATGCACTCCGCAAGCACCGTCAGGGCATCGACCACGGTCTTGGGGTTCGAAACGCGGTCCACTATGCTCTTACAGACCGGGATTCCTTTCTCATACTGGGGCTTGGCAACGTCCAGATAGGCGTGGATGAGCGGAGTCCCCCATGTTTCGATGTCATCGGGGCAGTCCCGCTGCATGGCCTCACACATCCGCAATACGCTTTCCCAGTCCCCGGCGTCTATGCAGGACTGCATCGTCTGGGCCGTCAGCGCCTTGCTCTCGGGATCGTCGCTCGGGACGGCTGCGCCTCTGGCAGACTGGAACGCCTTCGCTGCCTGCCGCGCCGGATTGCTCCAGCTTGCTGAGATCGTCGGAAAGCAGCGCGATCGCTTCGTCTGACACCTTGTCTTCGGACGCATTCGTGATGGCCTGCTCCAGGTGGGTCAGCGCATCGGCGTACCGCCCCGCGTTTACCAGCGCCTTACCCATCCCCAGATGGGCCCAGCCAAGCCAGACCACCATGTCTTCCTTGTTCTGCTTGGTCTTCAGGGCTTTCTCGTAATACGGCGCGGCATCCGCCAATCGTCCCTGCTCCGCCAGGCAGTTTCCCGCGTGGACCAGAGCGAGCGGGGCGTAGGCATCGTTGGGGTAGTCTTTGGCGTAGGCTTCAAAGGTGGCTTGTGCGGCGTCGTATTGCCTAAGCGACAACTGGCAGGCTGCACGTGCGAACCGGGCGTGCTTGATCTGTGTGATGTCCGTCGATTCCCGGGCCACCTGCTGATACTTCGCAATGGCTTCCGCCACCTGACCCTTGCAGTGGAGCCCAACGGCCTCGTCGAGAATCTTTGCCGCCTGGGCGTTGGAGGGGCTAGGGTCGGCGGTGTCGGCAAACGCCCCGCATGAGGTAATGCACAGAAAAACTGGTACTACTACGGCATACAGCCGAAGACGCAACTCATCCTCCATACTGCCCTTATCGCACGTAGTATACCACAGTTTGGCGGTCTGTCAATATTCGAGTTACATATATTTCCATTATGCCCCCCCAGTTTCACACGGCAACGGGATGCGGCAGCATGCAGTGAGGGTCTGCCTCGTGTTACGGGGTCGCACTGGAACGGGTCGGCCAGCCGGGAACCGCGCTACTCGTCCTTGACGCACCTGAACCCGACCGTGGAGAGACGGTTCATGCCGGGGCCGAACAGGGGGAGCGGGTGGTGGTCGTTGATCCTGCGCACGCCGCTGCGGACCCACCAGCCGGCCTCTGCCCAGCCGAACCAACTTCCTCCGCGCACGAACACGACCTCGTGGTGGCCGCTGGTCATCAGGCTAGCGGTCCACTGCCAGACATTGCCGACCATGTCCTCGACCCCGAACGGGCTCGCGCCTGACGGATGGGCGTCCACGGGCGAGGTGCCGGCACCTGACGAGTTGTACCGCGCGTCGTCGAGATCGCTGCCCCACGGATAGATCCTGCCGTCGGAGAAGCCGGCGGCGTATTGCCACTCCTGTTCGGTCGGCAGCCTCTTACCTGCCCACTTCGCGTAGGCGGCGGCATCGTCATAGCTCACGTAGACGACGGGGTGGTCCTCGAAGCCCCTGGGGGGCTTGCCGTCCACCCAGTGTCTGACGAAGTTCTGCCGCGCGACGTCTGACGCGTCGGTCAGGTAGCCGGCCGCTTCGACAAAGGCGTGGAACTCGGCGTTCGTGACGGGGTATCTGTCCATCCAAAAGGCCGGAAGCTCAACGCGTACGGGTTTGGGCTCGGGGACCGGGTCATGGGTGTTCCTGTGTGTGGATATCCACGTTGGCTGCCAGGGAACCTGCGCCATCTCGACGAAGAACTCGTAGCTGCCCGCGGGAATGCGGATCATGCCGGGCGGCGGACTGTTGGTATCGGCGGTCTCGGTCGTGGACGGCTTATCGATGCGGAAGAAGCGGACCGATTCCTCGGGGATGACCGCCACGTCCACGAGCTGTCCCGACGCGTCCAGCAGCCTCACCACTATAGCGTCGTTGGTGTGGCCGAACTGCCTGAACAGGTCGATCTCAACGTCCGGGCTCGCGGGAACGCGCAGCGGCTCGGTGTCCGGCCGGACATCATCGAGCCATACTTCCAGAGTGCCGTCGGGGACCGCGTCGGCGCCTCGGACGCACAGCATCTCGAGATCGAGGCGCGCGTCCAGCACTCTCGGAAAGACGCCGATGCAGCCGGGGGAGAAGTCCCCCGTGCCGATGTTGATGCCGACGCCCGGTTCGTAGCCTTCCACGCGCAGCGACAGCAGGTCCTCGCCGTCCTCCGGCACAGGCTCGATCTCCCGATAGCGCCAGAGATCGACGTAGTGGACGCTCGGGTCGTGCGCCAGTCGCAGCAGGGCGCCGCGATGGCCGTCCGGATCGGTGCCGCACAGCGTGTAGATGGTCTTCGCGGCGCCTGGCCATCTGTTCGCCCATACGCGGATATCCTCGGTGGGCGCCAGGGGCTCCCAGGCATTGGAGGTGAAGCACTCGCGGTTGAGTCGAAGAATATCGAGTGCGCGGGCAAGGATCGGCCACTCCTGCCTGCTGCGCGGGTGCCTGTCCGGCCACATCGTGAGGACCTCAACGCCGTGGCCGTTGAAGAAGCTCACGACGATGTCGTTCCTCATCGCGCGGCCGACGGTTCCGGGCCAGGTGACGCGCAGGATCGGGTGATGAGGAGCTACGAACTTCTTGAGGTTGAGCAGCGGCATCGGCTGTCCGTCGTGGATTCTGCCCATCAGGTTGGTCTGCGTTTCCCACCAGCCGGGATCGCCTTCGTTGTAGGGAAGCAGGGCGTGGCCCTGTGCTTCTGCCTTGGACAATATCTCAGCGGGAGTGCCGTCCATGCAGTCCATGATGACCCCGTCCGCGCCAACCTGGCAGGCAAGGTCCACCAGTTGCTGATAAGACTCCGAACGGACCTCGGGCTTGTTCCAGCCGAATCGATCCCCGTCGCTCCAGTAGCAGTAACCGAGAATGACCTTGACTCCCAGCTCACGGACCCGCGCGATCTCGCCGGCTAGTCCTTCGAGCCCGCCGGGGAAGTCGCGATAGTGATCGAACTGAAGGCGCTCATCCCATCCGGCCCTCGGCCAGAACGGCCAGAGCATATACACATCGTAGCCGCCTATGAGCGTCTTCGCATTCTCCATCGACTCACGGAGGTGATACTCGCCCGTCCGAGGGTCCATTACGTCGCTGTCCCACGACCAGCATATCGACGCGCTCACGACATCCTTCACCCACGGCATCTGCTCGTAGCGAGAGTAGTCGTAGTCGGCGGGATTCACGCTGTAACCGCCCCGACGACGATATATCTCGTTCAGGGCGTCGTTTCTGGTGCCCACAATCGCGTCAATGTGCAGCCGCCATGTCGCGGTTTCGCCGGGCTTGATCGGAGCAGAACCGTTCACGAGCCGAATGTAGGCCGTCGCGCAGTGGCCGCCGTCATCGGTCGGGCGAATCACGCACGCATCGTCCGCGAAAGCGGGCCCCAGGCCGTGCGTTCTGATCTCGCCGATCCCGCCTAACACGGCGGTCGCGCCGCGAAGGTAGGCGTGCTCCACGGAGATCGAGCCGACCTCCGCTGCATTGCCTGCCCACTCAGCGAACGGCGGGACGATCGTACATTCGCCCGCAGTCTTACTCGTGTTGGTGACAGTGATCTCGAATACGTCTTCGCCGAACGATCCCGCGCCCGCGTGTGACGCGCTGACACTGCAGTCGGACGCGCCCACGACAGTGAGCAGCGGCTCTGGGGAAGTGATCGCATTTCCCGCGGCGTCAGCGAGACGGATGTCCGGAAGCCCGGTGTCTGTGGTCGTAATGAGTACTGGCATACGCCTATCCTTTTCGCTAGCTGAGAATCGAGGTCCGGTTACTGGGTCGCGTTGAGGAGGTAGCCGAGGCCCTCGAGCGGCGTCGCGCCGCCCCAGCCGGGGAGGCCGGGGTCGAAGAAGCTGACGAACTGGCAGTCAACGCCCGCCGCGCCGACGCCCTGTTCCACCTTGAGCAGCACGCTGTTGAAGCCCTGATTGAGCATGATGTAAGGCACCGTGTCCGCGCCCTGGCTTTCCGCCCGGCCTGTCGTCGGAGGATTCGCGTAAGGATTGTTCACCTGGTTGCGCCACATCTCGACGCCGTTGACGAAGACCTTCACGGAGTCGTCGCTGCCGACCCTCATCGCCGCCCACTGCTCGATCGGCGAATACACCCACAGATGCGCGTAGAACGTGCAGTTGGTATTGCCGGTGGGGAACACGCTGGTGAAGCTCGCGCTGTCGCCAACGGGCTGGCTTCGCTGCCAGGCGTAGCTGCCAACGGACCGGCCCAGCGCCGGTGCGAGCGAGCTGATATCGGCTTCGCTGAACGCACCCTCCGTCGCGTCGCAGATGAAATCGTGGTCCAGGCGATACGTCTGGGACGGGATCGGATCGTTCGGGTTCGGCGCCGACCCGGCGTCGGCGAACGGCCCCAGCACGAGGAAGTCCCTGGGATACTTGAAAGCGCCCGGGAACGGCAGTGGCTGGTATGCCGCATCGCTATAGGCCCACTCGACCTGCTCGTTTCTCATCAGAAGCAGCGGCCCTGATGAGTCACGCGACACGACGCCTCGCACACGCACTACTCTGTCCGCGTCAGGCTTGGCCAGGCCGCCGCACATGACCTTGATAGAGACGGGCGAGCCATCCGTGATGGTGAAGTAATCGGCGCCAACGTCAGTGACCTTGCCCCAGGTCTTGATGTACAGCCCGAGAGCATTCGCCTGCTGCGCGTCGCGGTTGTTCATGCCGATAGCGTCGATCGGCCGCACGCTGGCGTCCGCGCCCACCCGTCTGAACAGCACGGCCTCGATCCTGCGCTCGCCCTGGGCGGATGTCGCCATCTTTCCCTGCACGAGAATCAGGTCGCCCGCGCCGACATCCGCCGGCATGTTCGCGAAATGGATCCGCAGCGCGCTGGTTCTGTTGGGCTGCTCGATATAGGCTGTGCCTGCCGGCACGCCGCCACCGGCAACGGCCGTCACCTGCGCGTTGATCAGCCCGACATCGGTGTTGTCGGGCTTTGCCTTGGCGGCCGCAATGTCCGACACAAGCCCTGGAAGGCCGGCATCGCCGAGTTCCCCCGGCCGGATGGCGCGCAGGCGGTTCCACACGTCCATTTCGTCGAGCACGCCGTAGATGTCGAACACCTGCCCCACGGTCGGATAGGCGATGCCGGTCGTGGCGATGTTGTCCATGTCGATTCTGAACTCGGACGTGGGGGCGGCGTCCGGCACCTGAACGTAGAACTCCTCGCTCGTGCCGACTCGCGTGACGGTCTTGTTCTTGAGCACGTAGTAACCGCCGATCACGTTGCCGTAGAGGGTGGCGCTGGTGAGGCTGTTTGCCTCCCTGGGTGCCGGAAGGACGTTGTTGTGCGAGAGCACCACCGGAGCGGACGTAGGCGTGACGACGCCCTGGCTGTAGTTGGCCGGCGGGTTGAACGATCCGAAGACGACGACCTTGTCGCCCTTCTTGCACTCAGATCCCGTTGCGTAGACTCGGACCTTCACGGCCTGCTGAGTGTTATGGCTGGGACCACCGAGCGTGTCAGTGATGAAGTAGTAGCCGTTATAGCCCAACTGCTTGGGCGTTACGGTGGAATCGCCGGCCTGCCGCAGAACCGTGCCGGTCACGCAGACGGTTCTTCCCCCGGCTCTGTATGCATGCGCCGTCCAGTCGTATGTGACCTGGGTCACCGCCATCGGCCACACGCGTCCGTTCGCGGTGCTGGTCTGCCCGACGGTGCAGTCCGTGTAACGCGGCCAGTCAGTCGTGCCGGGCGTGTTGGGCCAGTCGGACTGGAGGTTGTACTCGCTCGGATAGGTGTTTGCGTAGCTGTTCGTGACCGGCGCCACCGTGTAGCCGTAGTCTGGCGTGATATTGATCGTGTAGGTTCCGTGCGAATCAGTGGTGTCCTCGCGGTAGTAGTCGCCTTTGGTTGCCCTGACGGTCACCCCGGCAGCGGGTCGCCCTGTGAGGCCTTCCGTGATTACGCCCGTAATGTAGCCGCCGTTCACGGTGACGGTCAGCGTGCCGTGTGCGGGCTGGATTCCGCCGTGGACGTCATATATGTATATGTCCGCGGTCAGTTCGCCGGTCGGAGCGCTTTGAGGAACCGCGACAGTGAGCGCGTAAGTGTTCTGTTTCTGTGCGTCCGGGCCGCTGACGTAGGTCATATTGACAGCGGTTCCAGGATCGCCGGGCAGGCCAAGGCCAAGGTTCGGGCAGTAGATGGCGCAGCGCTGGATATCATTCTCTCCCGAGGGTATGCTGTCGGCGTCCTTGGCCGTGACCGAGACATCCAGCGTCCCTCCGCACTCCACCGGCGACGGGTCCATCGACCCACCGATGAACTCAGGGGAAGAGTCATTGCTCCAGTTGATCACGTTGCGGCCGATGCGCACCTCTGTGGTGGGTGTCGCGCCCGTCGGCTCCTTGTAGAGGCCGAAGAAGAATCCACGGGAGGCGATGTCGGAATCCGCAGTGGCGACCGCGAGGTTCGACGAACCATCCGCTGCAATGAACCTCGGCATCTTCATGCCCCCACCGGAGTAGGCTGTCTGGAGTCCGTACTTCCTAAGGTTTGCGGATGGCGTAGGATAGGCGACGGCCGTCATTGCCTCGGCTTTGGGAAGCTTGTAGATGCATTTGTCTGCCTGAGCACCGGGCGACGTATCGTTGGGGTCGCCGTAGTTGCTTGCGCCGGCGGTAAGTCCTATTGGGCGGGCGAGCCACAGCGTCTGGCCGTCCGGCGTCAGGCAGCAGCCTGTGGCCTGAGTCATATTGGCGTTGCGCCCGAGCGGATTGCCGGACATATCCCACTTCGTAAGGGCGCCGATATCGGGAGTCACAGTGCTGGCGGACTGATTGATGCCCGCGACGTAGACGGTCCCGTCGGTGTCGATTGCCGGCTGCATAAAGCAGTCCGAGCCGCTCTTGTCGCCGCCGGCCTTGGCAAAGGAAGCGGGCGGGTCTCCGGTTCCGGCGTAGAGCCTGATAGTCGCTGGCGAGGCAATCGTCTGGTAGAACGTATCGATCAGCTTGAGATTGGCGCCGCTTTCCATGCTGCAGCCGAGGTAGCGATCGTTGGTTGTGCCAAGGATCTTTGGGCTTGCCACCCAGGCGGTCCCATTCCAATGGTAGCGCCAGATGCCCGTGGGATCGGTCCTGTTGGAAACGTAGACGTCGCCATCCCAGTCTACGCACAGTCCCCACGGTCCACTGCCAACGAAGCCGACATCGGGCAATGTGCCGATCACGGTCCCGTCGGGGTTGAGCTCCCAGATTGCCTTCGTCCTGCCGTCGTCGTTCTGGAAGTTGCCGACGTAGATCCGGCCGTAGAACGGGCTGTCGGGGTTGTTGTTCATGGCAATGCCGTAGATGCGCCAGCCGTTACTTGCGCCCGTGCCGGAGACGCTTTCCCAGATGGGAGCCATCTTGGTAGTGTTGGAACCGGTGCCCGGGGCAACCACTGTCGCACGGATCTTATAGGCGCCGGGGGCCACATCGCCGCCGCCGTTGGCCTGCCCGTTCCAGGTCACGACGTCGCTGTGGAAGCCTTTGGAGGCGTTGGCGCCGGTTATGGTTGGGAATGTGTAGGCGACCGCGCCTGTGTTAGCGTCGATTATGTCTATGGTAACGCTGGTCGCGTCGCCGCTGAGCCAATAGCTGACGTGGGCCGGGCAGCTTGTGCCCGCATCGAGCTGATACGCGGCGACTCCCGCCCAGCACGCCGAACCGCAGGCAAGCAGTCCAAGGATGAGCATGAGCGAGACGAACATGAGCCTGGTATTCGCTTCGACGTCTTTGCTCATTAAGCTGAACTCACCCAGGATTTATTAAGCCCGCCGAACGAGTGCGTACGGCGGGCTTTCACGCAATCAGCGCCGCCCGACATCGGACGGCCACATTTGAGGCTGAAACCACTCGTGCCACGGCCCTGCCCGGCCGCGATCCACGCGTCCAGCCACTTCAGGTGTACCATGCATGAAAGCCGGTTGTCAACTGGTAATAGTACCAGGTAGACCCACCGGATCGTTCCCTAATCCGATTATCGGTTTGGCTGGCGGTGGTTCGTTATATGTGACAATCAGCCCGTCAGGACTTTGCGGCCCCAAATTTCCTCTCGACGTCCGGCCAGTTCACCAGATGCCACCACGCCTCGATCCACTCGGGGCGGCGATTCTGGTACTTGAGGTAATATGCGTGCTCCCACACGTCCAGCACGAGCAGCGGGCGGATGCCGGTCATCACGAGCTTCTGATGGTTCTCGATCTGCAGAACGTAGAGCTTCTTAACGTCCGGGTTCCATCCCAGCATTGTCCATCCGCTGGCCTCGACCGCCGCGGTCGCCGCGGAGAACTGCTTCTTGAAGTTCTCGATGCTGCCGAAGTCAGTTTCGATCTGCTTGGCAAGTTCACCTTTTGGGTCGCCGCCGGCATTGGGGGCCATGTTCTCCCAGAACATCGCGTGCAGAGTGGCGCCTGACGAGTGGAACGCAAGCTGCTTCTCCCAGTTCTGGATCAGGGCGTAGTCACCCTTTGCCCGTGCCTCTTCGAGGGCCTCCTCGGCCTTGTTCCACCCCGCTACATACGCAGCCTGGTGCTTGTCGTGGTGGAGGCGGACGGTCTCCTCGTCGTAGTAAGGCTCGAGCGCGTTGTAGTCGTAGGGCAGTGGCGGCAGTTCGTGCTTCATGATTTTTCCTCCATTGGTGTTCGGGTTTGCATTCGTCGTCTGTGCGCCGGCCGGCGATACTACTACCACGGCCAGTGCGATGATGGCAGCACAGTTCAGGACGTTTCGCAGCATCGGTCGGTCTCCTTTTCCGGGCGCAAGACTCGCTCGGTGCTGTTCTTACCCACATGCAGGCGAGCTCAACCATAAGCCGGCACGCCAACTAGTCAGGACTCTAGCCCGCATTATTCACGAGGAGCGTGAATGATGCTCTTGAGGCCCCGGATTATGCGGAAGATGCATAATCCGGGCTAGGCTGCAGCCCGCCGGATAAAGTGGTGTAGGAGGGGTCTCCAGACCCCGAATCCGTCTGCCTCGCGCTCGGAAATCGCCGTCTGGAGACGGCTCCTACAACCGAAAGCGACTTTATCCGCAGGCTGCTAGGCTGCAGCCCGCCGGTTTGCCTCGATGGCTTTTGAGAGCATCCATACGATGAGCCCGACTCCGATCACGAAGAGCACCAGGAAGACGATCAGCGCCGATAGCTGGAGATCGACCGGCTTGGCCGCGAGGTCTGTATAGTGGCCCAACTCGACATTTTGCAGCCACTGGCGGCTGACGGCGTTGAGCGCGATCACGCCGAACTGCGCAATCCCCGCCAGACCCGCCCACAGCCTGGCTCGCGACTTGACGCCGATAAGCAGGAGCAGCCACGGCGCGCCGGGAGAGATCATGGTCAGAGGGAAAATGACCCGCATCACCGGGTTGGCCATCGCCCGCGGGAAGGCAAACGCCCGCGTGCCGAAGATATACCAGCTCCCGACGCCGATGAACATCAGCAGGCCGACGGAATACATCGCGAACGCGAATCGAGAGGCGTAGAGGCGGTAGTCATCGTCGCTGCGCCGGGTCAGATACGCGGCATCGAGCTTGATGAACACTGCGGTTGTTAGAACCGCCAGGCTGAACATGAACAACCAGCGCGGGACGAGCGTCGGGTCACCCCAGTTGATCGCCAGGCCCGTCGCTCCGCCCGCGACGTTGGCGCCCCTGAAGATCCCCCACCACCTGCCCGGCGCCGAAGTGAGGCTCAGGGCGTTGGCGAATACGAACCCGACCACCACGAACGCCCCGGCGGATAGCCATCCCGCGTAGCGTCCGAAGCGTGCGGGTCCGCGGTTCTCCGTTGCCAGATGGTATAGATACACGCAGAAATAGCCGACCATAACGATCCAGAAGACCATGAACCACGGCCAGGCCATAAGCACCGTGGCCGGATAGAAGTACTGATAGTAGGCAACCTGCATGAACAGCAGCGGAATGACGCCGAAGTTGATTCCGAACGCAAGCGCGAACGGCAGTGCGCGGGCGATGTGGTTTCCCACCGTCTTCGCGTGCCCGCGGCCAAACGCGCCCAGGAGCACGGCCACAATCGTTCCCGCATACCACAGGTTCATGGGCGCGACATGCAGGGAGAATCCCAACACTTTGAACAGCTCGATGAACCAGAACGGCGTCGGGTAACCCAACGGGTTCGGGGGCGCGGCAAGGCTGTGCGGGTCCATCAGGGCGCCTCCTCTGCATCGATGTTGGGTCCGGGGTAAGGGCTGCGGACCGACTCGATGTAATCCGTAAGGACCTGCGCCTCGGCATCGGCGCCGGACCACGGCGGCATGAAGAAATGCACGTGGTCGAGGTGGGTGACCGTATAGTAGATTAGCGGCCTACGCCACCCGCGCGTGAGCTGCGAGACCGCGGAGAAGCCCTCGACGGCGTGGCAGTTGTTGCAGTGGTACTGGAATATGGTGCGTCCCACCTCGCGCCGCTGCGCCAGCGGCAGAGAGAGGAGGCGCTCATTGGCTATTCTGCCGGCCACAATCGTTTGGGGGAACCGGTCCGCCACGTACGCGCGCGTCCAAACGCCGGTGTTGAGGTACCCCACGCTGCGGGCCGACGCCACCTGATCGGGCCTGATCTGGTTTCCCAGGACACGACCGTACACTATGTATGGCTTCCTGACTCCCTCCCGGATGAACTCGCCGGTGCCCGTCGCGGCAAGGCCGATCCCGAACAGCAGCAGTGCGAAGCCGGGGTTGAGCCACGCCGGGTTACGCAGTGGGCCATAGTACATCATCACCGCTGTCAGACCGGTCAGCACGAATATGATGACCATCAGCACGTTGAGCACCGCCGCTCCCACCAGCGCCGCCGAGCCCGATGGAGGGAGATTGGTGTACCATCCGAGCCCACCGAAGATCGTCAACGCGGAACCGAGCATTGCCCACTTGGCGCTGGCCTGCCCGACCTCGCAGCGCAGCCGCTGATTGTCGCGCAGCTTGACCGACGCGTGCAGGAAGAAGAACAGCGCGCCCAGCAGCAGCGATCCGCCGGTGCGAGACACGATCTGTGGCAGCGCCTGGGGGTTCCAGAACGCGAGCCAGAATCCGTCACCGGGCTTCCATGTGCCGATGTTGAGCTGGAAGGCCGTGATCGCGGTTATTATCACAAGGCTGGCGAACGCTGCTCCCGCGTAGATCCAGCCCATTCGCAGGTGCGTCCGGGCGTCGAATTTGCCCCAGTAGTAGAAAAACATGAATGCGGAGACGATCTCGAGGATGAAGGTCACGTACTCCATCGCCCAACCGAGAACGAACACGTGTATGAGTTCCTCGGTTGCGAGCGGGGATGCCAGGCCTATCGTCCACCATATCCCCACACCGAGAACCGAGCTATAGACAAGCGTGATCAACACGAAGAACCATGCGTGGCCGCGGAGGTACTCGAGATATCCTTTGTCGCGCGTCCGGTACGCGTTTCGCGTCTGCCAGGTAAGCAGAATCGAGCCGCCGACGGCATACATAGCCGTGTAGACGTGAAGCACCGCCACGACCGCGATCCACATCGGCGAAGTCAACCCCGGCACGTACCAGAACGGGTAATGCATTGAGCCTCCTTGACAGCACTTAAGGCAGTGCTTGTACGGCAGTCCCTATTTACCCTTCTGCGTGCATGCCAAACCAGGGGCCATCGAAACGCCGGGTATACGTACGCCCCGGGAAAGGGGGTTCAATCCCGGGGCGTCTAGGTCAGGCAGGGCGAGCCCTTTTTCTCGGGGGTAGGTATCAGGTTGCACCGGCTCTGTATATCTCGAGCTCTTCCCCCTCGCCCGCACCGTTCTCCGCTGCTGTGGCGAACAATGCGGGTTCGCTGTTGGTTGGAGACGCATTGGCTTTCGCGCACGCTCTGATGAGCGGTCCTGACACGGCTTCAAATCGCACCCCTTCCGCCAACTGGCGGATGCCTTCCGCCCTTGTGGCGGGCTCGCCGTCGCTTTCGAAGCGCGCATCAGTCAATCCGTCTCTCGCCAACACTGGGCTCACCTCCGATCTTTGCTTCACATTAGATGTATACCCTGTCTCAAATGTGTGAAACGCGCGCGAACGGAGGATGTAGAGGCGAGTTACTGGCGCTGCCCTTCTTCTCGCAGCCGCTGCTGGATGGCTCTTGCGGTGTTCTGTGGGACGTGGGTGGGCTCGCCGCCTTCCATTATGCGGTCGATCTGAATGCGAGGGATTTCGCTGTCGGGTTCGGCGGCCTGGGCCTCGATCCATGTGTCGAGGGCGTCGCCGATATCGCCGGACTGTTCGTAGGCGTGGGCGAGCTGATGGCGCACGTAGGGCGGCGTGTCCGCGAATGTCAGACATGCGGCGAAGAGCGGGATCGCCTCCTCGAAGCGCGTGCGCAGATAGAGGAACATGCCGAGCTCGAAGTAGATGTCATAGACGTTGGGGTTGTTCGCCAGGCCCTCGCGCAGGAACGCCTCCGCATCGGCTTCGCGCAGGTCGCTCCACATCAGCCACGAGGTGTTCTCATAAGACTCGGTGTCGTGCGGGTCGATTTGGGTGACGAGACGCATCGTGGCGATGCAGCGATTGAACTCGCCGCGGTGCCAGTACTCGTCGTTCTTGTCCCAGATATGGTCGCGCACGTAGCTGAGCACATCCCGAAGCTTCTCCAGGGAGCTGTCCGGTATCTGCTGTTGTGCCTGCAACCCTCCGCACGCGAGCAATCCGATCGCGATAGCCACCACAATCCAACGCATACGCACAGTATGAACCAATCGCCGGCTTTGCGCAAGTGGGCTATGCCGGTCCCTCCGCCGCGGCTATGATCTCCCTGAGCGCGGCCACGTTCTCGGAGAATATTGCGAACACCCAGGCAACCAGGCATGCACTGATCACCCGCTTCCTGTTCATCACCGCACTGCGCTACCTCTTCCGCCAGCTATGCGACTGCCGCACGAGATCGTCCGCCTCTTCCGGCGACGGCGCCCATGTGATGATGTTGAGGCCCTCGGGGCCGAACTCCTCCACCAGGGCTTGCGCCTGCTGGGGCGAGACTCCAAGCATCAGCAGCGACTTGCCGGCGGCGCGCGCTCTGTGGTGCAGGGGATACCATACCGGGTCGCCGACCGACGGCTGGCCCGCGCCGGGCGTCCACTGGACTGCCTGCAGACCCCGCATGGCGAGCAGCGGTCCTTCGTGCTGGAGCGCGCACGTTCCGTCCCAGTGATAGACGGTGTGATCCAGCGCCTCGCACTGCGGTTCCATATAGGGCACGACGAACTCCTCGAACATGTCGGCCGAGATCATCGCGGAGAAATCGCACTGCAGCTTTGCGATGCGGCCCTTGCCGTAGATATTGAACGCGCAGAACGCCGACCCGCCTATGTCGTCTTTGATGATCTCATAGAGGCGGCGATGATACTCCAGATACAGCGGCAGGATCGCCCGCTGGAACTCGTGGACCTTCTGCGGATAGTCCATCAGGGCAAAAAGCAGCTCGCGATTGCCGAACAGCGACGAGACGGTATCGAGGTTCTCGATCAGGTCGGGAAATGCGACAAGCGCCCGGTCGCCGAACCGCTCCATTCCTTTCCTGGACAGCTCCTGCACGACGTGCCAGTACTTGTTGTTGTCGTCGAACACCGGGGGCTTCGCGCTCGCGATATCCTCCACGCAGCGATGATACCACACTGTGTTGGGCTTGAATTCAGGGACGGCGCCGAGAAACGTCGAGAGCGTGCCCGGGCCGAGCTGCGAATCGAAGTACGGAAACGCATCGCCAGCATAATGGGTGCGATTCAGGCTCCACTCGAACCAGTCCAGGCGGCGATCTGCGTCCAGCCACTGCTGCTCGGGGTCGCGAGGCGGCGGCGGAGGCGGAGGCGCGTCCCTCTTGATTGCGAACACCTGCAGCAGCACGCGGTCGATGACCTCGCCGTGCCACCACGCCTCGTGTCTCTCACGGGACTTCTCCCAATCAACGTTGCTAATCCGTACCATTTCTCATGCCCTCCACAAGTGCAATCTTCTAACCTTCCAATCCTCTGACCTTCCAGTCGCGCCGTGTTATACTATGTCAAATGAGACCTCAGGACATTATCGCGGCGAAGCGTGACGGCAAAGAGCTTGCTGACGGCGACATCAGCGGGCTCGTGCGCGGCTACGTCAAAGGCGATGTGCCGGACTATCAGATGTCGGCGTTTCTGATGGCGGTCTGCCTGCGCGGCTTGAGCTTTGCCGAGACCACTGCCCTCACCGGAGCGATGATCGACAGCGGTGCCACCCTCGACCTCTCGGATGTCCCCGGCACGAAGGTGGACAAGCACAGCACCGGCGGAGTGGGGGACAAGACGACGCTCGTGGTCGTGCCGGCCCTGGCGGCGTGCGGGCTGAAAGTGCCCAAGATGTCCGGCCGCGGCCTCGGATTCACCGGCGGCACTCTCGATAAGCTCGAATCGATTCCAGGCTTCACCACTTCGCTGCCGAAGACTCGGTTCCTCTGGCAGATCGCCGAGGTCGGCGCGGCGCTGGCCGGCCAGACCCCGGATATTGTGCCGGCTGACAAGAAGATCTACGCACTGCGCGACGTAACTGCCACGGTCGAGAGCATTCCCCTCATTGCCGCCAGCATAATGAGCAAGAAGGTCGCCTGTGGGGCCGACGTGATCCTGTTGGACGTCAAGGTCGGCAGCGGCGCGTTTATGAAGACCGTCGAGAGCGCCCGCGAGCTCGCTCGAACCATGATCGCCATTGGCGAGGGGCTCGGGCGAAAGGTCGGCGCGGCACTGACTGGCATGAGCCAGCCACTGGGCCGTGCGGTCGGCAATGCGCTCGAAGTGCTGGAGGCGATCGACACGCTGCATGGATCCGGTCCCGGCGACTCCGCCGAGCTCTGCGTCGAGCTGACCGCGAGGCTCCTGAGCTTGGCAGGCGTCGGCTCACTTGACGAAGCCCGCCGCACGGCCGCCGACACCATTGGCTCGGGCGCGGCGTTGGCGAAATTCGCGGAGATCATTCAAGCGCAGGGCGGGGACGTGCGCGTGCTCGATGATCCTTCGCTTCTTCCACGGGCCGAGCTACTTCATTCGGTGACCAGCGAGTTCGCGGGCGTCGTGAGCAAGATCGATACGGCTGCGATAGGAACTGCGGCGTCGATACTTGGCGCGGGCAGAGAGCGCAAGGAAGATGCCATCGATCCCGCAGTCGGACTTGTGGTAGAGAAGAAGCTGGGGGATCGCGTCGAGCGCGGCGAAACCCTCGCCGTCATCCACGCCAACGAATTCGCTCGCGTGTCCGAGGCCGAAGCGCTGATCCGCGGGGCTTACGTATTGGCCGACTCCGCGGCCATTCCTCCTCTACTCATCGACTTCATAGGCTAGCAGCCGCCGGACAAAGTGGTGTAGGAGGGGTCTCCAGACCCCGAATCCACTGGCGTCACGCTCGCAGATCGCCGTCTGGAGACGGCTCCTACAACCGAATGCCGCTTTATCCGCAGGCTGCTAGCCTGCCACATGGTACAAGAAATAACCCTGGCTGGTCTCAAAGCCAGGGTTTGGAGGAAAGGAGGTGAAAGGAGAAGAAGATGAGTTAGTTCGATCTTCACTTCCTACTACGCGTTCCCCGTCTTGTACGTTCCCGGTTTCTTCAAAACGTGATTCCGGCGCCCGATTCGCCATCTGCTTGTATTCCGTCACCCTCGATGAGCACGAGCCCAGCGCCTTGAGCACGCTCGGATTTGCACCCATCGTTAGTGGTCTGCTGGGGTGCTTGTCAGATCTACGGAAAGTGGCGGCAAGAGATTTGAAGCTGCTGGCATGATAAGAGGCGGTCTACGCCGAAGTGGTTTGTGTTGAGCAAAACACAGGAGGCGAGCCGCAATCATGCC
>Ga0207433_10005335_pt1 | contig 23041 bp, 15 predicted proteins | sample YelNatPaOPGAMG01_FD_187559 | JGI IMG/M metagenome (GOLD analysis project Ga0207433, IMG submission 187559) | Hot spring thermophilic microbial communities from Obsidian Pool, Yellowstone National Park, USA - OP-RAMG-01 (SPAdes) (version 3) | ecosystem: Environmental > Aquatic > Thermal springs... | reverse complement strand
CTCAGCCACTGGCGAATCTGCTGCTGTTGGGTGGGACTCATAACCAATACGGGAAGTTTTCGGAACATGCCCAAGCATAAACCGAATCCCGAGACTTGTCCATCTATGTGTTGGACACTACACTAGATCCACGTGCTCGTGGATCAGCCGATCCGCGTTTTTTACTGCCGCCTTGGGATCGCGGCGGTTGTCAACCATAATGAGTTCAATCTGTGCGCGCTGGCAGGCTCGGACCAGGCCGTCAAAAACCTCCCGCGAAAACGATGAGGTCCGGTCCTGATTGGCATACCCGATGCGGAACTTGCGAGGCCGGGCGGGCGAGAACGCAAGACGGTACTGGTTTTCTCCGACTTTTTCGACCAGCCCGCTCTCGTGCAGCGTGTAAAGGACGCGGAAGCACAATCCCTTGTTCAAACCTGAGCGCGAGGCCACATCCTTCAATCCCAGAATTTCGCCGGGAAATTGGAAAGTGCGCAGGACAGCCGCTGCGTGCATGATCGACTTCACGAGATAACGGTTATTTCCAGGCGTACGACTCCCACGCGAGCTGTCCATTAACTTGCACCCCTCACCGCACTTTTTGAGGTTCAGCGGAGGTTCTCTGATTCATTTCCTGCAGAGCCCTGCCTCGCACATCGCAAAGACGAACTCATTGGGGAGAGAATAGCATACGATCAGTCGCCGAGGCAGGTAAGTTGCTGCAGGTCGCAATCATCAACGTCGTGAGGGCGCTGAAGGCCCGGGGCACTGCGGTTGCTGCGGCGCACACACCGAACATGCACAGAATTTCGCGCTGCACGGGGTACTTTGCAGAATGTCTTTCCGTCTGAGATCGTGCAGGGACAGATCTCAGACGCTGAGCCTGCGAACGCCCGGAGGTTTGGTGACGAAGCTCTGAATTTTCTCCACAATCCCGTCGGCATCTAATCCGAATTTCGCGTGGAGAAGGTCCGGCGCGCCGTGAGGAATGATGCGGTCTGGAACGGCGATCCGAATCAGGCTGGCGGGCACGCGACGGTCCTGCAAAAGGGCGGCAACGGCTGCTCCGAATCCGCCGCACTCTGTGCCTTCTTCGAGCGTCACCAGGAACTGCTTTTCCGATGCAAGGCAGCAGATCAGTTCCTCGTCGAGAGGCTTCATGAAGCGGGCATTGATGACCGTGGCATGGATGCCGGAGGCTTCGAGCCGCTGCGCGGATTCGAGAGCCGGGTAAACCATGCTGCCGAGAGCCAGCATGGCGATGTCCCTTCCTTCACGAAGAATTTCAGCCTTGCCGATTTCGAGAATTTTGAATTCGGGATCGATCGGCACGCCAAACCCGTTCCCTCGAGGATAACGGACCGCGGCAGGGCCGTTGACGCTGAGGGCCGTGGCCAGCATGTTGCGCAATTCATTTTCATCTTTCGGCGCCATGACCACCATGCCGGGAACGGCCGAGAGGTAAGCCAGGTCATAAAGCCCATGGTGCGTCGGCCCGTCGGCGCCTACGATTCCCGCGCGGTCCAGCGCAAAGGTGACCGGCAAACGCATGAGGCAGGCATCATGAATCACCTGGTCGTAGGCGCGCTGGAGAAAGGTGGAATAAATCGCAACCACCGGGCGCAATCCTTCACAAGCCAGGCCGCACGCGAAGGTTACGGCATGCTGTTCCGCAATGCCGACATCGAAGAAGCGCTCGGGATAACGTTTGGAAAACTCCACAAGGCCTGTGCCCTCAGCCATGGCGGCGGTGATGGCCACGATTCGCCGGTCCTTTTCCGCCAACTGGCACATCGCCTCGCCGAAAACAGAGGTGTAGCTGGGCGCCTTGGCCGGGGCCTTGCGAAATGTTCCTGTGGCGACGTCAAACTGCGTCACGCCGTGGAATTTCACGGGCAACTTTTCGGCATGCGGGTAGCCCTTGCCTTTTTGCGTCACAACGTGCAGAAGGGTCGGCTTGGGATTGTCTTTGACGCGCGCAAGGACATTCAAGAGTTCTTCAATGTTATGGCCGCTGATGGGCCCAACGTAGTCGAACCCGAGTTCTTCAAAAACCAGCCCCGGAATCAGCGCGGTCTTCGCGGATTCGACCAGATCTTTGGATAGTTTCAACAGACGCGGCCCAAGTCGCGGGACGGACAGAATCATCTTTTCAACTTCCTGTGTGATCCGATGGTACGCCTGGCCATGGACAACGCGGTTCAAGTAACCTGCAAAGGCTCCCACGTTCGGCGATATAGACATTTCGTTGTCATTCAGGACCACCAGCACTTTTTTCTGAAGGGTCCCCAGGTTGTTGATGCCTTCAAGTTCGAGCCCGACAGTCAAGCCTGCATCGCCGACCACGGCGATCACATGGAAATCCTCGCCTTTCAAATCGCGGGCTACGGCCATTCCAAGCGCTCCGGAAATTGCAGTGCCTGCATGGGCGACGTTGAATGTGTCGTAAGGGCTTTCATCCCTTACGGGAAAGCCCGAGATGCCACCATACTGCCGGATGCTCGGCAGGCGGTCACGTCGGCCCGTAAGGACCTTATGCCCATAAGCCTGATGACCCACGTCCCAGACGATTTTGTCCTTCGGAGCGTCAAACACGTAGTGAAGGGCCAGCGTCAGCTCCACGGTCCCGAGGCTTGAGGCGAGATGCCCACCGACTTTGGACACGACGGCGATGAGGTAGTCGCGAAGCTCGGCCGCGACTTGCGGCAGTTCTTCACGAGGCACTTTCTTCAAGTCTGCTGGTGAGTCGATCCGTGAAAGATACCGGTATTCCATCAGGCAGTCCTCTCAATCAGGAAATGGGCCAATTGCCGGAGCCTGTCAGCAGCCGCACCGTAGGGCCTCAGGCTTTCGAGGGCTTCTTCGATCAGCAGCGCGGCCTGGCGGCGTGATTCCTCGATACCGTAAAGCGCAGGATAGGTTGCTTTGCTCTGGTGGTCGTCCTTGCCGGGCGTTTTTCCAAGTGTCGCGCTGGAGCCGAGCACATCGAGCAGATCGTCCACAATCTGAAAGGCCAGCCCAATCTTCCTTCCGTAGATTGTAAGCCGGTCGATGTCGGGCTCCCGCGCGCCGGCGAAAATTGCACCGCAACGCACCGCGGCGCAAAGGAACGCCCCTGTCTTTGATGAATGGATTAATTCGAGACGTTCAGCATCAATCGCGTGATTCGTGCTCTCCAAATCCATCACCTGCCCCGCAACCATCCCGTTGCGGGTCCCGGTGGCCTGTGCCAACTCATAAATGATCCGAAGTTGGCGTTCCGGGGAACATTTTCCAGGTTCAGATAGCACTTCGTACGCCAGGGTCAACAGAGCATCGCCGGTCAGGATAGCGGTTGCCTCGCCGAAAGCGCGGTGGCAGGTCGGCTTGCCCCGACGCAGGTCGTCGTTATCGAGCGCGGGAAGATCGTCGTGGATGAGTGAATACGTGTGAACCAGTTCCAGGGCAGAGGCGATACGGAGCAAAGGCGGTTCGTCGGCGCCAAACAGCCGTCCGACTTCCGCGCACAGGATGGGGCGCAGCCGCTTGCCTCCCGCAAAAACCGAATAACGCATAGCCCTGTGAATTGAATATGGAAACGTGTCTTCGGAAGGGAGTATCTGATCGAGTTCCTGATCGATCAAGGCACGCTGTTCTTCAAGATATTGTGAAATCGTCGTTGTAATGCTCAAATCGGCTCCGAGTTCTTTTCTTCGGTTTCAAAAGGCTCGGCCACCACTTTTCCGCCGGCCTTTTTCATCAGAATCTGGATGCGCCCTTCAGCTTCCTGAAGCTGTTTCTGGCAAATCTCTGACAGCTTCATTCCTTCTTCATAAAGCTGTAGCGCCTTTTCAAGTGGGAGATCTGCGTCTTCAAGCTGGCGTACTATGGCGTCCAGGCGCTCGATGTTCTTTTCAAATGGCTCCGGTTTGGCGGGCTTTGAAGATTGCGTCATCTCTCGCGGTCGTGACCTCCCGGCAGGTTCCTCACATCAGTCGTGGATTGTCATGGGCCGCCGGCTGCGCGCCTTCTGCTTCAGGCTTGTGTGTGCGTTCGCCCAAGACCTCAATGACTTCAACTGCCATCGCATATCGCGAAAACGGCGCGACGATCTGAACTCCCTGGACAAGGTCCCGGACTTCAAGCAGCATCTCCTGAGCAATTTTCAGGCCCTCGGCCCGCGCCTTGTCACCGGTATCCACCTTGCGCATCCGGTCGAGGATTTCCTTCGAGACAGACATTCCGGGAACTTCATTATTCAGAAACTCTGCGTGGCGGTAACTTGTCAGCGGATGAATTCCGGCAAGGAGCGGAATCCGGGGCACATCAAGCGCCTCAACGCGGCGGAGAAAACCAGTGAGCCGCTCGAGATCGAATACGGGCCTGATCACGCCGAAGTTCGCCCCCGCTTTAACTTTGTATTCAAACCGGCGAAGCTCTTCATCCGGGTCAAGGGCATTGGGATTAAGGCCGACGCCGATTAGAAAATTGGTCTGTGCTCCAAGCGGGTTCCCGTTCATATCGAGCCCGCGGTTCAGATTGCTCAGAACATTTACCAAGCCAATCGCGTCCACGTCAAAAACCGCTGTCGCCGCCGGGAACGTTGCAAACTGCGGCGGGTCCCCCGTCACCGCCCACACGTTCCTGATGCCCAGAGCAAAAGCGCCCAGCAAGTCGGATTGAAGGCTGAGCACGTTGCGGCCGCGGCAACTAAAGTGCAACAGAGCTTCGATTCCCGCCTGCTGCTGGACAACAACTGCAAGTGTCTGTGCGCTCATTCTTGCCGTGGCCCCGGAGCCGTCCGGGATATTAACAGCGTCGATTCCGTGGCTCTTGAGATACTGAGCGCCTTCCACCTCGCGCCTCGGGTCGCATCCCTTCGGCGGAACGATTTCCACGACGACTGGAAACTCGCCCCGAACCAGCTTTGCGGCAAGTTGCGAGCGGCCCTCGATCGGCAAGGGCTCCAGCGCCTGTGCCGGACGAATTGCCGCTTCAACCGTTGCCCGCGCGGCCTGCGGGCCCATCGATTTCACCGCCGCCTTGATGGCCTTGATGTGCTGCGGTGTGGTCCCGCAGCAGCCTCCGACAATCCGCGCGCCGGCCTGGATGAAGCGAATGGCGCGTTCCGCCATATATTCCGGCGAGCAGAGATAGAGGGTCCGTCCGTCGATGGAATGGGGTAATCCCGCATTGGGCTGAGCAGATAGCTTTTTCGTGGTCACCGCAGCCATTCTTTCGAGTGTTTCGAGGACGGCCGCCGGTCCTGTTCCGCAGTTGATGCCGATAACATCCGCGCCCCATTCGTCGAGTTGGCGGGTAAACTCTTCCGGGCTGACGCCTGACGGCGTGCTCCCATCCTCCTGGACAGTCATTTGAACAACCACAGGCAAAGAGGCGGCTTCCCTGGCAGCCAGCAAAGCCTGGTGGGCCTCTTCCAGGTCCATCATCGTTTCAATGATAATCAGGTCCACGCCGCCCGTGGCCAGTGCTTCAATCTGTTCACGGAAGGCGGCCCTGGCCTCTTCGAGCGATGTTGGGCCGAGCGGCTCCAGGCGCAGTCCCAGCGGCCCGACGGCGCCGGCTACGTAAAGGTCTTCCCCCGCGCTCTCACGCGCCAGGCGCGCCCCAGCCAGATTGATTTCACGCACCTTATCGGCTAAATCGAACTTTTCCAAGCGGAAACGATTTGCACCAAATGTGTTGGTTTCAAGAAGTTCCGCTCCTGCCTTGACGTATCCCACATGGACCTCTTTTACGAGATGAGGTGACGAGAGGTTTAATTCGTCAAAGCAACGGTTGAGGGATACACCCTTGGCGTACAGCATGGTGCCCATCGCGCCGTCGCAGACAAGGGGCCGCTTTTCGAGTCTCTGTAAGACCGGTTCGCGCATGCTTTGCGTAGTTTAACATGCCTGCGGAAGCCGTGACGAGGGCAGGCGGACCCTCGGCTTCAATAAGCTATGATGCTGACGCTCCGATAGGCTATGATCTGGTTTAGGCCCTCACCAACAGGTGGCGCTTTTTACCCTGTTTCAAAAACATGGCCCACACGATTCTCCAGACTCTTGCGGACTTTTTTTCCAGGTATGGCTATTGGGTTGTTTTCTTTGGGGTCATGCTTGAAAATGCGGGCATACCGGTTCCCGGCGAAACCGTCCTGCTGTTTGCCGGATTTCTTGCCTACCATGGGAAAGTTGACATTCTTCCAAGCATTCTAGTGGCGATTGCAGGAGCTACCCTGGGAGATTCATTGGGATTCCTCGTCGGTCATCTTGGCGGCAGGCGATTCGTTGACCGAGTTATCCGGAAATTCCCTCCGATAGCAAAGTCCTTTGATCGTTCCCAGGCATTGTTCCTGAAATACGGCCAATGGGCCATCTTTACGGGCAGGTTCATCACAGGCCTTCGCATGTTCGCGGGAGTTCTGGCCGGGTTGTTTCGCATGCCCTATCGGACGTTTCTCCTTTTCAATTTCTCCGGCGCGACGGTCTGGGCGATTGCTGTTGTCTATGTGGGCTTCATCTTTGGGAACAGCTGGCAGCGCGTCGAGAGGCACTTTGTGGAAGTGAATGAAATCGTCATGGCTGCGGTTGCCCTGGCCGTTTTGATTGGAGTGATTATTTACTATTTCCGGAAAAGGAGGCGGTCCGCGTGAGTTGCCGCGCGGCAATGCCTGGTTCCGCAGACCCTTGATCCTGGACCGCCTCTCCTCCGTTTAGCCACGCCTTTCGGATATTCAGTTCTTTCTCAGTAGCGTCCGGTAAATCCTCAATCGAATACTCGTCGGGTTGCGGCGGATCGAGCGTGACGTACATAAACTCACGTTTCAGGTGCCGTTCCACCTCGAACAGGACCCTGGCGCCTGGGGGATAGATGCTCAGCCTGTCGCTCAGGCTGGCGGTGGCAAGCGACTGATCGTCCACAGAAATCAGAATATCGTCGCTGCTCAAGCCGGCGCGGTCTGCCGCGCCGCCCGGCCGGACTGCGAAAATTCTTACTCCTGTATCTACAGGCACCACCAGCGCTCCAAGGCTGGGAGGCGCATTGGGTGAGATCGCAACGCGCAGCATCAGTCCCGCTTGTGCAAGCACCTTGTTGTAAGGAAGCGGAACCGTACCCGCGACGTACTGCTTAAAGAAAGGCGTAAAGTCTGCACCGGACACCTGATTAACCGCTTCAAGAATGTCCTTCTCCGTGTAGCCCCGGCCGCTCAAATAGTAAGTGGTCGCCGGGCTTTCATAGAACTTCCGGTACATCAGGCGCATTACGTCGTCCAGCGACTTCCGGCCATGCGTGGCGGAGCGGATTTCAAGATCGAGCAGCATGCCGAGCAAAGCGCCTTTGTTGTAATAGGAGATAGTCGTGTTGGCGAAGTTCGTCTCCTGCATTTGCGGCGACCGGTCATAAAACCAGGCGTGGAAACTCGAGCTTTCTGCAGACATCAGCGCGCGGCCTGGGTCGCCACGAAGGGTTTTGATCTCACTCGCAAGACGATCCAGAAATTGTTGCGGCGACCAGATGCCGGACCGGAGCAGATTAACATACGCGTAGTAAGTCGTAATGCCTTCGACAAACCACAACGACCGGGTGTAAACCTCCTTGCTGTAGTCGAACGGCCCAAGACCCTCGGGCCGCAGCCGCTTCACGTTCCAGAGATGAAAGAATTCATGAGCGGCCGTTTCCAACGCCTCGTTAAGCCCGCGCCCGGACAGGCTTCCGCGGACGATAATGTCCGTTGAATTCAGGTGTTCCATCCCGTCGCCCATTTTTAATTCCGGGTCGAAATGAAAAAGGAACGTGTAATGGCTGAAATCCGGAGAAGGCATCATTGCCATCTCGGCCCGGACGATCTTCTTTACTCCGTCAACAAGCGCGACGCGGTTTGTTTCATCGTCTGGACCGGAAGTGTAGCTGTGGACCGCGATGCGAAACGTCTTTCCGCCTTCCTCAAAGTCATTCACCCAGCAATCCGCCGAGATTTCGAGAGGAGTATCAACAAGAACGTCGTAATTTGGCACCTGGAAAGTCGACTGGGTCTGCGACATCGAGAATCCGCTGATGATTTTCCAGCCTTGCGGAGCGTGAATTGTCAGCGTGATCGGGTCAGGTTTATGTCCGGCCACATACATGAATACAGAGGCACCGTTGATGCTCCCATGCGAAGTATCGAATTGCGAGAATGAGCCGGTCAGATCGTTGGCAAATACTTTGTAGCGCACTTGCACCGTGCCGCCGCACCCGGAGGTATTTACATCCCACGTCTGCTTGTCCGGCTGCGCCCACGAAAGGACCTCGCCGTTCGCCCCGACAGCGGTGAATTCCTGAACGTTTTTTGCGAAATCGTAAATGGCGTAGCGGCCGGGGGCCCACGCTGGAATCTCAAAGCGCAGGCGGGGCTCCGTTACCTGCTTTGCCGTAATTTCCACTTCCAGCAGGTGCGTTGACGGCCGTTCCAAGTTCAGTGCATATGAGAGTTCAAGCCGATTTGTGTTCAGTTGCGGCGTGGCTCCCTGATCTGCCGCTGCGAGTACGATGACCGGCAAAGATAGCACCAGGCAGAGCAGCGCCGTCACTCCCGCAATTTTCCGTCCGTGAATGCGCTGACAATGGGTTGATAAATTCTCAACAGCGTATGAGCAGCGATTTTGCGCCATGTATTCTCTTTCCCTTGAGTTCAAACAATCTGATGTTTTAGCGGTCCGCAGCAACATGAAGTCCGGCGGCTTCCTGCAAATACATTGTTAATTACCGTGTGTTACGGGCATTGCGCTATAGGACCGGAGTGTTATTCTGCAACATCTGTTCACGGACCATCCTGATGGGTGCGATGCCGTAACTCAGGAACTGATCGTGGAACGCCCGCAGATTGAAATTGTCACCCGCCTTCTGCTTGAAATCTTCGCGAAGCTTCATAATTTCCAGCTTCCCGAGCGTATATGCAAGGTCTGTGGGCCCAAATGCCGCGCGCTCGGCCTCGCGTTGTGCGTTTGCCGGATTCATGTAGGCCTCCTGCTGGAAAAAGCCTGCGGCCTGCTCGACGGTCATCCCCTGCGTGTGCATCTGGATTGCGGTGATGTAACGGCACAGGCGGATGAGCGAAGCCTGAAGCTGGACAAGCAGCAGGCTCGGGTCTCCTTCGCCGTAGCCTTCTTCAAGCATCATCTCCTCGCAGTAATGCGCCCATCCTTCAATGCTGGTTTCAACGGGCTTCAGATAAGGCATCAGCTTCCTCGCTTTCGACGGCGCCTGCTTCAGCCACAAGAACTGCACATAGTGGCCGGGATAGACTTCGTGCACCGCGATGATCCGGATCGCATAACGATTGAAAAACTGAAGAAACCGGCTTGTCTGGTCAGGCGTCCAGGAAGGGTCAGGCAGGGTGACGTAAAAGAACGACTGGATAGAATGCTCCTCGAACGGCCCGGGAGTATCCATCGAGGCAAAAGTCAGCGCGCGCATGAACGGTGGAGATTCCTTCACCTGCGGAATGGGCGCGGGCGGGACTGTCACAATACTTTGCATCGTCAAAAACTGCTTGAGATCGGCAAGTGTCGATTGTGCATCTCCGATCACCTGTCCAGCGGCGGGTGAGTTCTGCCGGATATTTTGCAACACCTGCAGCGGGGATTTTGTGGAATCGATGATGCCGGCGACCTGCATGAAAAGCGATTGCACCCGGCGCATCTCATCCTGGCCGATTTTGAGGAGGTCCTTGACCGGCGTATCGACCATCTCATCATACAAAAGCATCTTCTGGAAATTCTGCACCCCTATGGCGAAATCCCCGTTCGACTGCGGAGTGAGGACTTTTTGCAAATAGTCGATGAATTGCTGATAAGCCGCGAGAGCAGCCTGATTGACCGTGGCGAACTCAGCTTTCAAGGCGGCGCTCTGCGTTCCCGCTATTGCCTGCGGCAGCACATTTTGCAGGAAATTGAACTGCGACTGCGCTTCCTCAATGGCAACTTTGGTATAGATGGCCGGAGGGTTCGTCACGCTGGTGCGCGCGCTGTTCAGAATGTCAGGGATCCGGCGTTCGCGCGCGATCAGGGATTCAAGGCGCTCATCGAGCGGAGCGAAATCGCGCTCAATCAATGTATAAAGCGCGGTGCTGGCAAGGTTGTTATAGAAGTTGGGGTCCTTCGACCACATTCGGACAGTTGTCAGGTCCAGAAGATGGCCGCTGATGAGGCTCTCAAGAACAGTGGCGTCAAACAGATTAATCGCAGACAGTTTGTCGCTCGGAATCTTTTCAAGCTCCGTCAAGGCCCGGTGGTTGCGCAAAATTTCTCTTTGAATATCGGCCTGCGAATAAGCCGGGAGTTCCTTGTCATATTTGTGAATGCCCGCGCTGGTTGCGCGCGACGGATGAAATCGGAAGAAGCCATCAAAGTATTCGTCAACGAATTTCTGGAAAGCCTGGTCGGAAGCCGAAGGTTGGCTGGGCGATCCTGCAGCCTGCGCAGGAGCGACGCCGGCAGCCGGTGCTTTAGCGGGGTTCGTACGCGTCTGCGCCGCGGCTTTAAGAAATCCACCACTCGCGGCAATTGCCGAAGCCAGTGATAGGATCGACTCACGTCGCGTGATTTTCTTCATCGGCTGGACCGCCCTTTACCTTCCTGCCTTGCGAGGTCCTGACGGAGCGACGTCCGCTGGCAACAACTCCAGGCGATGGACGGCTCCTTTTTGAACAGCCCCGCCACTAAAGAGCATCGGAAAACTCCGGCCATGATACCAGGCTTCGAACTGGTCTTTATAGTATGGACTGAAGACCTGGCCCGATTCACCAAGCGTGATGTTTTGGACGGATTGGTCAAGATCGCCGAGATCGACCACCATGCGCATGGAAGGCCCAACGGCTGGCGTGGCCCGACGAATGGTCGATGACGTGCCTGATTGCGGGTACGGCCCAACGTTCAGCAGCGCTCGCAGAAGGCTGAAAGCACCTCCCAACGGATGCCGGAAAGTTAAGGGGATCGTGTCTCCCCACTTCCAGTTGTTGTGATTGTCCGTTCGGGTTGACTTCCGAATCTCCTGTAGGGCCTGATCAAGGCTTCTCATCAGCGTCTGATTGAGGTCGCGATCGCCTGCCGGCAGCCATCGGACCAAATGGCTGTCGATCACATTCTGGAGAAAGACTGTGCTCATTGGAGAATAATAACCGTCGAGGTCTTTCCCAAGTTTCGGCTCCAGAATTCGATGAAGAAGCGCACGCTTTGTGGCTTCACAGATCAGCGTTGCAGCGGAATCGGCCCTCGCCTCTCCGTCCCACTGGCGCAATCTGTCGATTGCGAATCGGGCGTCCGGGGTCTCCGGCGGATACTCCTTGGACGCAGTGACGAGACGCTGCCGGAGCCATTCGTCATCCAGAGGATGAATGTCCATCTGGATCTTCAGCATGTCTGCCACGGTGAAATGATTTCCGACATTCAGAAGCTGATAAATCCGCGCCGTCCGGTAAGGAGGGGCCCACATGGAGGTAATAAAATAAGGATAGTTATTGGGCACGATGCGACTGTTCGCGGTGGCAATCATGCCATTCCGAGGATTATAGGCGTGGGGCAGGTCCTCAAAAGGGACCATGCCGGTCCACGCGTAGTCATCGTTCGATCCGGGCACAGGAACGCTGCCGTCACCGTGCTTCCGGATCGGCACCCATCCCGCTGCGTAGAAACCGATGTTCCCTTCGGTGTCAGCATAAACAAAGTTCTGCATTGGCCCGGAAAAATCTCGCAGGACGTCCGTGAACTCCTTCCAATTGTCCGCCTCATCGATCTTCAAAAAGGGAAATTGCAGCGCGCCGGGCAGTAAGGCAGTCCAGGCAAGCGCAAGGTCCCGGTTGCCGGAGTGTGAAATGATGGGCCCGTGGCGGGTGGACTTCACCACCAGGACATCGTCGGGTTTCCCACGAACCTTGATCGTCTCAGTCCTTTCGATGTCCGGGACCCACTTGCCGTTGTCAAGGTATTCGTGAGGATTGTTGGGGTTGAAAGTTTCTACATAAAGGTCCTGCACGTCCGGGCCCGTATTGGTCATTCCCCACGCGATGTGCTGGTTATGGCCGATGATGACCAGAGGCAGTCCCGGAAGGCTGACGCCGCTTACATCAATGCCGGGAGCTTTCAGATGGACCATGTACCACACGCTTGGCACAGTGTAGGGAAGATGGGGGTCATTTGCCAGCAAAGGCTTGCCGGATTGAGTATGCGCACCGCTGATGACCCAGTTGTTGCTGCCCGCGCCCGTGTAAGAGCTTGGCGACTCCAGGGCTTGAAGCATCGGATCGAGGGTGCCTCTTTCGGTATCAGAAAAGAATCTTGTACTGGAAGGAAGATCAAAAAAGCCCGACTGGAAAGCTTTTGAAATGGACTGGTGGCCGCCCGCTGGCGCATGAGATTCAGGAGGAACTTCCGCCACGGGATGATCGAGTGGAGAACTTGTAGGGAAAATGTCCGAGTAGAACTGCTGGTTGTTAAGTCTAGATCTTACCCGCTCGCGCATCAGGTCATCCTGCCAGGAAGTGTTTAACAGCTTGGTCATATTCAGGGCGATATCGAGAGAATCGGACTCCCGCCATGGCTCTGGATGGTAATGCAGAAGCAGGAACTCAATCGGCAGGCGGTCCTGATGCGTGGAGATGAAAGCGTTGATACCTCGCGCGTAATCACGCAGGAGTTTATGTTCTTCGGGACCAAGGTCTTCAACTCCACGCGCGGCGGCCTGTGCAAGTCCAAGCGTTCGGTTTTCGACATCCGAGGAGAGCGTGCGCGGGCCGAACAGCTCCGACAGGCGGCCCTGAGCAATCCTGCGGCTGAGGTCCATTTGCCACAAACGGTCCTGCGCGGTGACGTATCCCTGGGCAAACATCAGGTCCTCAAGCGAACCGGCCCTGATGTGCGGCACTCCGCGCGCGTCGCGCAAAACTTCAACTTTCCCTTGCAGCCCCGGCAGGCGGACTGTACCGTCAAGCTGGGGCAGGCAGATGTGAACGCGCCAGTACATCCAAGCTCCCGCAACGAATGCCAGCCCTAAGGCTGCCATCATGATCAAAAACGCCGCTCGCCGCAGCGCCCGGCCCGTTCGGCGTGGTGCTTGCGAGACTTGTGTCGGAGAAGTCGGCATCGTAAGGAAGGAACAAAGACCTTTGAAGTGAATTGCCCGGCCCGCCCGAAGCAAGGATAGTACAGAAAATCAGGCGGCTATGCAACCGGGGTTGGGTTAATCAGGCTATTGAAGGCTCATGATGTGCGGGGGTCCTTGATTGTTGTTTGATGGCCCTGAGTTCTAACGGAAACTTTGGGAGGCGCGCAACATCTCAGACGGTGCCGCACAGACTGCAATATAATAGCTCTTCCCGTGGCGGCGGGACCATCGTGGCAAATGCTGAAGGTTTTTTCAGGATTCGATGGTATGCGCCGGCATCTGATTTGGAGAGATAAAAAACCAAGTGAGTCTTCATTCCAGAGGGATGATCATGAATTCGAGAGTGTTTCTGAGACTTGCGGAATTGTGTTTTATCGGGCTTGCCGTACTCTTGCTTTGTGGATGTCAAAACCGATCGGCACAGAAGAGTACTTCGACCGCCCAGAAGGAAGAAGCTGCGTCGGGACCCAAAATTCCCCCGCTGAAGGCCTTTGACCTGTCCATGATGGACAGGAATGTGAAGGCTTGCGTGAATTTCTATGAATTCTGCGACGGCGGCTGGATTGCCAAGAACCCTGTCCCTCCCGAATACCCAAGCTGGGGCACGTTCAATGAATTGCAGGTGCATAACCGCGAAGTTCTTCATCAGATTCTTGAACAGGCCGCGCAGGACCGCAGTGCGCCTGAAGGATCAACAATCCAGAAGATCGGTGATTTCTACGCAAGCTGCATGGACACTAAGGCCATCGACGCCGCAGGCGCAAAGCCGCTCGAGCCCGAACTTCAGCGGATCGGTGCCATCCAAAATCTGGGCGAGCTTCAGTCTGAAATAGCACGCCTCCAAAGCATGGGGGTCGATGTCCTTTTTGGTTTTGGTTCGACGCAGGATGAGAAGAACAGCAGCCAGGTGATTGCCGGCGCGGAGCAGGGCGGGCTTGGGCTGCCGGACCGCGACTATTACACCAAGACCGACCCCAAATCCCAGCAGCTTCGGACTGAATACGCGGCGCACGTTCAGAAAATGTTCGAACTGCTCGGGGACAATTCACAGCAATCGGCCGCGGAGGCCAAGACGGTCATGGATATTGAAACGGCGCTTGCCAAGGCGTCCATGACGCGTGTTGAACGGCGCGACCCGGAAAAAACCTACCACAAAATGAACGTGAGCCAGTTGAAAGCGTTGACGCCGAATTTCATCTGGGAGGATTATTTCCAGGAGGTCGGCCATCCGAACATCTCTGCCGTTGACGTAGCGGAGCCGGAGTTTTTCAAAGAAGTTAATACGCTGCTGAAATCCGTGCCACTTGCGGACTGGAAGACATACCTTCGCTGGCATCTGGTCCATACCGCGGCACCGGCCCTGTCGTCCCCGTTTGTCCAGGCTGATTTTGATTTCTACGGCCGCACGCTGGAAGGCACCAAGAAAATCCTGCCGCGCTGGCAGCGCTGCGTGCGCGCAACGGACAACGAACTGGGCTTTGCTCTGGGCAAGGTTTACGTGGAAAAGTATTTTCCACCGGAAGCGAAGGCCCGCGCGCAGAAAATGGTACAGAACCTGATTGCGGCGCTGCGCGATGATCTCAAGACTTTGCCCTGGATGGGACCGCAGACCCGCAAAGCCGCGCTGGCCAAGCTGGACGCCTTCGTGCCGAAAATCGGCTATCCAGACAAGTGGCGTGATTATTCCACCTACCATGTTACGCGTGCGTCTTACGTGGAAAACCTCTTTAACGGGAATGCGTTCGATTTCCATCGCGACCTGAACAAGATCGGAAAGCCGGTTGACCGCAACGAATGGGAGATGACGCCGCCAACGGTCAACGCCTATTACAATCCATTGAAAAATGAGATTGTTTTCCCGGCGGGCATCCTTCAGCCGCCGTTCTTTGATCCCAACGGTGACGCCGCATCAAATTACGGCGGGATTGGCGCGGTGATCGGGCATGAAATGACCCACGGGTTTGATGACGAAGGCCGCAAATTTGACGCGCACGGCAACCTGAAAAACTGGTGGACGCCTCAGGACCTCAAGAATTTCAAAGAGCGCGCGCAGTGTGTTGAGAAGCAGTTTGACAGTTACATCGGCATCGATAACATCCATGAGAACGGAAAGCTGGTGCTGGGCGAAAGCATCGCCGACCTTGGTGGGCTTACGATTGCTTACCGCGCTTACCAGAAGAGCCTGGAAGGGAAGCCGGCGCCGAAGACCATCGACGGATTCACCGCCGACCAACGCTTTTTCATCGCCTGGGCGCAAGACTGGGCGACGAACATGACTCCCCAGTTTGCACGACTGCTTCTCACTGTTGATCCCCATCCTTTGCCGCGCTTCCGGGCCAACGGGCCGCTTTCAAACCTGGCGGCTTTTGGATCGGCCTTCGGATGCAAGGCCGGTGATCCCATGGTGCGTCCCGCAAACGAACGCTGCCGAATCTGGTAGCGTTACGCCAAGCCACCGAGGGAGATTGCCGCTTCGCTATCTCCGCGGAGTGGATTGGCGACGCTTTGCGGAAGACGCGCAGCACGTGCGGTGGCTCTTCCATACAATCCTCTGCGAAATATAAGAACCGTCCAAGCTATCTTTCGGCGAATTCCTTCGCCTTGCCGGGGCCTGTGAGGCCGATGACTGCCGGGACCGACGGGGATGTGCTTCAATTTCAACAGGTTCAATGTTTGCCCGCAGATTGATCATTGTTCGCCGTATCCACGCCGGTTCTAGAGTGAAGGGCACGAACAGCCGATGAAAATGAGATATGAAGCCGTCGCAGCAATTGATGAATCGGCGCAGGCTGTGCGGAACTGTCGCCCGAAATTGCCGAGCGAAAAACGAACGGCTACCGCCAATCGGCGAGTGTTACTTGGGCCGGTTGCCGGCATCTTTCCAGGACCTGGCTTTTACGACGCTCGAGGTCCTTGTCGTAGTGGCGATCACGGGCATCATGGCCGCGATGGTGATCCCCCGGGCTTATCAAGCGGTCAAGGCGTATCGCCTGCATGCTGACGCATCGGCGCTGGCTGACCAGTTAAACCTTGCCCGCATGCGGGCGGCGTCGCAATTTGCTCCCTATCGTGAAGTCATCAACGCATCTTCTGGAACATACTGGCGCGAGCAATTGTGCGGTGAAACTTCCACCAGCACCGATTCCGCCTGCACCTCTTCTTACAATTCTTTCACGACGCCGGCTATCGAAGGTGGAACGCAATATGCGATTGAAGGCGACAGCTTCTCGAGTTGCCGACCGGCTTTCCTCAGCGCAAGCAGTTATCCCGGAACCATCCAGGCGGACCCTAGCCCCTGCCCGGACCCGCTGGATGTCTATTTCAATACGCGAGGCGCGCCTGTGGACAGTAGCGGCAATCCGCTCGGAAACGGCGGGGCGGTGATTTATATCCGCAACCAGGAAAATCTTGTCGATGCCGTGACGGTGTCGATCGGCGGTGCAGTCAGCATCTGGAACTGGGACACGGTCAATAACGCCTGGGTGAAACGATAGCCTGCCCGACGTTGTGCGTACTCCGAGGGCTGGGACGAGGCCATGAGAAATCTGCTAAAAGAAAACGGCGTGACATTGATTGAAACTCTGATCGCCGTGTTGATCGCGGTTATCGGTCTGTTTGGTATTGGAGGTCTGATCTTCCAGGGGACTGTCACCAATAAGAACCAGGGCACTGAGGTGACGCGGGCCACCATCTACGCTCAGGACAAGATCGAAAAACTGCTTTCACTTGATTTCACCAGTTGCACGCAGACCGCTTCTTTGCAACCCGCAAGCTGTAACACCACGAACATCAATGCCACAGGGTGGACGCAGGGCCTTCTCGCCGGTGGCGCCATTGGCCCCTCGATCCAGGCGACGTGCCCGACTTCCGGTGCATCGGTCGGCTACGTGGATTTTCTCGACAGCAATGGGATCCAGCTTCCAGGGGCAACAGCCGCGACCGGCTGTTCGCAGATTGTTCCGTCAGCCGTATCGTATGTTCGAATGTGGCAAATCACGGACGTTTCACCCACGGGCGGGCCGGCCCTTAAGCAGATTTCTGTGGCCGTCTATTCACAGTCCGCTGTAAATTCCGGCTCCGGCAAGCCAATCGTTGTGCTGACCAGCTTATTATCGAATCCGAATTAGAGGAAATGGGATATGCCGCCGCACTATGGCTCGCAGCCTGTTACATGCAAACGTCGTCCTAACGGATTCTCGCTGATCGAAATGCTGGTTAGTGTGGCCATCATTGTTCTTCTGATGTCGGCGGTCTTTCCGTTTCTCTTTCAGTCTCAGATGAAATACCAGGAAAACCAGGTGGTCTCCGAAGCCAATCAGGGAGCTCGCGCGGCGCTCGAAGTGATGAGCCAGGAGATCGGGCAGGCCGGATACAATCCGGACTTTACAACTGCCAAGACATCGTCGGCGGTTGTGGCTGTCAGCGCGAGCCCGCAATGCGTAACACTAAGCGACATCAAACAGATCAATCCCGGCGACTGGGTCTCCGTGGACACAGGGCCAAACCATGAACGGGTTGAGGTCCTTTCGACTTCCAACGTTGCGGGCACGCCCTGCACGTCCCCCAACCAGATTCAAGCCATTTTCCTGATGAGCCACAACGGTTCTACAACGCCGTTCCCCGTTGTCAGTTACAAAATGCCTTATGGCAGCGGGATTCTCCAGACCGCGGGAACTTCCAACGACCAGCGGTTGGAATTCTTTGGCGATATCAACCAGGACGGCATTATCCGTTACGTGGTTTACAGCCTGTCGCCCGTAAGCCCCTCGATGTCGGTGAGCATCAATGGCACAGCCTACACGCTTTACAATCTGTACCGGTCGGTAACCACCGTCCCGTTCACGAACCTCCCCGCACCTTCAACCTATACTCCGCCCGCAAACAACGTGGCTTCGCCACTGGTTACAAACGTTCTCTATAACGCGACAACCCAGAGCGGGCCGACGGGCCAGCCGCTCTTCGCTTACCCCAACAAAGTGGTCATCGGCGTTGTGCCCAATCAGATCACCGTGGTTGGAACGGTGGTAGTGACAATCAGCGTTGCGGTCAGCCCCAGGAGCCTGGGATCCTCGCAACCGCAATGGTTCACGATGGCCACCCAGATCCGTCCGCTGGACCTGCAAGCCGCCATTGCCGTCAATAACGCAGGCGGAGCAATCTACCTTCCGCCTTTGCCCAAGAGTTTACCCATGACTTTCCCGACAAACTATTACCAGTAAGGAGCAAGCGCCGATGAGAAGCCACTTCCTGGAAAGAACCGGACCTGGAAGCGAAAAACGGGAAAAGGGAATTGCCCTGATCCTTGTGCTGCTGGCCTTGCTTGTTCTGTCTTTGCTGGCTGCAGCTATTGTGTTCACCGCCCGTTCAGAAACCTTCGCCGCCTACAACTACAAACTTGACACGCAGGCGGACTACCTGGCCAAGGCGGGAATCCAGCGCGCGATCAATTGGTTTCGGAGCAACCATTACCGCGCCATCAGCGAAGCCGAGGCCAGCACCTATTACCTCGTAACGTCCGAAGGCAGCCCTTATAACCTTTTTACATCCAACGCTTCCCCGGTGGTCTGCAAATACGGCTGCTCAAGCCTGAACAGTCCGGTGCAGTTGATAGGATTCGGAAGCGGCTCTTCCAATTACCCGGACATCTACAATACCGAGAGCACGGCGCGAAAAGTCATTGATGCGTTCGCCTCTGACTTGAATGATCCATCCAACACGCGCGTGACCGCCGACTCGGATGATTCCGGTTACTTCAATGTGAACGCCGTACTGTTGAACTACCAAACGGTCAACCTCGGATACCTGCCGCCCCTGACGGTCACGCCTGTCGAAACCTGGTTGATTACTTCTCGTGCGACATGGACTGGCGGGTCGGGCTCGACCACCAGGGTGGCCACGGCCGAGGAGCAGGCAGTGATTCAGCCGATTTACATTCCAACGTGGGGCAATGCACTCTACGGGTTCTGCTCCGTAACCATGCAGGGAAGTTCCGGGACGTGCACCGATGCTTTTAACTCCTCACTGGGTGCTTACGGCGGCGGTAATCCCAGCGTGGCGTCTGGGCAGTGCGATTCCACCACGGCAAGCAACGTGATCGGCGCCGGGGCCAGCGTCGGCGCCAACGGTGGCGTGACGCTTGGAAGCAATGTGACGGTCTCCGGCGACGTTGTCATCGGGACCGGCGGTACGGCTGGCTGCACGGCCAGCGGTTATTCCGGAAGCACGAGTTCTGTTCTGGGGCAGGTGATTAACGGTCCTCATAAAGACCCGCCCCCCGCTCCAACTTTCCGCGCCAATTTCCCAAACGGAGCCCCCTCGTATTCCTTGGGTTCGGGGAGCGTTCAGGTTCTTCCGGTCGGCGCGACCTGGTCTAACAGCCCATTTCCGCAAACTACGGGCGTGAGTCCCGCAACAAGTTCGCCCTGCATGGACACCACTTGCAATGGCACGGCAGCTCATCCTTACGAAATTTCGAGCATATCCATGTCCGGGGGCGGCGGGGGCGGCAATGCGCCGGTCCTTGAACTGGTGGGAGGTCCAAACGCCCTGAATCCCGTTTACTACGACATCGACAGCCTGAGTGAGACGCAGGGACAAATCAATGTTTCAGGCTACGTGGTAATCAATATCAAATCCAGCCTCAGCATTGGCGGCCTCGGAATTTCAAACGGGGTTTCGTCCAGCATCCCTCCCCAGTCCGTTGTGATTAATTATGCAGGGACCAACAGCGTCTCGATCAGCGGAAACGGCGCCGTCTCTGCGCTTTTGAACGCGCCCAATGCAACAGTCAGCCTGGGTGGAGGCGGCAGCGGGGGCTATTTTGTCGGGGCCATCCAGGCCAACAACGTCAGTGTCCAAGGTGGTTATCCTATCCACTACGACGTTCAACTCAGCCAGGCTGGAGGAACGATGGGCGTGATAGTGACCTCTGCGTACGGCCGCAAGAAGATGTAGGCGGTTCCCATTGCCATATCTGCCGGACTTGGGCTTCTCTTGGTCGCCGCCAGAAGATATCTTGGAATATGGCATCCTGCTTCGAATATTCCGGAACGGGTTTCCCTGCCATCGCAGAACCAGCAAGGGATTTTCAAAACCTACAGTGAATTGACTCCGTATGTAAACCTGCTGGGAGACACATGGCGCACAAGCCTTCCCGGCCGCCCCAGGCCCGTCATGATTGCTGGCGGCCCGGCTGTCGGTATCCTTTATCCGCATGATCGCGGGCCGACCGCAACTCTTGACAGTTGATTAAATTTGTAAAGGTTCGATTCGTATGTCTCTGCTGAAGGGGCCGCGCCTGTGGTAATCTAGACATGAGAAGCGCAGAGGATTGCCTGCGCCCAAGACCCAGATGCAAGAGAGACAAGACAGACCGCCCGTCCGGCGCAGCCGGGTTCATAGAGTAGAAAACCCTTACGTAGTGCTGGTGCATCGAAGTTAGTGGTAAAATTAAAATTAACCTTTCCCTGGGATCTAAGCTCTTAGCAAAAGAGTAAACGAAAGGAGAGCGTTTTTCATGCCGCGTCTTTCAAAGCAGTTCTTCCGGGAGAACTTTCTCGGCTTGAGCCTGACGCTCGTCGGCGTGTTGTGCCTGGTGCTTGCCTCAATGATGTATATGGGGCATCACACCTTTGCGAATATCGTGTTGGCCGACGGTCAGGCACTGGACGGCCCCGATATCGATCAGCTTGTGCAGCTGAACAAAGCCTATGAGCGTATTGCCAAAGCCGTAACACCATCGGTTGTTTATATCAGTACGACGCAGGTGCTGACAGTCCAGCAATCACCGTTTTTTGCGGACCCCTTTTTCCGCCGCTTCTTCGGAAATATGCCAGGTTTCGGGATCCCGCAACGGCAGGTGTTGCACGCCTTGGGATCGGGAGTCATTGTTTCGCCGGATGGCTACATTGTAACGAATAACCATGTGATCGCCCATGCGACGGATATTGAGGTGACGCTGTCCGACAAGCGAAACTTTAAGGCCAAGGTGGTTGGTGCCGACAAACCAAGCGACATTGCTGTTCTCAAAATCGACGCAACGAATCTTCCCATGGCGGCTTGGGGTAATTCACAGGATCTTCATGTTGGTGACATTGTGATGGCTTTCGGCAACCCCTTTGGTCTTGCCTCTACTGTGACCAGGGGTACGGTGAGTGCGCTTGGGCGATCAGGAATTGAAGGTCCCCAAAACCTGGAAAACTTCATTCAGACCGACGCGGCGATCAACCCGGGCAATTCCGGCGGACCCTTAGTCAATGTCCGAGGGCAGGTGGTGGGAATCAACACCGCCATCCTGAGCGGAGATTCCGGGCCGGGAGGAGAAGGCGGCAACATCGGAATCGGGTTCGCCATTCCTTCCAACACCGTCAAACACGTGATGGAAGACCTGATCAAGACGGGGAAGGTTTCTAGAGGTTATCTCGGTGTCTTGGTTGGTCCGCTGAACCCCGGACTGGCCAAAGAATTTGATGTGCCAGACACGTCGGGAGCGCTGGTTCAGAGCGTGGAACCGGATGGACCGGCGGCCAAGGCTGGTATTCAGAACGGAGATGTCATCCGCAAATTTAACGGACAGACCGTTACCGGTGCCGGAGACCTGACGGCGTTGGTGACTGATACGAATCCTGGTACGGTGGTTACACTGGACATCCTTCGTAACGGGAAGCCAATGACGTTCAAAGTGACATTGGGAGAACGGCCCTCGAACGCCGGTGCTACTCCGGGGCAGGGACAGGCGCCGTCAGGCAGCGCCCTCGAAGGAATCTCCGTGCAGAACCTGACCCCAGCGCTTCGAGACCAATTGGGAATCCCGAGCAATGTGACAGGAGTGGTGATTTCGAACGTCGATCCGAATAGTGCTGCAGCCGAAGCCGGCCTCAGCCAGGGGGATGTCATCGAAAGTATCAACCGCCAGCCGGTCCGCAACGTTCAGGATTTCAACCGTCTGGCAGCGCAAGCGAAAGGGCAAGTCCTGTTGCGGGTCAATCATCAGGGCGAAGGCATGTTCGTCGTGATTTCTCCGGGAGGCGACCAGTGAGGCTGTAGGTGATTCCGGAAATTGCCGACTACTCGAAGGCCCCCGGGACTTTGCTGCCAGGTAATGCCCCGGGGGCTTTTCTTTGGCATTTACTCATCGGTGCTGAAAGTTGAGTTCTCTCGCGTAAGGCTGTTAGTGTGGAGTTGCCAGACGGAACTTCCTTTTCTTTGCGGAGAGGATTTTCTGTTGAAGTGCCTGGAGTGAAATGAGTTGTAGGTTCGGCAGGGGGCTCCGCCGTCTGACTACATGGCCGGAAGCGTGACGCCGAGGGCTTGGAGGATTTGTCGCTGGCGAGCGTCGGGCTGCGGCAGTTTGGTCACCGTCGTTTTTTCATTGACCGGATAATGCAGCAGACACAGCCGCGTTAACGACAGCAAAGCGTCGGGCAGCGTGAGGGCGTCGGCTCGGGTCTCCGTGGTGCCCAAGGCGGCCCGCAACCGCCGCTCCGTCTCGCGAGCGACTTTCAGCGCCAGCATACAGCAGAAGACGTGCCCGCGCGTGCGGCTCTCTTTCCGCACCCACACCGGCCGCACTTCCAGCAAGCCCGTCTTCAGTGTGCGGAAATCACGCTCCACTTTCCCGAGCGAGAGGTAACTGTCATGCACCTGCTGCGCGCTCAGATCGTCCCGGGCCACGTCGGTCACGACCACGTAGCAGCCCGCCAACTCCAGCGCGCGGGTGATCGCCTCCTCCCTCCGCTCCAGCTTCAACTGCGTGCCGTCCAGCTTGATCTCTACCAGACCGCTCAGCTTGTACCGCTCGACCCAGGCCGCCATCGCCCGCTGCCCCGCTTCCGGCTGGCAGCGAGGATGCGTCCGCACCTGCTCGTTGCGCGCCTCGATCCTAGCCTCCAGCTTCTCGAGCTTGTCTTCCAGCCGACCCTGCTCGCGCCGCGCCTCC
>Ga0207433_10005332_pt1 | contig 23044 bp, 16 predicted proteins | sample YelNatPaOPGAMG01_FD_187559 | JGI IMG/M metagenome (GOLD analysis project Ga0207433, IMG submission 187559) | Hot spring thermophilic microbial communities from Obsidian Pool, Yellowstone National Park, USA - OP-RAMG-01 (SPAdes) (version 3) | ecosystem: Environmental > Aquatic > Thermal springs... | reverse complement strand
CTGAATTCTTTTGGAACAGCAAAGCGGCTGCTGTGTTTGGACAAGCTATAAGCAGAGAGGAGTTCCACTTCAGTCCAGAGGGTGCTTCCAAGCAAAACGTCGTAACAGATGGCTTGCGAACTTTGGTTTCGTTTCGATAAGGGTGATGAATTCGAGCGCAATATTTCCGGTTGCCATTGGACATGAGCTGGTCGAGGTTCCCACAAAGCATAGGGAAGACATGCAGTTCTTGCAAAATTTGGCGACCATTCGTCGGGTTCAGCGTCTAGCAGAGCATAAATTCGCGTTACCGTCAGCCCCGTTTGAGCTTCGCCAGCAAAGCCTCAATCTGCAAGTTCAGGTATGGCTGTCCCTTTCTTGTTCGTCGAAGATGCGCTGTTCTTTGGTTCTCACGGAGCTGCGCACGCCGCTCACGTTCCTCTGAAAGCCTCTGCCGCTGCTGCTCACGCTCGAAAAGCTCAGCCTGACGCTTGGTTCGAGCCTCTTGGCCTTTGCTGATCGCCTGCGCATAGCGCTTTGGAACGCGTTCTGTCGACGAGCGGTTCGACTGGTCAGCAAATTGTTCCCCGTCTTTGTCCGGTGAAGCGTTTTTTTGTACGGAGAACTGATCAGGGGCACGCGCGTTGATTTGCTCCGTCTGTTCGCCAGATGCGGCTCTTCCTTCGAGCAGGACTTGCATACGCCGAAACTCTTGGACCCTGCGCCGCACTCGCGCACGGCGGCTTTCGAGAAGCTTGCGCCGATGAGCGCGGCGCTCTCGTTCAAACTGCCTCTTTCTGCTGAGGAAGTCCTGTAAATCGACGTGTGGCCTCTTAGATTCCATGTCTGTTGTCCCTTGCGTGCTAGACACTCTAGGGCTCTCCAGTGCCGTCGCATCGCCATCTGTCGATCCTGCTACGCGCGTGCGTCTCAGACACCAGTCAGCGAGGATGCCGTTGCTCGATGTTTAGGCGCGACCACCATAGCCCTGTCGACACAAACATGAATACCACGAGTACATATGCACAGAGTGTTGATATGGGTGCCGCGATGTCGCATGATGTTGTTGCATTGTTCTCGGGTACAGCATAGTTCATGCTAGTTTGGATCCCGGAGAGTGCGCGATAGTTACCGGCTACCGGGAGCGCGTCCATCATCATTTCGTGCCAGACCTTCAGGTTCCACGATACATCACCGCCGAATCTACCACCGCTACACATATCTCGCATTGGGGATATTAGTAAGTTCACAGGATCCTCCGAATGCCGATCTCGCCGTGAGCGCCCACCGCGACGCCTTGAGCGCCTGTGCGGATGCTGCACCCAGAGGGAACGTTTATGCCAGACTCTTGTGGGCGTCAGCTCGAGCGATATGGGTCCCTGGATCGACGCAGCCTTCTCTTTACGTGTCAATGCTCCTGGATCTCGGGGCTTTAACTATCGCTTAACCATGAACGCCCGGAGGTTCGGTCAACCGCCCAAACAGTGTCGTCCAAGGTCATGAGGGCTCGATTGATCTGGAGAATCCATGGGCGCCGCACACCGAGCGAACGGTGTCACGGCCTAGTCACTGATGCCGGCTTCGTACCTTTCAGTTTAACGCAATTAGCACTTAAGAGGGTAAGGCTTCGCATACTAAGATCATCTTGAGAATCGGATGAGCAGCGGCAACGTCGGATCTTGGATAATGCACTTGGTCAGCTGTATGCGCTTCGTGAAAATCAATCATTTGAGTTCCGAATCATCTGCACGCGTCTCGTACTGGGCATGCGTCATGCCCTCCGTCCTGCTTGCGAGTTTCATGGCCGCCATCCCTCTCATGCAGTTTGGTTGTTGGCCCCGCGCTGTCTCATCAGCGCGAAGCGTATGTGCTGACAGATTCCGCGAGAAATCCGTTCTCCGTGGGCGCATATACCGACCGAAATGATGACTCGCATATGCGAAGCGTTCATCGCTGTACAGTTCGGACGTGTTTGCACGCAACTGATCAACCAACGAGTGATGAGCGATGACGCATTCGTTCGCAACAGGGGGCACATCATGCAACGCCATCTCGGAGAAACCACGCCCGAGTGCTCTTGCACAGTACGGATTAGCGGAGAACATGAACGCGCCCCTAGAGCCAACTCCGGTAAGTGCACCATACAGTGATTTGGTCCCCGCCTGGTGGTCGCTGCGACACTTCCAGCGTCCCTGACGATGGACCCCAAAAACGCTCGACACCCGGCATATCCACCGCATTGATCAAAACTCGAGTCGTTGTGTGAAAGCTCTTCTGAAGACCGTGGAACATACAAGTATCTGGGGACGACGATGATCTCCCTCCTATTTTTCAGCGAGCATCACGCGTCCCGAAGAGTCCGGTCCGGCTCATGGGTCAACCGCCATGAACCCTCTTCGCTGCGAGAGCAGCGCTGCGTCAGACTGCAGTGCGCGTCCGAAATGTCAAGGAATCTACCGTCGTCGCATTGCTGCTGCGCGCGCGTGCCCATGCAGATATTCGTTCACAGGGCGCTGGCTCAGTGTTCGCGTAAACACGTGCATGCGATTTCGGGAACTGATCGACGATTGTGCGATTTTGCTATCTGGAGCGAGCAACTACGTATGCAAGCGTGTGTATGCTTGACGGCTTTCAACACAGTTTGCAGCCCGTCTAACTCCATTTGGTTTGATAAGAGCCAAGGATTGTGGTTGTACTTTGAAAAAATACGTAAGCGATATGTTGACTTTTTCCTGAGGTTTCAGGGGCGAGCACCGTTATGGACCTTGCGCTTCCGCACTTCCCGTCAACCGAGCGAAAGCGGTCTGACTCGAGTGGCAGAGTAGAACAGCGTGCCCGAGTGGCTGATTTCCAACAGAATGTGAATGTCTCACAAAGCGGGAACTGCGTGGAGGGTTGCTCTGTGCCTCCAAGAGTCTTACCGAAGCGTCCCATACTGAAACAGAGGCGACCGGTAGACAAGTCACCCGACTCGACGTACTTGTCAAGCACTTCCGGAAACCCAAGGTGCATTCGTTTTGAATCTGTCGTTCGAGTCATCAATGATGGCTCATCGTCGCCTCTTAAAGAGGGCACCGTGGCATACGTGGGCGAGTGGTTGCGCGCTGAACTGGTAGAGAAACGACTTGAACAAGTTTTCTCGAAACCAGCGTCGCTACTTACTCCGCAGGATATCTACGACGTTGTGTACGCGCAGAGTGAGTCCATGCTGAGCGCCGTTCATGTATACGACCCGGCTGGTCCTCCGGTCCAGAAAACAACGTCCACTACCCAATTGTTTGGGGTGGCCCCGCCGGAGCCACGAGAAGATAGCGCCTATGAGCTATCGAATATGGATAAGGACACTGACGATCAACCCGAAGATCCGGAGGTCAAATCAGTGCCCGAGACTGCCCCAGTATTGGAAAGTCTTGGGATGCGGCATACGCAGCGCTCATCATCCACCGTAGCCACCGGTATCTTTTGCTGTTTCCGAAGAAGTACAGTTCGATCCGACGATCCAACCCGAAGCAAGGTCTCCATGGAAAAGGAATTCCCGCGCACCAGTGTTTCTCGAAACGAAAAGCCTAATGACTTTGATCTCTCCTCCCCAGAGAAAACGACCGAAGAAACTCGCGCAGGAATGGAAGCCTGCGTGTCTCCTGCGCAGCGGCGAAGCACGAGCCTAGGTCTGGTGCCAGACTTCGATTGCGAGCGAATCTATGCGCATTTACACACAGAGCGAATCCGCATTCTGGCGATGGACCTTGTGAAGTATCGCGCGGGCAATGTTTTCCACGACGCATGTATAGCGTTTATTTGTCGATCACTACTTCCACATCGGGTTACAGAGATCTGCACAGGCGAGCCGATCCAGTTCCAATGGCTGAAGGAGCTCGGCTGCTCAGTTTGCGATACCTCGATCCTGTTCGGGCCGTATTCAATGCTAGCTATGCTTCTTACCCTCCAGTACATTTCGTCCCATCTGCGAGTGTCGCGTAGATTGCTGCAGTCGGATGTTACCCAGACGATCGGCAGCGCTCAGGCTTGCACAGACGTGGAGTCCCAAGAGGTAATTGGGTTATCTCAAGGGCCTCAAGATCGCACCGGGTGTGGCGCATCCGGAATTCGTTTAGGTGGTTGTACTGCAAGTTCTGCGAAACCGGAAGAGCTCACGATGAATCAGAAACGAGATCGTTTCTACTTTTTAGAGCTCTGTCTCCGCCTTGCAACAGCTTTGATCCATTTGTTGCGCCACGGGCGATTGAACGCGATCTGTAATTATACAGACCGCGTGCGTCTTGCGTTAGACCTGCTCCTGGCGGGTTGGCTGGCGGACTTTTGGAAGCGCTGGGAGCGAGGAAGAATACACAGCGTTGAAGCGTACATCCTTGCAGCACAGAAGAAAATAGCCGATGGTATCGGGGTGCTTGCGATGATTCGTGCGGGAACGCGCACGGAGGATGCCTCTGCGATTGCTCTGTACGACTGATGAGTTTTACGGAGTCGAACTGGGTGTGAGATACTGATAAAATAGCGAAGACATGCACCACACATTGCAGCGTGCCAACCGCACAATCCAGGTGCAGAGCCCAGAATCCGATTCGCTTGTAATTGCATCGCTCTACCCCCTTAACGTACAAGAACAACAGGGCATGCTCGGGCAATCCCTTCAGAGTTGCTGGCCTGCCTATTCGGCTACTAGAAATGGTGTGGTGATATCCAAGAAATCGCATAACTACAGGCATTCTCTATCAGGAGCGCATAGCTAAAGCAAATACTCTCCACGAACAGGTGTATCCAGTAAGTTACGCATCAAATCATGCTTCATTCATGGTTCAGTTGCACGCTATATTCTTGAGCATTTCGCAGATCGAGCTCTAAGAACTGGAGGGTCCCTTCAGTCGCTGGAGGTCCGAACATGCTGCACATCTCATACTGAACCGTCTCCCGGAGGCTGCTTAGCCTGATACGTGCTGCCCGCATATCTCCATTGGTCTGCTGCATGCCCTCGATGGGGGATATTTTCACATGATGAAGCAGTCCCGAGGCCTTGACTCTGAGCCAGTCCCGAAGGCTTCCACGCCGCAGCTGCACGCGTGCTGGCAAATCCATAACAATAAAAGTCTTGCAGGGATCCGGACCCACCCAGGCCTGCTCCACAGACAGAAATGGGGTACCATGGATGAACATGGGTAGGAGGAAACGGTACGTTGGTCCAGCCGTACTGGGGTCGGTTTGGATGCAGCATGAACGGATGGGCTGGACCATTCATGCTCATAAAAGCGCCTGGAGCTGCTAATGCTCGCGCCTGGCCCCAGGGAACATCCGCCTTGATGTCAGTACATTGCAGCGAGTCTGTCGGGAAGCCGGCACCCTGAGTAGAGTGATAGCTCCCAGTGGTCCCGCAAGACTGTGAACACAACAGCAGGTTGTACGCGCTCTGGGTGCAGGCGGCATATTTCCGACGTCTTTCGTCGGTTGCATAGGCAGCCCGCTGCATTCCAATCATTAATCGCGTTCTTTCATATTCTTCCACACTTGCCGGGGGCGCAGACATTGCCCGTTTCGCTTCTGTAGGAAGCCGCCCCGCATAATGTGGTAGTTCCTCAGAGTAATACACGGGACATTCCTGATAAGTTAGCGGCGACGCATAACTGCACGATGCTGATTGATACGGGTCACTATTTGATCGCTTAAACTCGGCGCTGCCCACTGGCAGTACCCTGTCTTCATCAACAAGCTGTGCCTTTTGTGCGGTGTCCTCAGGTGACTCCTCTCGAGTGGGCGACTTAGAGTTGCGCGGGTACGGAGATGCTGACCTTCTTTTGGGTCGTGGCGGCGGAATATATTCCCCAGTTGTGTGCTTCTGAATTCGCAGAAAGTATTTCTGCGCGTGCGATCTGATTTGCAGCACTGTTTTTGTTCCCACATGCTTCTGAATTTTCTTCCAGTCTCTTTCGAACAAGTGAAGAGCCTCCACGAACCTTTGGTGCTCCTCTTCTGTCCACTTTTCTCGAGCCTTTGACTTGACATAAGGCTTTCTCGGACGGACATCCCGGGAGTTAGAAGTGTTAGAGTTAGGTGCACCTGGTGTGAGGTTGTCCGGGGCGCTCGTCACACTTGAAGCTCCAGAGGAGTTCCTTTCCAAAACGTTTTCACCGCTATCGTTAACGAAACTCAGTCTCTGCAAAGCACAGGCTGCTGAGCGCGCTTCTCTTTCCCCCTCAGACCGAACAGAAGGCTGCGCGTGAGAACCGCTGTCCTCGGAAGTTTCCAGCCCCGCGCTGCTTGAAGACGTCAAAGCCGGGATAGCGTACCGGGGACTCGGGGGCTCAACCGACGAGCTCTTACGTTCTGCAGTGTAGTGCAGAGGATATGTACGCTGACATTCGGTAGGCGTGCCCCCGGCGTCAAACACAGAGCCCCGGTCCATTCGCTGCTGCTTAACTTGCTCCCTCGAAAGTCGAGGCCACAGTCAAAGACGACGAAGGAGAATTCCGCCCTCAAGCCACTGGTTGGTATTCTTCGAGACTCCTCACTGGTGCCCGACAAACGTAAGCCTCTTTGAAAACACGATCAGTGTCCTTGAAAACCTGGCGCCAAGTCGAGAGTCGTTCGTTGCCACGAGCTACCTACAGGCCCTCGAAAAGACGGAGGAAATCTCTGCGAATCGTTTGGCAGCACTGCGATTCCGCCTCCGTAGATGTCGGGGATCACAGCGTCGAGCGCTCGGGAGCTCTGGCGCCACCGAGGGTTCCGCCTCCACGTGCTCAAGGAGTACCCTCACTGGGGCGAATGCATCCCACTGATGATATTCCATCGTCGCGGGCTTGAAAAGGTATGTTAGAATTTTGTATTTCTAATTTGTGCTTCATCAAGTGTTAAGTTTCACAGTTGTTGAAAGGTCAAGGGGTTTGTTACGGAAAAGGTAGCTGCCATTCAGCTGTGTGTGGTAATCACTGAAGAAAGGCTCCAGGGATGGCAGCCAAACTACAGCATGCTTATGTGCTGGTCGAATCCGTGCCAGCCGTAGTCCAATTATAAAATGTGTGGTAGGGTGAAAGCAGCTGTAGCACACGCTTGAGCGCCGGAACAGGGTTTTCTCCAGAGCATCTCACAGAATCCGAGAGCATCCTCGCTGGATTCTAGGGCAAAATCAGCCACCAGCGAACAGCATAGCGCTCGCTCACCACGGGAACTTCAAACCTCCAGTTGGGTTAACGGCTGAGGTATCTGGGCAACAGGGTGCATTGTTGTGTTCTGCGGCGGAGACAAGGTATGTTTCTTGAATATTTCACGACCGGTGGGCTCTTGTCGGAAATCGAAACAGTTCAGAGGATGATGCAACGTTCGAAGATGCGATCGGAAGGGGTATCTGAGAGCGACATGCTCAAAACTGCTCTGCATTTGGGCGTCCCGGCTGAGTATAACAGATTTGCCTTTAGCCGAGTTGTGTGTACTAGAGCGGCACACTTCGCACTCCCTCGAGTATGGTTCACCAAGGCGTCATTTCGAAGTGTGTGCGTCTATTCCACGTCGGACTCTCTGTCGGATATTCTCAATTTAGCGTGATTTTTCGTAGACTTTATCATTTACATCGAGCTGGGCGAGGCACGGTCCATGCGACTCCCAATGCACCAGCAGCGTCGCCGTTTGTGTAAAATCATACACTAGAGACCCTAAGTAAGACAAACCCTGATTGATGAATCCATGATATGTCGGCCGAAGTACAGAGAGCGATCCACAAAATGTTCGCCGTGGTACAGAGAACGATGTTTACGCGAGTCCTATGCAAGGTACTGAGGACGCTTCAGTCGGGGTCGCTGCCGTGTAGAACCCAAGCCCTATCATAATTCAAGCTAGAAAAACACCTGCAAGGATGGGCACCGTCAACATGTCGCCTGCTCGCAGAAGATCTTGTGTACGGCGTGTACAGCAGCGCAAACACCAGAAAAGATGAATTGTTTCGCATCCTTCGCGCGTGGCCCATAGCAAGCTTTATGCTCAATTTTCGAATGGCATACCGCATGTGGCTGCCCTGGCTCCTTGATCAAAAGCGCATAAGTTGCCTGCAGGCCAAGTGACCTTCACATTGCTGGTGTCCGTGGGCTCAGCGACTCTCTGCACGAGCGTCGCAGAACCTTTCCCCCTACAACGAATTTACCTGCTTTTGGGATGCATCCCGTATCACAGAGTGAAGCTTCTTCTATACACGAATGTTCTGGCCTGCCTGATCATGGCGCATGCAGACTAACGTGCTGCAGTATCCTGCATGATTTATGGTAGTTTCCTCAAAACGAGCGCCACAGACGTTGCGCAGATGTCGAAGTTCGAGCGAATGCACAATCGATCAAGAAGCCAAAGCTCTGTCTATTTTCATCCCAATTTATATACTAATGGGCGATAAATACAGTTTCTGACGTGCCGCATGATCTGATCGCCGGTGCACGGTGCGGCGGCTGCTCCCAGACGTCGTAGCGACGACGGCGGCGCTTTTATCGCCGAGCGCTTGCTTGATTCAACGCCAGGTGCTGTGTTAGCCCAAGACGTCGTCGGAGTGCAGAGTTTGGTCGCGCAAAACAGCTTGTAAAGAACTTGAACGGGACGGTAGGAAAGTCCTTTACGCACCAGGCACTACGGCAGAACTTTGGGCTCGAAATTTTGGAGTCAGCGCGGGTGAGAATTTACTGCAACAGCGTGCGTCGTGTGGACTTGCACAGATCCGCTGAAGCAGGGGAGTCGCCGCGAGACTCCCTGTACCTTTCTCGTGAAACACGTGGTTATAGAGAACTATGGAAGGCTACGTACCAGTCCCGATATCGAACAGCCGAGCAGGGCGTTGGACAGGAACCGGAAGCGACGGTACACGAGTTTTCACGCAAGCGCGCGACGTGTGTACTCGAGTTCCGGTGCTGGATACTCAGCTGTGCATGTCTCACGGAGCGCATCCTATATCGAAGGCAAACGTAAGACTTGCCTTCCAGAAGCCCGGTGGTGTTCTGGGACAAGTCAATGTGAGCGTGTTTGCTCAAAACGGATGCGAGATAAAACCTGGGTGCGGCAACCGTGTTGCCGTCTCCAAATCTGAGGCACACGCTCTTGGAAGCGAGAGCTCGTGCTTCACACATGGGAGCCGGTGTCTATATCCGCACCCACAACGCAAGTCGGCCCAAGAAAATGTGAACAGTGTCGACACTGATCGGGGTGATACTCGCATGATAGCCGTGGGTCCCCGTCGAACCAATGCCCGCAGGAGTGATAATCCAGAAAAACTTGAGGATTCATGTGAGTCAGATAGTGTAATTACTGGCATCATTCTGCGAAGCCCGGATGAAGCCTATCAGGATCGTGGTGATCATGCAGGGCTCGAGCACGCAGTAGCATCGCGGAACCAGCGGCGCAATAAGATCCCTCGTGTCGACCCTCGAGGGCTTGCTGCGTACGCAGACGAATTGCTCGCGGCGGCAGACATTGATATCATATCCCTCTCTGCAGAATTTGGCTCTGTCGACAGGAATAGCCGTAACCAGCGAACACGGATCTCGTTCCCCGGGTCATTGCGTGCCTACGTTCGAGGTCTGGAGCGGCAGTATCAGTTTGAGCAGTCGTCAGATGCACCTGAGTCTGTCGCTGAGGCAGAAAACAAAATGGTGAAGAGATCATCGCCTACAGCGAAGGGCAAAAGCTCCTTGACACGCTCGGAGAAGCGTGCGGCGGCCGCTAAAACGAAAGGTCGGCAACCGAGGGCACGCAAGACGGAGCGCCTCACCGGCGCGCAAGTCCGAATGCGAGCGGGCCCCCGGATGAAGAATACTGTATCTACGGGTGACGCTTCCGTCGCTAGTGTTAATAGCAATAGTGGCACGGTGGACCCTTTTGATGGTATATTTTCCGGCCTTGACGATGAAGAACCTGATCTCGACGCGGATAGCGATAAGTTGCTAGATGCTCTGGTTGAGGAAGATGAATCTGCGGAAGCTGAGCCAAACACAGGTGAGCGGAAGGATGATACGATTCGTTCGTATCTGTATGAAATCGGGCGCTACCAACTTCTTCAACCTGGGGAGGAGGTCGAACTCTCCAGACAGGTTTGTGTCCTCATGGATTTGGAGCGATTTCAGAAGTCGTTTCGGGAGCAGCATGGCAAGTCACCGACCGAGCTGGAGTGGGCTCGAGGATGCGGCTACGGCGAAGATGTCGAGGCGCTCCGCAAGCATATCCGAGATGGAAGAAGTGCGAAGGAAAGAATGGTAACCGCCAATCTGCGGCTGGTGGTCTCCATCGCAAAACGCTATTCTAACCGTGGCGTAGCTCTGCAGGATCTGATCCAAGAGGGCTCCATTGGACTCATACGAGGAGTTGAAAAATTTGATGCTGGGCGAGGATTCCGGTTCTCCACGTACGCAACTTGGTGGATACGGCAATCCATTACACGAGCAATATCGGATTCCTCACGTTCCATAAGACTGCCTGTTCACGTCCATGACACGATTTCCATGATTCGAAAGCACACCAAGGCCCTGCATACACAGCTGGGGCGTCCACCTCGCGAGGACGAAATCTGCGAAAGTGTTGGAATAGATATTGCAAAGTATCGTTTAATCATGGAATGTTCTCAGAATATTGTGAGCCTCGAAACACCCATGCACGGTACAGATGACATACACAACCTCGGCGAGTCCCTGATATCCCCAGAGGAGCGCTCTGAGGATACTGTCTCGCGAGATACCTTGCGGGATAGCATTGAAAAGGTGCTGCGGTGTCTGACTGCGCGTGAACGGGAGGTTATTCGCATGCGCTTCGGCCTAGCAGACGGCCGACCGCGAACTTTGGAGGAAGTGGGAGTCAAATTTAATGTTACCAGAGAGCGCATTCGGCAGATCGAATCCAAGGCTCTGAAAAAGCTCCGAATTCCTGCAGAGAACAATTTCCTCGACGAGTATCTCACGGAGCTCTAGGGTAGCCAGTCACTGCACCAAACACTTTCGGAGAGATTTTATAAAACTGGTGATTTTACCGAGCTGTACTGAATGCGCACTGTCAGAGAAGCGAAACGTTTGCTGTTCTTTGTGGGATAAACAAATACCTTCCCATAGACGCCTCCTAGTCTTTTTTGACCGGTCGCCTGCTACTAGTCTCAGTTTCGCCCTGTGCATTTCGATCCTGAGAGGCTGCCCCTTAAAGTTTGCTCGTCTTCAGCACCGCAAATCTCCTGTTATTGATAGCAGCATGGGAGTCCCGGTTCACGAACTCCGCGTATGCAGCGCTGCTGGTGGACCTCACCAAAACAAGGATTCCTCGAACTCGCGCGTTCTGTGCCACTAAAGTCTCACCATCGCCCCGTTGGCAAACATCACTTTTCTTCTGTCTACTTTCTTTTTCGTCTTCTTCTTGCTCACTTGCTCTTCATCGCTCGATGGTTTGCGAGAGGCAAATTTATTTCGTTTTTCCGACAGAAGGCGACATCGGGGCTCCAGGATTTTCGACTCCCATGTTCATAACTTTCCCTTGGATTTCCTATTTCTTCAAATCACCACACCAGTTTATGCCCGCCAGGTGAGGACCTTCACAGAGCAAGAAGGACTTGTGAAAGAGATAATGTGCCCACTGGGACACCATGTGCTTAACGCTTCAGCGATTCGCCCGGTGGAACGATCATTACATTTCAGGATACAAAACACTCTTTCGGTTAAGTTGAACCATGGAGCGTACGGAGTAATGAAAGGCGGCTCTACGGCGAGAGACCTGGCAAAGGCTCGAACGGAAGGGCAATTCTCAAATGCACGGTGTCCAATAGGAGGAGGTCTCCAGATTTCAGGGGAAAAGTCTTCAATGATCCGACGAAGTGGTCGAAGCTGCTGTTTGAGCCTTCTTTAGACGCCAGAACCGAGGCCACCAATAGTATCTACTGCAGCTAGAACATATGGTGATGTTCTCTTTCGCCTCGAGATCGATTGTATATACAACGGGCTCCATGCTCCGCGAATACTCACACATGCTCCGATCGTTTCATTCGAATGACATCTCATCGACTGAAAGAATAAACCGACGTACCTGTGCTTCATACGGCTAGTGGCGTTCCGGAAAAGCTATTGCTGCGATTTCGGTGGAGGATGGCCGTGCGTGATCTAGGGCGCTGTTTTTGCGACTACATCGCAATGTCTGCAGGACCACGCGAGCTCCCCGCTCAGACACAGAGACGCTTGCGGTGGCTACTATTACGCCTTTTTTCTTCCCGTATGAGGGTCAACGGATCGTATTCCATCATTGACTGGAAGCAGTCTTGGAGAATAACGGTTTTGTCGCGGAACGCATGTACTTGTTTCTTTCTTTCATTGTTCCTCAACGATCTGAGTACTGTTGTATGACTGAACTGAGGGGCGAACGCAGTCCTCCTTGCATTGTTAAGCAAAAAATATTCTCTACAAGCAATTTGTGTACAATCTATATGGTACGCTGCGTAGAGATTTGCATGTCCTGCTCTACAGTGCGAAGAAGCATTCTATTTTACGCAGCGGGAGTAAAGCAAGACTTGGTTTCAATAGTATAATACAAGGCGTCGATTAACGCGGTTCCTGTTACAGCAGTAGGCCATCATAGCGGGTAGACGCCCAAATACGCCTAGATTTCGTCATGGGCTCCAATTCCCAGCACTTGCCCGTTTGAAAAGCGACGCGATCATTGTATAACTCGGACGCTGACGACCGAATGAAACGATCTCGTTCGGAAAGCGGCCTGACACAGCATCCAAATAAGCTCATCTGCCGAATTTCACCAGCGCCATCTGATCCGGTCTGTTTACACTTGCGTATAGATGCCCGGTGCGGCCTGGCGCCGAACTTGACTGCGGCTCTTCGTCGAACTTGCGACTTCCAGCGGCAGAATTTGGATAGAAGCATCAATGCTATCGAGGTTCGTTTTTTCAGCGTATTAGGATCTGTTAATATACATGCAATAATCAGCAATCTAAAAACTGTAGTGACCCCGTACGCGCAGCTTGGATTATGTTATTTCTCTCTCTTTCGATGACATGGATGAAAGGCGGCGAATGCATGTCTCCATGTGCTTGTAATGTGAAACGGTTCATACCTGGATAACCGCCGGCATATGATCATGAAATTCTCAAGACTTTACGGCGCGTTGAAGTCAAATTCTCATGCCGGAAGTCTGTCGAATCGACGCCTTCTACAATTTAACCATTTATGAAGCAAGTACCCATCGTTAAATTCCGATTCGTGACCGGATTCCGCAATATTCCATGGAAACCGATGGTCGCCGCAGATGAACTCGGAGAGGGAGCATGGTGGCCTTCCAGGACGCTCTATCACTGACGGTCGAGGAGCCTCCGAACTTTCTGTATGCGTTGCTCCGCGTTCAGTCCGCTGCTACTTCGTTTTTCGATTGGAACGTGCACATCGGCGTCCACCATGTGAGTAAACATCAGTGGTGCCAAGCCCGCGCACGGCTCGTTTGCAGCTTCGGAGCCCTCATCCTTGCAAAATGGAGATCCGTGCGTGGTCCGACGCAACAGTGCTCCATTGAAGATAACTTTTGTAAGATCTGCATACCATTGGAGAAGAATTGGACGCAAAATGCCTACAACGGTTGAATTTCTTGAGCATTTTCCCCATGGAGAGTCTCTCTCTAAAGCGTAACGCCATGGAGGTTCATTCTCTCCGTAATGAATATTCCAGAGCACCAGCGGGTGCTCTGGAGCTTGGACATACTGGGGTCGTGGATCTATTCTTGGTGAACCGTCAAGCCCAAGAAGGCTGTCCACTAGAGAAATGTTCTCTGTGCCCCGACCGATTTCCAAGAGAAGAGCAATCATGAACCTAACTTGATGGTAAAGAAATGCCTGGCCTTCGATGGTGAACTCTAAAATGCCACGAGGGAAAAGCGCGCGATAGAACTCATCTTTTGCGAGTTCGACTGTGCATTGCAGAATAACCCGTTCTGTGTTGCCTTTCGTTGTCTCCGCATCGAACTTGCAGAAATTGGCAAAATCATGTCTTCCGACCATCTTTTTGGCTGCAGCAACCATGCTACAGATGCCTTCATCGCTAAACACATTCGGCACGAAATATTTGTATGTTCGTGAATAGGCACTGAAACGAGCCGAGAAATCATCCGCCACGGGGGCCCAGGCGTACACTCGCACTGATGCAGGCAACTCCCGATTCAGTAAATGTATATAGTCATAAAAGTTAGTCCCCGTGCCAGGTGGAGGGCACCTTACCAAAAGCGATACGACTTGGCCAATTGCACTGACACCCTTATCGGTGCGCCCACCACGAGCGTACTGCCAACCTTTTACAGCCCAGGTCTCACCGAACTTCTCTCGGCTGAGAGGCCTGTTCGGGGACACCCCTGTGGCGCACGTGCCGTCACTGCCAACGAACCAGTGCAAATTGGGTACCAGATTTACCTTCTCTAGCGCATAAAATAGAGCACTCTCTACAGATTTGAATGCGATTCCACTAAGCTTCCCCGCCGAAGACGTGCTAAAGTCAGCCGGCTGAGCAGCAAAACCAGAAGGAAACGACCAACCTTGGTATGCAAGCTTCAACGCTATTTTTCGAACGCCGTACTCTTTGAAGTTGATTTCGCGAGCAGAATTCTTATTACGGGAGCTGCTCCGCTTCAGTCCTAGCAGTTGCTCCAAACGTGCAGCGTAAGCCTCCAGTTCTGCTCGGCTTAGTTTCGAAAGGTTCTGTACAGCGCTCATCTCGAAGAAGTATACTTGGCTTCAAGAAAAGAGGATCTTTTGCCGTGATGCCGAAAAATAAGTGTCCCGCAACTTCTATAACCAAGTTGTGGAACAAACTGGTCCAAACACGAAATGGTTTCCCTCCATCCAACGAAAATAAGAAAACAAAGTTGGCTCAGCGAATCGAAAGCCCCTTTCGCAAACACGGAGTAGATTTATATTCACGCGCAGACGCCTCGCAGCCTTTATCGACCAGCCACGTGCTGTCGGCCTCAGAGTCTCCTTCTGGACTTCCACCCGGAGAGGCTGCCCCATAAAGTTCGCTCGCGTCAGCGCAGCGGGTCTCGCCTTCTGCACCGCACATCTGCTGATATTGATGGCAGCATTAAAGTCTTGGTACGCGAACTCCATGCATTTATTACTTCTGGATGAACTCACCAATGCAAGCAGCTCTCGAACTAGTGCCCTCAGTGCCACTTGCTGCTGTGTCAGTTCTTCATGTTTTTCAATCGCGGATGCGCCCCGCTCGCTCTTCTCCACCTCGACTATCTGCATTGTGCATCCCGGCACATCCCTAAGATGTTTTATTTTTGAACATGCACGCATTTCTTCTTGCCTTTAGATGACAACTTTCCCGGAGGCAGAAGAGCTCGTGGAAGAAAGAGATAATGTGCCCACTGGGACACCATGTGCTTAACGCTTCAGCGATTCGCCCGGTGGAACGATCATTACATTTCAGGATACAAAACACTCTTTCGGTTAAGTTGAACCATGGAGCGTACGGAGTAATGAAAGGCGGCTCTACGGCGAGAGACCTGGCAAAGGCTCGAACGGAAGGGCAATTCTCAAATGCACGGTGTCCAATAGGAGGAGGTCTCCAGATTTCAGGGGAAAAGTCTTCAATGATCCGACGAAGTGGTCGAAGCTGCTGTTTGAGCCTTCTTTAGACGCCAGAACCGAGGCCACCAATAGTATCTACTGCAGCTAGAACATATGGTGATGTTCTCTTTCGCCTCGAGATCGATTGTATATACAACGGGCTCCATGCTCCGCGAATACTCACACATGCTCCGATCGTTTCATTCGAATGACATCTCATCGACTGAAAGAATAAACCGACGTACCTGTGCTTCATACGGCTAGTGGCGTTCCGGAAAAGCTATTGCTGCGATTTCGGTGGAGGATGGCCGTGCGTGATCTAGGGCGCTGTTTTTGCGACTACATCGCAATGTCTGCAGGACCACGCGAGCTCCCCGCTCAGACACAGAGACGCTTGCGGTGGCTACTATTACGCCTTTTTTCTTCCCGTATGAGGGTCAACGGATCGTATTCCATCATTGACTGGAAGCAGTCTTGGAGAATAACGGTTTTGTCGCGGAACGCATGTACTTGTTTCTTTCTTTCATTGTTCCTCAACGATCTGAGTACTGTTGTATGACTGAACTGAGGGGCGAACGCAGTCCTCCTTGCATTGTTAAGCAAAAAATATTCTCTACAAGCAATTTGTGTACAATCTATATGGTACGCTGCGTAGAGATTTGCATGTCCTGCTCTACAGTGCGAAGAAGCATTCTATTTTACGCAGCGGGAGTAAAGCAAAATCGAGTTGAACGACTATCTGACGCCTACGCAAAGCGATTCCGCGTACCGTGTATCTGCAAAGTAGCACTTCTTAATGGTAGAGCCGCAATTGAGAACGTTCGGAGTGTTTTCCTGGTTCTGCTGGATGGATTTTTGGTAAACTATATTTAATCTTCTAGTGGGAGGATGATTGCGCGGGCAAAACCATATTTTCCAGGATGAGTCGTACTGAAAGAAGCACAGTATTCACTATGCCGGGCGAGGTAGGTGCTAGTTTGGGTTTGACCTCACGCGATGCGCACAACGGCTGCGGAATACGCACAACTCGATACTGATCGTCGAGTCGGCAAGACTGCAACATGCTCATGGCTCAGGTCATCCGAAGAGAAACCTCACCATAAATACCGTGTTCATACTTCACATCGTACATAAGAAAAATTACTTTTCAGGCCCTCTACAATAAATAAAATTGGATTCCACTTATCGCGTTTATTGAGAGATTTACCGGACGCTTCCGTCGCAAAAAAAAGAAGAGACATAAGAAACTTGACCCACTGTGTAGAAGGAGAGCTAACACCGCAAAGCCCTGCGAAAACCTCATGCGGTGAAGTCGCGCCCTGCTGCGATCGTAACGAAGGCCATTCGTCGCCACGCGCAACGCAAGGCGAGAGACGGCTTGCGTGCGGTGCAGAACACGGAACCGGCTGTGAAGAGGATCTCTTCTTTGTCAGTACTAAAAGGCGTCGCTTTCTGGGAATGGAGCAGCTTGCCAAGGATCTTTTTGAGATAGGTGCGGTCAAGTTTGGCACATTCAAACTCAAGTCTGGGATAACGTCTCCATTCTATGTCGATCTGCGCGTTGCTGTCTCGTATCCTCGAGTTCTGAGAAGCATTGCGGCTCTGTACCTGGAGTGCTTGCAGGACTTTTCTAGCGCTTTCGACGTTATTTGCGGGGTTCCATACACTGCGCTCCCTTTTGCGACAGCAATGGCTGTGCAGGGAGACTTACCTATGGTTATGTGTCGAAAGGAGGTCAAAGACCATGGAACACGGCGAGTTGTTGAAGGTGCTTTCACACAAGGCTCTCGTTGCTTAATAATCGAGGACGTTGTTACAAGTGGTTCAAGTATTCTGGAAGTTGTGGGCGCATTGCGCGCTGAGGGTCTCAAAGTGGATCACGCGATCGTCTTGCTTGATAGGGAGCAAGGCGGGTGTGAGGCGCTTCTCGGCCAGGGAATAGGGCTCCGATCTGTTTTCCGCATCAGCAACCTCGTTGGGACGCTGCGGAATTTGAACTTGCTTGAGCCGGGGAAGGTGGATATGATTCTAGATTTTATTTGCACGGCCCGCGCAGCATCAGATGTTAAGCGCCCCGAAACAAACGTTCCATCCGCATTGCCAGTCGCCGCATCAAGTTCTTCCCCGGTGCGAGATCAACTTTACTCAATCGCAGAAAAAAAGAGAAGCATATTATGCGTTGCGGCAGACGTACAATCGACTAAGGAGCTTCTTGGAATTGCAGATGCAGTAGGCCCCCACATCTGTGTTCTGAAGTTGCACGCCGATATTATCCAGGACTGGACGACGGACACATCAAGACGCCTTCGAGAGCTCGCGGACAAACACAGTTTCATGCTTTTTGAGGATCGAAAATTCGCTGACATAGGAAACACGGTTGTTGCACAGTTCAGCGCAGGCGTACATCGGATCTCTTCCTGGGCGGACATTGTCAATGCACACGCCATCCCGGGCCCTGGACTGATTGAGGGTCTGCGCCACGCTTGCGCAATTTCCGGCAGAATGATTGGCCTCCTGTTAGTCGCACAAATGTCCAGCAATGGGAACTTGATTGACGAGAGATACACTGCTACATGCCTGCGGATGGCCCGCGAAGCGTTTCCGTTCTGTATCGGCTTCATTGCCCAGGAGCGTCTGGACCCGACAGGGAAGCTCTTTGTGATGGCGCCTGGTGTGCAACTGGATTCAAAGGGCGATCAATTAGGCCAACAGTACAATTCACCAGAGTATCTGCTGAAGCGCAAGGGTGTCGACTTCCTTATCGTTGGCCGCGGTATCTACGGGAGTGAAGAGCCAGCAAAGGCGGCCCAGATGTACAAAGAGTTGTCGTGGAGCGTCCTTCACGGCTAATTCCTAATGGGCAGAAGCAATCGTCGGCTCTCACAAAGTTCAGTAGAGCGGCGGGGGTCAGTTGCCACGAACGCTTTACGTGCGGCATCAAGATGATATTTCATTGCGAATGGAGTTCGTCGACGTCAGTTGCATCCGCAGAATGCTTCTTTGTTTCGGATATGTCCGCGGCCTGTGCCCGCAACGAATGTTCCTAGAAGTACATTTCACGGCGCCTTGAACATGTAGTTAAGATAAGCGCTCGAAATCGTCCCTGATTCGGCAGTGACTGTCCCTAGAGCTGGATCCTATGGTTTCTTGACCCTGTGGCTACAATATGCGCTCGACACCGTCGAAGATCAGGGAATCGCTCTAGTGTCGGCCTGATTTCCACCAAGTGCACTCTGCACTTTTTGAAATTTTTGGAGGACCCATTAAAAAAATAAATGCAAGGATTCCTAAGAATAGAGATACAGTCAGCTGCTTGGGATTGTGGCGCGACTTTCGCTGACGCGCACTCGTATGATCGAATCGGGGTACAGCCTTATTGTGTCCCCAGTGTGTAGCGCAGAATTCGGACCGGTCTTTGAGGCCTTCCCCTGCAGTTCTTCCATTACTAAATCCTTGCCATGCCATGATTCCACCGTCCCAAACGCTGTCGGATCCGCAGCATACACGTCCACAGACGTTCGTTGGTAATTTCTGTACACAATCGAGGAGTTCCATACTTCCGCCGACCAGCCTCGAACTCGAATCTGGTGCAATTCCGATTCTGTAACGATCGCAAGTCCCGGAAGCATAGCGCGGACTTTTCCGATAAGACGCTCGAAGCACGACAGATGTTTTTCGTATTCCTCCAGAGAATACGTAGATCTCATCGCGTTCTGCGCATGCCACATAATGTTGGCAAACTTTGTCGAATTCAGAGTCTTGATAATTTCGTTCACAGACTTTTCGCAGTCAAACCCTGGGTAAAATGCATCAAACCGAGGCCGATTCGTGATTACAAGGCCACCATCCATGCGATATACCTTCTGAACATCTCCGAGGCTGGTGCCGATGAAACCTGCGTACCGCGCGGCATCGGCCAGCCACGGTGTCCACGTATTGTGTGGTGACGAAAGCACCCGAGGCCGATACCCCCAAAATGCCCGAAACGAATGCAAACCGCCCTGAATCCACTCGAGAAGATGCTGATGCTCATCGAACCAATCAAATTCAGACCGAAGAGCTATCTCACTAGAACCGCATACAAGAGAGTGGTTGAAACAAGCCTCCGCTTTGGATCCTGCAATATTTAACTCTCTTAGCCAACGGGACACAGAAAAGTGCGAACGACCGTGGTACTCAGGATGCCACAATTCGTTCATATATAGCTTCCTGTAGAGGTCCCGTAGATCGCCTCTGCTGTATGGCGGCCTCGACAGGCCGCCCGCTGAATCATGCAGCAGGAGCTCGATGTAGCCGCAACGGTCCTGGCGTCCGCTATCCCTGCCGTGGCACGCTACCGCCAGCGGCCGCGAAAGCTTCCTCATCGCCTCAAAGTCGGGCCCGCCAACGATCCAGTGAGGCGTCAGCACGACTCTCTTTTCGTATGTAACGTCGGCATTTAACCGTTCAAGCAGACTCCCTAGATTCTCGAGATCTTCACGGGTCTCGGAAGTCGCCAGTCGGTACCAAAAACCAGCGGGCGCAGTTTGAAGCTCCTCGTGACTAGAAGCGAACGCAATGTCCGGAAAGATTGGCACAGCGTCCGCCCAGCGTCCCCAGTCATCAGAGGATATTGACAGAAAACAACGCTCTGGCTTGTTCAGAAGCGGCGCTCGCCCAGGACGTGGCAGATCGAGGGGGTATGGAGGCTTCCCCCGGAAGCGCCAATCCACTCCAAACCGAAAAACTACTTTCAGCAGAGCAAAGACGGCGAGAGCAGCAACAAGGCGCAGAAAATAAAGATGCACCACCCTGGTGAAAGCAGACATAGGTGCCCAACTCTAGAGAGCGTGCTCTCACCCAGGATTCGGGGTTCCAAATGTTTTCGATTAAAGAACTGAGCGCGTATACGACTGAAATTTAAGAACCGGCCACTCCTGGAAACAAACGCCTTTCGAAAGTCGAACGACGCCAACCGTGTTCAGTTGTGGCGATCTACCTGCCCCAGACAAGATGTTTCCAATTGACGTGCAGACGCCTCCCCGTCTTTTTGGATCGGCCACGCACTACTACTTCCAACTGTTTCTCATATAGTTCCACTTTGACAGGTTGTCCCATAAAATTCTCTCTTGTCGACTCTGGAGGCCTTCTTTCCATCACCGCACATTTCCTTATATTGATAGCGGCGTTAAAGTCTCGTTCACAAACTAAATACGTTTCTTGCCATCATTGGCTGTACTTACTAGTGCAAGTGGCCCACGAACTTTCTCCATCCTTTCCATTTGCTCTTCCGTCAGTGCACCGTTCTTTGCTATTTCCTCAGGGCTCCGCTGACACTTTCCCATCTCAACCCTCTGAAGTGTACAACCCAGCTCGTGGCGTATATACGTTGTTTGAAATTCATCTACAGGTACTGTAACAAAACGCCGTGCACGCTCCTTGTTCACTCTCGTCTTTGGAGCTGGAGTAGTCCCTTTATGGGTCTTCCAGCGCCCTGCTCCGTATGCTAATACGAGCCTCTGACTTTCATCCTCTTTGAGAGCACTCAACTCATCGAAAAAATTCGCGAACGCCCGCTGCTTCCCATTGTATAGATTCATTCGCAAACGAGCCCACCGGCGCTCGGTATACTCCTCCCACAGCGCATCCCAATGCGCAATGCGAACTTCCATGAATTTCCGAAAAGCGTCAAAGTCCGCTCCTCGGCTCGTCACCTCGCTCAAAGCTTCTAGGTGATCCTTCATTCCTGAATTCCAGCTCTCGATTTTCTTCCTCGCATTCATTATACCCGATTCTCGATAGTATCTCGCTATCGAGAACCTCAGTAGACGCATGTCTTCCCGACGTAAACTACCGTCAGTACCATCTTCCGCACACTTCGGTGCTGCGATGGTGATGATATTTGTGTTCCCAGCGTCCGCGCCAACGACAAAGTAGTTATGCTGCACTTTCTGTGTCGCTGGATCCGCCTCCTTCTTTTCTTCATCCTTCACCGCGTCAAAGACAAGGTCGTTATCCTGCACCTTTTGCATCGCAGGATCCGCTTTTTTTTTCTTTTCTTCATGTTTCTTCACGGGCGCAGCCGAGGGCGGAACTGGACGATCTTTCTTCAACCGCTGATAGTGTACATTCAAGGCTACTCCATCGGTTTCGATCAACCCAGTGAATACCTTTTGTTTGCTGACTTTGAGACGTTTGAAAGCGAAGATATTCTTCCAGTACGTCTCACGGGCTTCACCGGAGAACTCCTCCCTGCTAACATTGAACTCTGGACTGATCTCCCTAATGATGCCATGAAGGATTCTGGAGTCGATACTCACGAAATGTGACTTGATGTTGCACAACAGAACGCCATTGAAGCGCTACCCCATTAGGACAGCCTTCCGTCTCTCCCACTCTTCATTTGTCTCTACACTCAGCTTCATTTCCGCCTTGCGTTCGAGCTCTCGGTCCAGAAACACGAAATAGCGCAGAATGAGGCGATAGTATCTTTCCTTATCTTTTTTCAACTCTGATATCTTTTCTGTTGGATTCGCCAGCCCCAAGACTGTACGGTGCTCTTGTCTAGCCGCACGGATTATAGAAGCTTCATTCGTGCTCCTGTGTCACTTTTTCTTGTCGACAAATTCGATCTCATCTTCATACTTTCGATCGTTCTTGATGCCACTGATAATCGCCCATTTTCCTTTGCGAGAGATGCCCGAGTAGAGTGCTAACACGGCGTGTATCATGAAAAGTTCGAGGTTCACGATCGGTTGGTTCTTCAGATTCGTGAGGTACTTAATCGCCCCATAGTCGTAAACATCCGAGTCACCCCTGTATCGGGTACCCTCGAAGCTGTAAAAGGCATGTTTTCGTGCAGGGCGTGCACCAGCTCATTTTCCCTTCGCGCTTCCTCTGTGCCAAGCATCAGGTGACGAATAAAGGTCTTATCGAAAAACTCGTCCGGAATCTCGACCGTTTCCATGTGCGTCACTTCGCGATACACCTCACTCGCCAAATGCATCAGTCCTGACGACGCCTTGACAATACTCTTGGAGTATGACGCAACACGTCTTTCGATAGCGTCTCGCAACTTGTCCCTATAGGGATCCTTGATATGTCCAAGAAGAAAGGTTTTCACCACCATCTCGTCGCACAGTTGTCATTCATGCCGCTTACGACGTCGGGCCTCTCCATTTCGGTTCTACTTCTCTTCCTTTTCTTCTGGACCTGGTACTGTTTTTTTTCTTCTGGCAGCCAGCGACACTAAGCCTCTAGGATCGTGGACTTGCTCTTCCATAACTTTTCTTTTTTTAATTTTTTGAAAAAGAACGCTCTTTTACAGCTTGCGTCACACACCGCGAAAATTCACTTGAATGAACTTGCTTGAGGGCTGAAACACAACTGAAATGAAAAAGTATTCTTTGCTACAACTTCAACGCAAATGCAACTTGTGTGTTGGAACAACAAGAAAAAGACTGGTTAGGATCGAGTTTTCCTTCAACGACACCGTGCATGTCGCGTCTCGTGACT
>Ga0207433_10005331_pt1 | contig 23047 bp, 21 predicted proteins | sample YelNatPaOPGAMG01_FD_187559 | JGI IMG/M metagenome (GOLD analysis project Ga0207433, IMG submission 187559) | Hot spring thermophilic microbial communities from Obsidian Pool, Yellowstone National Park, USA - OP-RAMG-01 (SPAdes) (version 3) | ecosystem: Environmental > Aquatic > Thermal springs... | reverse complement strand
CTCCTTCCGGCAAAGACAAGACTTCAATTTTATTTTCTTTACAAGACAGGGTTGGAATATTGCACGATGCTTTGGCTTTTTTTAAGAAATATAATATAAATTTAACAAAAATAGAATCAAGGCCTTCCAAAAAAAAGCCTTGGGAATATTATTTTTTTGTTGATTTTATTGGACATAGAAATTCTAAAAAAGTCCAAAGGGCCTTAAAAGAATTGGAAAAGGTATGTATTTTTTTAAAAATCCTTGGCTCTTACCCTATTGAACCCAACTTTTGCGATAGCAAAAATCCGAAGGAATTGTTGGGTCCATCATTGGATAGATAGAGTGATATGAATACAAAATTAGATAAAAGTAATAATTTCATAATAAGTTTAGATAGTTTCTTATCACATTTGGATTTGGATAGAAAGATTATAAAGTAATGAATTGGATAGTTTTCAAAACAACTAAACGTATAAAGAGATGAACCCAACTTTTGCGATAGCAAAAATCCGAAGGAATTGTTGGGTCCATCATTGGATAGATAGAGTGATATGAATACAAAATTAGATAAAAGTAATAATTTCATAATAAGTTTAGATAGTTTCTTATCACATTTGGATTTGGATAGAAAGATTATAAAGTAATGAATTGGATAGTTTTCAAAACAACTAAACGTATAAAGAGATGAACCCAACTTTTGCGATAGCAAAAATCCGAAGGAATTATTGAAAACAATTTTTTTAGTCCACCATTGGATACAATGAGCTATATTTATTCTTTATATTAAAACGAATTTTAATTTTTAACAATTTAAAACACAATATTTTTTAGAATAAATTTATTTTATGGAATTTAAGAAAGAAATAAAGAATATTCAAGGATATAAAGCCGGTAAGCCAATAGAAGAGGTAAAAAGAAAATTTGGTATAAAATATGTATATAAACTTGCTTCCAATGAAAATCCATTTGTACCATATTATATTAAAGATGCAATAAATAAAGAATTGAAAAATATAAATAGATATCCCGAAACAGATTGTTTTTATTTAAGAGATATTATTTCAAAAAAATTTAAGGTATCTAAAGATCAGATTGTAATTGGGAATGGTTCAGATGAAATTATTGTTTTGATTTTAAGAGCTTATATAGAAAAGGGAGACGAAGTTATAGTAGCATATCCTACATTTTTAATATATGAAATTCAGGCAAAAATTCATCAGGCTTCAGTAAGAAGAGTTCCTTTGAAAAATTTCCGTTATTCTTTAAGTGATATGGCTAAAAATATAACAAAAAAAACAAAAATTATATTTATTGCAAATCCGGATAATCCAACAGGGACCTATTTAACTCATAATGAAGTAGAAGATTTTTTAAATAAGATTCCAAAAGATATAATAGTATTTTTTGATGAAGCTTATTATGAATTTGTACCTTCTGATTTCCCAAGATCTTTAGAGTTTTTGAAAAATAGAAAAAATATAATTATTTCAAGGACATTTTCAAAGGCTTACGCTTTAGCGGGTTTAAGAGTTGGTTATGCTATTACAACAAAAGAAATAGCAAATATTTTAAATTTGGTAAGGGAACCTTTTAATGTAAATAGATTTGCACAGGTTGCTGCTATTTCTGCTTTGAGAAACGATAAGTTTTTAAAAAATACAGTTTCATATGTATTAAAAGAAAAAGAGTATTTATATTCTGAATTTTCCAAATTAAAAATATCTTTTATAAAAAGCGCTACAAATTTTATCCTTGTAGATTTTAAAAGAGATACAGAAAGGCTTTATAATTATCTTTTAAAAAGAGGTATTATTATACGTCCAATGAACAGTTGGGGATTGAATAATTTTTTTAGAATTACAATTGGTAAACATAAAGAAAATAAAATTTTTGTAAAATATTTTAGAGAGTATATTAATAAGGAGGAGGAAAAAACATGATTATTGTTTTTAGAAAAGATGCGACTAAACAGGATATTGAATATGTGGCAAATAAGATAAAAAGTTTAGGGTTAAAACCTATGATCTCCGAAGGTGTTGAAAGAACAATTTTAGGGGTAATAGGACCTGAGGATTTAGTAAGAGTAATGCCTCTTGAAGCATTTCCAGGAGTAGAAAAGGTAATGCAGGTCTTGGCACCTTATAAGTTAGTATCCAGAGAATTTAAAAAAGAAGATACGATAATAAAGATAAGAGATGGTATTGAAATTGGCGGTAATAAAGTTGTTGTTATAGCAGGTCCTTGTTCAATAGAGTCAAAAGAGCAATTAAAAGATATTGCAATAAAGATTAAAGAGGCTGGAGCAACTATTTTAAGAGGCGGAGCATTTAAACCAAGGACTTCACCTTATACCTTTCAGGGTTTAGGTAAAAAAGGTTTAGAGATTTTAAAAGAAGTCTCCTATGAGGTTGGTATGCCAACTGCTACTGAGGTTATGGATACAAGAGATGTTGAGTTGGTTTCCAAGTATGCTGATATTTTACAGATAGGTGCAAGAAATATGCAGAATTTTAATTTATTAAAGGAGGTTGGAAAAACGAATAAACCTGTAATATTAAAAAGGGGTTTAAGTTCTACTATAAAAGAATTACTTATGAGCGCAGAATATATTTTGTCAGAAGGAAATTTTAATGTAATTTTATGTGAAAGAGGCATTAGGACATTTGAAGATTATACAAGAAATACCTTAGATATAAGTTGTATACCTGTTATAAAATTTCTTTCGCATCTTCCTATAATAGTAGACCCCTCTCATGCAGCAGGAAAATGGAGTTTGGTTTCTCCTTTGAGTAAAGCAGCTGTGGCTTGTGGTTGCGATGGTCTTTTAATTGAAGTCCATCCAAAACCGGAGGAAGCCTTAAGCGATGGCCCGCAACAACTTTTACCTGAAAATTTTGCTTTGCTTATGCAGGATTTAAAATTAATTGCAAAAGCAATAAAAAGAGAATTATGAGACTAAAAAAAGTAGCTATAATAGGCGTTGGTTTAATGGGTGGTTCATTTGCATTGGCAATAAAAGAAGCATTTAAAAACATAGAGGTTGTGGGTTATGCAAGGAGTAAAAAATCATACTTTAAATTAAAAAAATTAAATATCTTAGATGATGTAAAATTAAATTTAGAAGAAGTTGTAAAAGATGCAGATTTGGTTGTTTTGTCTACCCCAATTTATATAATTTTAGAATATCTAAAAAAAATCTCAAAATTTTTAAAAAAAGATTCGATTGTAATAGATTTAGGAAGTACAAAAGAATTAATTGAAAAAGAAGCATCTAAATTAAATATAAATTTTGTTGGATGCCATCCTATATGTGGGAGTGAAAAAAATTCAGCGATTTTTAGCGATAAAAATTTATATAAAAATTCTATCTGTTTTATTACATCTTTAGAGAACAGTTCTCTAGCAAAATTTATAAAAAAAATCTGGGATAAACTTGGCGCAAAAGTTATATTTATTTCTCCATCGCTTCACGATAAGATATTGTCTAGTCTTTCTCATTTAGTACATATAATAGCTTTTTCTTTAGTAGATTTTATCCCAAAGGAATATTTAAAATTTTCTACAAAAAGTTTTAAAGATTTAACAAGAATAGCTGCCTCTTCCAAAGATATCTGGACAGATATTTTTCTTTCAAATAGAAAAAATATAATAAAAGATATTAAAAGATACATAAAAAATTTAGAAAAGTTTAAATCTTTGTTGGAAGAAAATAATTATAAGAAAATTTACAATTTAATTGACAGGGTAAATAATAAATATAAATTTCTATTATGATAATAGCGATAGACGGTCCTGCCGGAAGTGGCAAAACAACAATTTCAAGAATTTTGACTAAAAGACTTAACTTTTTATGTCTGGATACCGGCGCTACATACAGAGCGCTTACTTTTGCTGTTTTAGAAAAGAAATGTAATTTAGATGATGTTAGAGCTTTATGTGAAATAGCAAAAAATCTTTCAATAAAAATAGAAAATGAAAAGATATATTTGGAAAATAGAGATATAACAGAAGAAATAAGAAAACCGATAATTGATAAAAATATCTCAAAGATTGTATCATATCCAAAAGTAAGAGAGATTATGGTTAAACTACAAAGAGATATAGCAAAAGACAAAAATTTTGTAGTAGAAGGGAGAGATATAACAAGTGTAGTTTTTCCAAATGCAGAATTTAAATTTTATCTTGATGCGGATTTTGAGATTAGACTAAAAAGAAGATACGAAGAATTTTTAAATAAAAATATCAATATATCTATTGAAGAATTAAGAGAAGATTTAAAAAAAAGAGACGAAGCAGATAAAAAAAGAAAAATTGGTGCTTTAAAATTAGTAGAAGATGCTATATATATAGATACCACAAATTTAACAATAGACCAAGTAATAGATAAAATTATATCTTATATAAATGCAAGAAATATTAAATAGAGTAAGAAACTTCTGTATTATAGCCCACATAGATCACGGTAAATCTACTTTAGCAGATAGATTCCTTGAGTTTACAGGCGCGGTTGATGAAAATAAACTAAAGGAACAATTTTTGGATAATATGGAACTTGAGAGAGAAAGGGGTATAACAATAAAAGCAAAGGCAGTAAGATTAAATTTTTCTTATAATAACCAGCAATATATTTTAAATCTTATTGATACGCCGGGACATGTTGATTTTACTTATGAGGTTGTTAAATCGCTTAAGGCATGTGAAGGAGCTGTTTTATTGGTTGACGCAACACAGGGCATTGAAGCACAGACAGTTGCAAATTTTTATTTAGCATTAGAAAATAATCTTAAAATTATTCCTGTAATTAATAAAATTGATCTTGCAAATGCAGATGTAAACAGGACAAAGGAACAGCTAAAAGATATATTTGGATTTAAAGAGGAAGAGATATCTTTGGTTTCTGCTAAAAATGGAATAGGGGTAAAGAATATATTGGAAAGAATTATAAAAGAAGTTCCTCCGCCACAAGTTGATATAAATAAACCACTTAAGGCTATACTTTTTGATTGTTCTTTTGATCCATATAGAGGTGTTGTTTTATTTTTGAGAGTTTTTGATGGAAAAATTTCTACTTTTGATAGTATTCTTTTTATACATCAAAATAAAATTTATAAAGTTGAAGAGACAGGCGTATTTCTTCCAAAGATGCAAAAGAAAGATTCTCTTTTAGCGGGTGAGGTAGGTTATATTATATGTAATATAAAGGATATAAAAGAGTTAAATTTAGGTGATACTATAACTTTACCAAATAATCCTACAGATAAACCTTTTGAAGGGTATAAGAAAATTCCTCCAATGGTATTTTGTGGTATTTTTCCTACATTCCCAAAAGACTATGTTTATTTAAGAGAAGCTATAGAAAAATTAAATTTATCAGATCCATCTTTTGTTTATGAGCCGGATAATTTAGGTTCTTTAGGTTACGGTTTTAGATGCGGTTTTTTAGGTCTTTTGCATATGGAGATAATTCAGGAACGATTAGAGAGAGAATTCAATTTGGATTTAATATTAACCTCTCCCACAGTTATGTATAAGATTGAAACAAAAGATAAAAAAGAATTAAATATTTCAAATCCGGATAAACTTCCTTCGCCAAACGATATGGAGGAGATTTTAGAACCTATGGTGAAAGCAAGGATAATTGCTCCCATAGATGATCTTGAGGCAATATGCGAGCTTGCTAAATCAAAAAGAGGAACATTTCTAAATATGGATTATTTAGGAAAGGACAGATTAAATATAGAATTTAAACTACCACTTTCAGAGATTATTGTAGATTTTTATGATAAAATAAAATCTATTACGCGTGGTTATGGTTCTTTAGATTATGAATTTATCGGCTATGAAAAAACAGATATAGTAAAAATTGATATTCTTTTTAATCAAAAAAAGATTGAAGCCTTTTCTTTGCTAGTTCATAAGGATAAAAAGGATGCCAAAGCAAGGGCAGTAGTAGAAAAGTTAAAAGAAATAATTCCAAGACAGATGTTTGAGATAAATATTCAGGCAGCAGTTGGTTCTAAAATAATAGCATCAGAAAGAATCCCTCCTTTAAGAAAAAATGTTACAGCAAAATGTTATGGAGGAGACATAACAAGAAAAAGAAAACTGTGGGAAAAACAAAAAGAAGGTAAGAAAAAATTAAAACAGATAGGAAATGTAAATATTCCGCCAAACGCTTTTTTGGAGGTTTTAAAGATCTCAGTTTAATAATGCTTGATTTTTTAATTTTGTGTTATATGATTTAAATCTATGGAGAAAAAAAGTAAATTAAGAGAGTGGGTTGAGTCTTTCGTGGTAGCGTTGGCTTTAGTTGTTTTTTTAAGAACTTTCTTTTTCCAATTATATAAGATACCAACAGAATCAATGGTTCCAACCCTTATGAAAGGAGACAAAATATTTGTTAGTAAACTTACCTACGGACCAAAGATTCCATTTACAAGATTAAGGATAAGGGGTTTTATAAGACCCAAGAGAGGAGATATTATTGTTTTTGTGCCACCTAACGATAGAAATAAACCTTATGTGAAAAGATTAATTGCATTAGGCGGAGAAAAAGTTTCTATAAAGGATGGGAATATCTATATTAACGGGAAACTATGTACAGATCCAAAGATTGCAGGATTTTTTTATTATAATTATGGTGAATATGGAAGAGCTGGTTTAGAAATAGAAGTGCCAAAAGATAAATATTTTGTTTTGGGAGACAATAGCATTTCTTCTTTAGATAGTAGATATTGGGGTTTTGTTGATGAAGTTGACATAATTGGAAAAGTAATTTTTATATGGTGGCCACCTAAAAGGATTGGTATAGTTGAATGAGATTAGCAGACAAGCTAACTATTTTAAGGGTTCTACTTATTCCTATTTTTGTTGCAACCCTTATTTATTTTAATTTAGAAAGAGCATATTTAAAATATTTAGCTATATTTATTTTTGTTATAGCTATGCTTACTGATTATTTTGATGGTCTGGTCGCAAGGCTAAAGAAAGAAAAATCAGATATAGGTAAGGTTATTGATCCATTAGCAGATAAAATGCTTTTACTTGTGGCATTTTTAACTTTATATTTTTTAAGAGATTTTACACCTCTTAAATATAAAATGCCTCTTTGGTTTGTTTTGTTGGTTGTAAGCAGGGATATAATTATACTTTTAGGTGTGGGTGTGCTTTATTTTCTTAAAATAGATATTGAAATTAAACCATCTATCTTTGGAAAACTTACAACTTTTTTTCAGATGTTGACTGTTTTGTTTTTTCTTTTGGAGATCCCATTTTTTACTAAATTCATATATAAAATAGCAGCAGTATTTACTCTTGTATCAGGTTTTGAATATTTTTCAAGGGGAATAAGAGCGATTAACAATAAATCATGTTAATACTATTTGGAATAATTTTTTATCTTTTAGGTAGCATACCTTTTGGTTTTTTAATAGCAAAGGCAGTAAAAAATATTGATATAAGAAAATATGGTTCGGGTAGTATAGGTTCAACAAATGTAGTAAGAGTGGTTGGAAAACCATTTGGGATTTTAGTTTTTATTTTAGATTTTTTGAAAGGTTTTTTGCCGGTTGTTTTAACCCATCTAATTTTTAAATTAGAAACACAACAGATTTTATTCATTAGCATTTTTTTAGTATTTGGGCATAACTGGCCTGTATTTTTGGGTTTTAGAGGTGGAAAAGGAGTGGCTGTAAGTTTGGCAATTTTTTTTGGTTTGGCTTTTGTTGTAAGTAAGTTATGGTTATGTATAATTTCAGGCATATTAAGTTGGATTTTAGTTTTTTTTATAACAAGATATGTTTCGCTTGCCTCTTTAATTTCAAGTTTAGTGTTTTTCTTAATATCTATATTTCTAATTAAGGATTTTTATTTAAATTTATTTATATTGTTTTTACTTTCTCTTATTGTAATTAGACATAGTAAAAATATTAAAAACTTAATTAATAAAAAAGAATTTAAATTTAATCGGAGGTAATTATGAAAGATAAAGATATTCAGGAAAAAAAGAAGGCACTTTCTTTGGCACTTTCACAGATAGAAAAACAATTTGGTAAAGGTGCTATAATGCGTCTTGGTGAAGGAGTAAAATTTGATGTAGAGGTTATTCCTACAGGTATAATTTCTCTTGATAAGGCTCTTGGAGTCGGTGGTCTTCCAAGGGGTAGGGTGATAGAAATTTTTGGTCCGGAATCTTCAGGAAAAACTACCTTAACTTTAAGTATAATAGCTCAGGCACAAATTGAAGGCGGTGTGGCTGCTTTTATTGATGCAGAACATGCTTTTGATGCAACATATGCAAAGGTAATTGGAGTAAATTTAGAAGAACTTTTAATTTCTCAACCTGATACAGGAGAGCAGGCTTTGGATATAGTTGAGACATTAGTTCGTTCAAACGCTGTTGATTTAATCGTTGTAGATTCTGTAGCCGCACTTACCCCCAGAGCTGAAATAGAGGGTGAAATGGGAGATTCTTCTATTGCGCTTCAGGCAAGACTTATGAGTCAGGCTTTAAGAAAGTTAACAGCCGCAATTAGCAAATCTAAAACCTGTGTTATATTTATAAATCAGATAAGAGAAAAGATTGGTGTTATGTTTGGGAATCCAGAGACAACCCCCGGTGGAAGGGCTTTAAAATTTTATGCATCTGTTAGGATTGATTTAAGAAAAATAGCAACAATTACAGATAAGGAAGAGATAATAGGTTCTAAAGTAAAAGCAAAGATTGTAAAAAATAAGGTTGCTCCGCCATTTAGAGAGGCTACTTTTGAAATTATTTATAATGAAGGTGTATCTAAGATAGGTGCATTAATTGATGCTGCTATAGATAGTGGTATTATTAAAAAATCTGGTTCTTGGTTTTTATATAAAGATAAAAATTTATCACAGGGAAGAGAGCAACTTAAAAATGTTATAAAAGAAAATTCCACATTAAAGAAAGAGATTGAAGAGGAATTGAGAAAAACTTCTTTGAAAAAGGAGGTGGATTAATTATGAAAAGGGTTTTATTTTTTTTAATTTCATTTATTTTAATTTTTAATTTTAATGCTTTTTCTCGCACTTATGGAGAATTGGAAGAAGCAATAATTAATGTTTCAAATAATGTTGGAAAGGCTGTCGTTTCGATAAGTACCACTGTTAAGGTTAAATTTGGGACCCCAAGATTTTATTTTGATTCCCCATTTGAAGAGTTTGATAGCCCCTTTAGAAAATTTTTTGAAGAATTTTTTGGTGAGATTCCTGAGAGAGAATTTAAAAGGGTTGGTTTAGGTAGTGGAGTAATTATAGATAAAGAAGGTTATATCCTTACAAATGAACATGTTATAGCAGGTGCAAGTCAGATAAAAGTCAAATTATCAGATGGAAGGGAATATGAAGCACAAGTTAAAGGGACAGACCCAACAACTGATTTAGCTGTTATTAAGATAGATGCGCATAATCTTCCTGTTGCAAAACTTGGAGATTCAGATAATTTATTAATAGGTCAATGGGTTGTTGCCATAGGTAATCCATTTGGATTTGCGATTTCAAATCCAGAACCAACAGTTACAGTTGGAGTAATAAGCGCACTACATCGTTATCTTCCTGCAATAGGTACAAGAAATAGAAGTTATGACGATTTAATCCAGACAGATGCTGCTATAAATCCCGGAAATAGTGGTGGTCCTTTAGTAAATTTGGATGGAGAGATTATAGGTATAAATACTGCAATTATTACTACATCAGGCGGTTATGAAGGTTTAGGTTTTGCAATCCCGGTAAATAAGGCAAAAAGAATCTTAAGTAAACTCATAAAAGGAGAAAAGGTTTTATACGGTTGGCTTGGTATTAGAATTCAAGATTTAAATGAAGATTTAAAAAACTATTTTGGGATAAAGGAAAAGAGTGGCGTTATAATTGTAAAAGTATATAATGACTCTCCGGCACAAAAGGCTGGTTTAAAAGAGGGGGATTTGATTTTAAGTTTTAATGATAAGCCTATTAATACAACACTTGAATTAATGAGATTGGCTTCTTCGTCTGAGGTTGGCAAGGAAGTGGTTTTAAAGGTATTAAGAGAAAATAAAGAATTTGATATAAAAGTAAAAATAGGTGCAAAACCTCAGGAAATAGAGACTTTGGAAGGCATAGATTACGGATCTTCGTTTAGAGGGTTAGTGGTTGATGACATAACAGAAGTTAATAGGAAAAGATTTAATATTAAAGAAAATGAAGGTGTTGTAATTATAAATATAGAACCAGATTCAGCAGCTGAAAAAAGTGGTCTTATGGTCGGAGATGTAATTACAAAGATAGGTAATGGAATTATAAGAAATAAAGAAGATTTTTTAAATATTACCTCTAAGATAAAAGGAGATTGTCTTATAAAAACAAATAGAGGTTTTTTTGTCTTAAAAGAGAAATGAACGATTTTAATAAGGCATTAAATTACGCATTTCTATTATTAAAATACAGGATGCGTTCTAAAAATGAGTTGGTTTCAAGATTAAAGAAAAAGAGATTTAAATTGGATATAATTGAAAGAGTAATAGATTATCTTGAAAAAAATAATTATATTAATGATAAAGAATTCAGCCGTTTATATTTGGATTCTTTATTAAAAAAGGGCTATGGTAAAAAAAGGATTGAGTTTAATTTCAATAGGTTAGGCATAGATAAAAATTTAATTAGTGAGTTTCTTGACGATATGTATTATAAAAAAAATTTAGAGGAGTTGATAAAGAAAAAAATTTCTTTTTATAAAGACAGAAAAGATAAACTTTTAAGATTCTTATTGCAAAGAGGTTATACATATCAAGAGATAGAAGAGGCTTTAGGTAAACTTAATATAGAGATATGACTGCAAATATTATAAGAAAAAAATTTTTGGAGTTTTTTAAAAACAAAGAACATAAAGTTTTTCCCTCTGACAGTTTAGTCCCGGATGATAAAAGCGTTTTGTTTACTTCAGCGGGTATGAATCAATTTAAACCATATTTTTTAGGTCTTAAAAAAGATATAAAGAGGGCAGCTTCGTGTCAAAAGTGTTTACGGGCAGACGATTTAGAAGAGGTTGGAAAGACTTCATATCATCATACCTTTTTTGAGATGCTTGGGAATTTTTCATTTGGAGATTATTTTAAAAAAGAGGCGATAGAATTTGCTTGGGAATTTACAACTAAAGAATTGAATTTAAAGAAAAAAGATTTATGGGTATCTGTTTATATCGATGATACAGAGGCTTATAATTTATGGAAAGATCATATAGGAATAGAGGAATCAAGAATAGTAAAGTTGGGAGAAGATAAAAATTTTTGGCCAGCAAATGCAAAAATATCAGGTCCGGACGGGCCATGTGGACCTTGTTCAGAGATTTTTTTTGATAGAGGAAAGGATTTTGGTTGTAAGAAAGAAACCTGTAGTCCGGCCTGTGATTGTGGAAGATTTGTAGAGTTTTGGAATTTAGTATTTACTCAGTTTAACCGCACAGGACCAAATAAATTAGAACCACTTTCTCAAAAAAATATAGACACAGGCATGGGGCTTGAAAGAATTTGTGCAATAATGCAAAACAAAAACAGTAATTTTGAGATTGATATATTTTATCCGGTAATAGAATATTTAAAGGATTTATTTAAGATAAAAGGAACAAAAGAAGAATTACCTCTTATAAATGCAATAGCTGATCACTTGAGGGCTTCAATATTTGCAATTTCAGATGGTATTTATCCATCTAATGAAGAGCGTGGTTATGTGATAAGAAAGCTAATAAGAAGATCTGTTAGTTTTGCAAACTCTTTAAATTATAGAAAACCTTTTTTATATAGTTTGGTTGAGATATTTTCTTCTTTAATGCAGGAACCTTACCCTGAGCTATTAAACAAAAAAGATATAATCTCTAAGATTTTAAAAATAGAGGAGGAAAAGTTTATACCTATATTAGAAGAGGTTGATAATTATATTTATAATAAAAAGCAAATCAATGCAGAAGAACTTTTTTATATGTATGATACTTTGGGTTTTCCAATTGATGCAGTACAATTGAGCGCGAAAAGATATAACATTGTTTTGGATTTAGAGGGGTTTAATAGACTTCTTGAAAAGCAAAAGGAACTTTCTAGGAAGAAGACAAAGTTTGATGAGTTAATATTTAGAAAGTCATCTATTAATGTTGATGAAGAGACTGTTTTTATTGGTTATGAAAATTTAGAAGCAGATGTAAATATAATTAAGATTTTTGTTGGGACAGAAGAGAGAGATATTTTAAAGGAGAATGATTTTGGAATGGTTATATTAGATAGAACTCCGTTTTATCCCGAAGGTGGTGGACAATCTTTTGATAAAGGTATAATAGAAACAGAAAATGGAGAATTTTTGGTTGAGGAGGTTTATAAAATAAATGAAACTATAGTCCATAAAGGTAGAGTCTTAAAGGGAAAAATTTTAGAAGGCAAAGCTTTTGCAAAAGTGGATAAAGAAAGAAGATTTGCACTTATGAGAGCGCATACAGCAACACACATCTTACAGGCTGTTTTAAGAAGATTCTTTGGCGAACATATAATGCAACAGGGTTCTTTGGTTGAGCCGGATAGATTTCATTTTGATTTTTCACATTTTAATAAACTTTCAGATTCTGAATTAGAAGATATAGAAAGGTCAGTAAACGAACTTATATTAAAAGGAGATAAAGTAGATAAAAAAATTGTTAGTTTTGATGAAGTAAAAAATACAGATGTTTTGGCTTTTTTTAAAGATAAATATAAAGAAAAAGTAAGAATTGTTAATATTGGAGATTATAGTAAAGAGCTTTGCGGCGGCACACATTTAGATAATACAAACCAGATAGGTTTATTTATTATACTTGATGAGTCTTCTGTAAGTAGCGGGATAAGAAGGATTGAGGCAATTACAGGTAAACTCGCATACGAGTATATTAATAATTTAAAAAAGAATATAAAGGGCGTATCCAATTTATTTAGATGTAAAGAAACTGATATAATTGATTGTTCAAAAAAGATTTTAGAAGTTTTAAAAGAAAAAGATGAAGAGATAGAATCCTATGAAAGAGAAAATATTGCTTTAAAATTAGACGAAATACTTAATAGAAAAATTAAAATTAAAGATATAAATTTTTTAACCTACCTTTTTAAAAACAAAGATTATCCAATTTTGTTATATTTATTGGATTTACTAAAAAGACAAAATAATCTATTTGTTTTTTTAGTGTCTGAGATAGATGAAAAATATATATTTGTATGTTCTGCTACAGAGGATATAATAAATAGGGTTAGCCCTCAAGATTTTATTTCTCATTTTAAGGATAGTTTAGGGATAAAAGGTGGGGGAAAGAAGAATCTTATACAAGGCATAATAAATAAAGATCCAAATATAGTAGATAAATTAAAAAAATGTTTTTCTGATTTTTATGATAGTATTAAATAATTTAAAAAAATTAGAGAGATTAATTTCAAAAAGAAAGACTATAAAAAATAGAATCGTTAAAAAGGTAGAAAAAATTTTAAAAGACGTAAAAGAACATGGTGATGAAGCTTTAATATATTACACAAAAAAATTTGATAAGGTAAAGTTGTCTTTAAAAGAGTTGAGAATAAGCGAATCTGAGATAAGTGCTGCATTTGATGAGTTGGATTCTGAAACGATATCTTCTTTTAAAATAGCCATAGAAAATGTTATAAAATTTTATAAGAAAGATTTGCCAAAATCAACAAAAAGAATAAAAGAATCCAATGGAAAGATTTTAATAAAAAAATATATACCACTTGAAAGGGTTGGTGTTTACATACCAGCAGGAACTTCTCCTTTAGTTTCTTCGGTGTATATGTCTGTTATACCTGCTATAGTGGCTGGAGTAAAAGAGATAGTTTTAGTTAGCCCGCCTAATAAAAAGGATAATTCAATTAATCCTTATATATTATCTATAGCTTCTTTACTTAAGATAAAAGAGATTTATAGAATTGGTGGAGCTCAGGCTATTGCGGCTTTAGGTTACGGTACGCAGACTATAAAAAAGGTAGATAAAATAATAGGACCGGGTAATGAATATGTTACAGAGGCAAAAAGACAGATTTTTGGTGAGGTTGATATAGATATGCTCGCAGGGCCATCTGAGGTGGTTATATTGGCTTTAAGAGGTTCAAATATTGATTATATCGCCTTAGATTTAAGTGCACAGATGGAACACCACAAAGGTTTAGGGATTTTGATTACTAATTCAAAAAAGATTATACTTCAATTACAGAATAAAAAAATAGACTGTATAGTTTTAAAAGTAAATAATTTGGATGAGGCAATAGAGGCTGTAAATAGAATAGCACCAGAGCACTTGGAGATTTTTTCTAAGAAACCTTCAAAAATATTAAAACATATTAGAAATGCAGCTTGTATTTTTTTAGGAGAATATAGCCCTGTAGCTTTGGGAGATTATACAGCAGGTCCTAGTCATGTTCTTCCAACAAATGGAACAGCAAGATTTTTTTCTTCTCTTTCTGTCAGAGAGTTTTTAAAAGAAATACATATTATAAGTTATACAAAAAAGGCTATTTCTGAAGAGATTAGTGTTTTGGAAAAGGTAGCCTCTATAGAAGGGATGAAAAAACATATAGAAAGTGTAAAAAGGAGATTAACCGATGCAGAAAAATAGGGTATCTAATATAGCAAGAAAAACAAAAGAGACAAATATTTTTGTTAAATTAAATATTGATGGTAAGGGAAAAAATAAAATAAATACAGGAATAGGTTTATTGAATCATATGCTTGAGTTATTTTCATTTTTTGGTTTTTTTGATTTAGAAATAAAAGCAATAGGCGATTTAAATGTTGATTTGCATCATACAAATGAAGATGTCGGTATTGTTTTAGGTCAGGCATTTAAAAGAGCTTTAAAAGATAAAAAAGGTATAAAAAGATTTGGATTTGCATCTGTTCCTATGGAGGATGTATTAGCAACTGTTGTATTGGATATAAGCGGTAGAGCGCATTTTAAATTGAAGACAGACCAAAATCTTTCAGATAAAAAAGAAGAAAATTACTCATTTTTAGACGCACAACATTTTTTTGAATCTTTTGCAAAAAATTTAGGAATAAATTTAATTATAATTTTAGAGAATACTAATCAGGCAAGTCTTCATACAATATTAGAGCCTGTTTTCAAGGCATTAGCTATAGCTTTAGATAATGCTACAGGAATCGATAAAAGACGTAAAGGGGTTCCTTCCACAAAGGGAATAATAGATTAATTTTATGGTTATAATTTTGGACTGTGGAATCGGCAATCTAAAAAGCCTAAAAAATGCTATAGATTTTTTAGGTTTTTCTAATAAAATTACCTATTCAAAAGAAGATATAAAGAAAGCAAAAAAAATAATTTTTCCGGGAGTTGGAAATTTTGGCAAGGCCATTTTAGAGTTAAAAAAAAGAGGGATTTTTGATATTTTAAAATATAGAATTAAGGAAGGGGTTCCTTTTTTAGGTATATGTTTGGGTATGCAACTTTTATTTGAGGAGAGTCAGGAATCAAAGGGTATAAAAGGTTTAGGGCTTTTAAATGGTAAGGTTTTAAAATTTAAATTAAAGGATTTAGTTATCCCACATATGGGCTGGAATAGTATAGACATTAAAGTAAAAGATAAAATTTTATATAAGATAAAAAATAATAGTTATTTTTATTTTGCGCACTCCTATTATTGCAATCCCCAAGATAAGGATATAATTTTAGCCACAACTGATTACGGTATTGAATTTGCATCTTCTGTCCATAAAGAAAATATATGGGCGGTTCAGTTTCATCCTGAAAAGAGTCAAGAATTAGGATTAACATTATTAAAAAATTTTCTTTTCTTATGTTAATTATACCCGCAATTGATTTATATAAAGGAGAGGTAGTAAGGCTTATAAAAGGAGATATAAATAAGATAAAAATTTATAGTAGAGATCCAATATCTATAGTAAATAGATTTAAAAAATTTGGTTTAGAATTTTTTCATATCGTAGACTTATCTAATGCTTTAGGAGAAGGTGATAATTTTGATATTATAAAAAAAATAATAAAAGAAACAAATATTAAGGCTCAAGTAGGAGGAGGAATAAGAGATTTAGAGAAAGCAAAAAGACTTATATCAATCGGTGTAGAAAGAATAGTGATATCTACTAAGGCATTAGATGAAGATTTTTTAAGAAGGATTTTAAAAATTTTAGGAAAAAATAAGGTAGCAGTTGGAATAGATGCATATAGAGACTTTTTAGTTGTAAAAGGTTGGAAAGAGAAGACAAAGGTTAATGTATGGGATTTTATAAATAGAATAAAAAATATAGGTATAAAGTGGATAATATATACCGATGTTTTAAGAGACGGAACACTTAAAGGGATAAATTTAAATAATTTAAAAAAATTGCATAAATTTAAAGATTTAAATATTATTTTTTCAGGTGGTATATCCTCTTTAGAGGATATAAAAAAAATAAAAGAAAATGCTTTATTTTTAAAAGGAATTATTTTAGGAAAGGCATTATATGAAAGAAAAATAGATTTATACAAGGTCCTTCCTTTAAAATAAATTAGTGAAAAATTTTAAAAAAGTTTTAAAATATTATTATATGGATTATTCTAAAATTTTAAATGGTTTAAAGGTAGGTGTTTTAGGCGGCGGCATATCTTTAGAGAGAGAAATTTCTTTGTTATCCTCTAAAGAAGTGATATCTACTTTGGAGCGCAATAATATAAATTATGTGTTTATAGATATTTTTACTTCAGAAAAAGAAAAGGTAAAGGAACTTATTTTTGAAAATAATATCGATTTAGCTTTTATTGCACTTCATGGAGAATTTGGCGAGGATGGAGAAATCCAAAAAATTTTAGAAGAGCTCGGTATCCCATATACAGGTTCTTGTCCTTTAGCAAGTTATAGGGCAATGAATAAAATTTTATCTAAAGAAATTTTTATAAAAGAAAATATCCAAACGGCAGATTATATAGTTTGCAAGAAAAATGAATTCCCTAATATAAATAAGTACCCTGTTGTGGTAAAACCATATTTTTCCGGTTCAAGTATTGGTGTTTTTATTGTATTTAATGAATATGATTTAAAAAACGCGTTAAGAAAAGCCTTTTCTATTCAGGATACAGTAATTATAGAAGATTATATAGATGGTAAAGAATTGACAGTTGGAATTTTAGAAGATAAACCTTTAGCTGTAGTTGAAATTCTGCCTAAAGGCAGGTATTTTGATTTTTCTGCAAAATATAAAGATGATACAACTTTTATAGCCCCGGCTAAATTAGAAAAAGAAGTATATAAAAATGTTCAGGAAATAGCCTTACGCGCTCATGAGGCATTAGGTTGTAGACATTTTTCAAGGGTAGATATAAGATTAAGTAAGGAAAATATACCTTATGTTTTGGAGGTTAATTCAATACCCGGTTTAACAAGCCATAGTCTTTTACCATTATCTGCAAGAGTTTGTGGTATTAGTTTTGATGAATTAATTTTAAAAATGTTAATTTTAACTCTGAATGAAAAAGAAGTTAAAAAAAATTAAAATAAATATAAATAAAATTTTAATTATATTTTTATTTTTTCTTTTTATTTTTTTAGGTTTTTATTATTTAATTAAATATTTTTTAAATAATTTAAATATTTTTTTAATTAAAGAAATAAAAACAAAAGAAGAGTTTAGGAAAGATTTAGAGTATTTGAAGGGGAAAAGTCTTCTTGATGTAGATATAGAAGATTTATATTTTAAAATCTCTAAAGCCCATCCCGAATATAAAGATATATTTATTGTTAAAGAATTCCCATCTTCTATAAGAATAGATATAAAAACAAGAGAGCCAATTTGTCAGATAGAACTTTTAAATAAATTTTATATACTAGATAGAGAAGGTTTTGTAATCGATATAAAAGATAGCCAATTTAAGGATGTTATTTTAGTAAAATTTAATAATTTTAAAGGCCAATTAAAAAAAGGTTTTAAAATAAATACTTTAAATTTAAATATAGCAATTAGATTAATAGATGAAATAAATAAAAATATCTATATTAAAAAACTGCCAATAAGATTTATTGATGTAAGTAATCCGTTAGAGACGTGTTTTTTTATAGAAAATACAAAGATTATTTTAACAGAAGATTTTAAAAAAAAATTGCAAACATTAGAGGATGTTTTGACTACTGAGTTAAAAAATGATTTAAAGAACGTTGATTATATTGATCTAAGATTTGATAAAGTTTATATTAGTTATAGAAAACAAATATGAGCCCAACTTTAGAATATAGTCTAAAGCATAAAATCCCGATATTCAAATCCCGAATAATTACTGAATTTTTTAGATATGTGTTGGTTATTTTTGTTTTTATAGTTAAAATTTTGGTGCTTGGAATTTGGTATTTTATAAAAAACATTACATAATAATGAATTGTAAAATTTAATATGAAGGGTTTTTGTGGAATAGATTTAGAAAAGGACAAATTATTTATTTCATTTGCTTCATTTAATAAGGGCAGGTTAAATTTTTTAGAAGAGGTTAAAATAGATGTTTCTAGTGAAGAATACGATTTTTTAGAATTTTTTAGGAAAAATATTACTTTTATTAATCAAAAAATAATTGAGAGAAAAAATATATATTCTTTAGATATCTTTGATATCTTTATTAATATTGATTTAGATATGGTAAGTGAAAAAGTTATAGAGGAAAATGTCCCATTTAACAAATTAAAAAAAATATCTATTTCTGACATAAATTTTGCAAAAAAATATTTAGAAAATAGTAGTCTTGAATGGAATGATTTATGTATTCATAATTTTGTAATAAATTATAACATAAATAATCAAAATTACGACTCCCCCCCTTTGGGGATTTTAACTAAAAAAATAAATCTAAAATCTTTATTAATTTCAGTAAAAAATAATCTTTATGATGAGGTAAATAGCATATTCGATGCTTTTAATTTAAAGTTTTTAAACTTTGTGTATAAACCCGTAAGTGCTTTTTCTATTATTTTAAAGAGAGATTTTAAGGATAGGGCAGTTTTTTATATAGGTTATGATAAGAGCTATTTAGTTATTTATCTGGATAAAAAAATTACAGCTATAAAAAGTTTTAATTTTGGATTAAAAAGCATTTTTTTTGAAATAGAAAAAAAATTCCTTATTCCAATTGCCTTATCAAAAGAGATATTTAATAGATATATTTCTTTTAGGGAAGATTTACTATTTAAAGAGATTACTATAAAAAACAATAATTCCTATATGAATTTAAATATTAACACATTAAATTTGTTTATAAAAAATCATATAAAAGATGAGATTTCTAAAATTTTAGAAAATTTTTCTAATTTAGAAAAAAAAGATATTGAATTCGCATTTTTAGGAAGATTAAATTTATGCGACGGTTTTTCTGAGTTTGTTAAAAATTTTGTTTCTTATCCTACAGAGGTAATAAAGGATTATGGTTTGAGTTGTTCTTTTGGAGCGATAAAATATGGCATAGAGCGTTCCTTGGAAAATAACTTTATAAGTAAACCATCTATTTTAAAAAAAATAGTTGAGGTTTACAAAGAGTATTTTTGATGGAAAAAGAAAATCTAAAAGAGGAATTTCTAAAAAGTTTAAAAATTGCTTTAAATAACTCCTTGATATATTTTAAAGACCACCCATTAGTTTTAAAATCTATAGAAGATTTATATAAAAAGATTAAGGATTTAAATAAATTTATATCCGGTATAAAAATTATTGCCTCAAAAGATACTTTATTTTTAGAAAATAAATTAGAGGATTCAAAATTAAATAGAGATCTTGCAGGGTTTTTGCATTTTAGAAAAATAAAAAGCATAGAGTTTTATAATGAGATTTCTTTCGAGGAATTATCACATTTTATTTTTAATTTAGGTAAGCCAATAAGAGAGATTTTTAAAGCAGGTGGTTTGTCAAATATCTTAAAGAATAAAAATATAAAAAATATTTTTGTTGAAGAATTAGATTATTCTGAGTTATTATTACCGGAAGGAGAAGAACTTAAAGATATATGGATATTTTTGTTAAAAGATTCTATAAATAAAGATAAATTTGAAAAAATTGATTTATTGGTAGACAATTTTTTAAAAATTTTATATAGTTTTGATTCAAAAAAAATTTTAGAGGATAAAGATTTTAAAGAAACTATATTTGAATTTTTTGAATATTTAAAAGAAAAAGATAATGAGAAACTTGTTATCTGTTCAAGAGAATTATTCAGATTTTTTTTAAAAAATGATATAGATATTAAAGATAAAGAGTATTATTCCTTTTTTAAAAATCTTTCTAATTTACAATTTTCAGAAATATTAATAGATGAATTAACAAAAGATACAGGATTTGACGAAAAAGCTCTTATTCTTTTTTTATCTATTTTAAAATTAAATAAAAAAGATTTAGAGGGTTTTGAGGAGAAATTTAGGAATTTATCACTTGATTTGAAAACAAAAAGAAGGATAAAAAAAATATTTTTTGAATCAAATATAAAAGATTATAATTATGATTTTTCGTTTTTATTAAAATATATTGAAAAAGTTGAAACTACTTTAGATTTTATTTTACCTTTAAAAAATTATTTTTATATTCTTTTATATTTTTTAAAAAATACTAGTTCAAAAAATACAGTTAATGTAATTATAAATAATTTTATTTTATATTGGGATGATTTTACTAAATTAGAAGATATCAATTTCTTAAAGGAATTATTTGTTTTACTTTTAAATAAAAAGAATTTACTGGAGGAACAGCCAGATTTTATTTATAAAATTACAAGATTAATAGAAGAAAAACTAATTGAAGAAAGATTATATTTTAAAGATTTTTTAGAATTCAATTTTAAAAATACTTATGATTTTAAATTCTATTTTGATATTATATTTAATCAAAATAAAGTAAATCCAAATATTTTATTTTTATGTTTCAACACAAAAGATTTTGATTTATTTTTATTTTTAAAGACTTTAAAAATAAAAAAATTCAATATAAATTTTTTACATAGTTTTATAGATAGTATAAAAAATATAGATTTAAAAATAAGTTACAAGATTCTACAATATATATATGATTTTTCAAATATTCTTATAAAAATAAAAATTTTAAATGTTATGGAATGTTTATCATTTTTTGATGAGAATTTTTTGTATAACCTTTTAAAGGATAAAAATAAAGATATAAGAAAAAAAGCAATAAAGATATTGTTAAAAAATAATATGCTAAATGAAAAAATTTTAAATGATATTTTTTGTATTTTTAATCCTTTTGGGATAAAAGATCAATTTATAATTGAAAATATAAACATAATGAAAGAATTAAATTTAGAAAACTTAATAAAGGATTTAAAATGTTTGAAGAAATTCAGGAATTTATTAAAGGTTTAGTTTCAACCTTTCAATTAGCTAAGATATATACACCAAATCATCCGAAATTTAAAGAAGGAATAGATAGTGCATTTAGTCTTTTAGAGGGAATATTAAAATACAAAAATGAAATAATTATAGGTATTGTTGAGGATGAAATCGTTTTTGAGAAAGAGATATTCTTTGAATTAAGTAAACGTCTTAAAATATTTATTGATTATCTTAAAAAATATAATATAGAAAAAATCATATTTAAAAGAGGAATCACAAAGGAGGAATTTATTAAATTTATTGATTTTATTAGTTTTTCTATAGAAAATAAAGATAACATATCAAATTATCTGTTAGTTATTGGAGTAAAAAATATTTCTATAGAAGGTTTAAAAATTAAAGACAATAAAAAAATTACTGATTTTTCATATTTAGAATTATATAAAGAGACAGAGAAAAATTTTTCAGGTTATATTGAAAAGATATTGAATATGGAAGATACAGATTTGATAAATTTAAAATTTTTTATATTCAATTTAATTGAACATTCATTGACTAATTTTAGTGATTTCTTAAAAATAAGTTTGGTTAAAGAATATGAAATAGAGACTTATAATCATATTTTAGATGTTGCAATTTTGGCAGGTTATTTTGCTTATAAATTGTCATATAGTCAGGAAATAATAAAAGATATTACAATTGCTGGACTTCTACATGATATTGGAAAGATTTATATCTCCAAAAAAATAATTTCAAAACAGGATAAACTTACCGATGAAGAATACGAGATAGTAAAAAACCATGCAGTATTTGGTTCAAGATTACTTGTTAAATATACAAATACTTTAGGAATTTTACCTGTTGTTGTTGCTTTTGAACACCATATTGGTTTTGACAAAAGTGGTTATCCTAAAGTAGATAGTGATTATAATGTATCTTGTGCCTCTTTAATTGTTTCAATATGCGATGTATATGATGCTTTAATTAAAAGAAGAAGATATAAAAGGGAATATTCTCCAATTTTTATATATGATTTTATGAAGAGTAAAAGTGGAAGATTTTTTGATCCATATTTATTGGATAAATTTTTTAAAATATTTGGTGTATGGCCAACAAATACAATTGTTAGATTAAGCGATGGAAGAATAGCTATAGTAAGACAACAAAACGAGGATGATATATTCTCTCCAAAGGTAGAGATTGTTAGTCCAAAAGAAGAAAAAATTATAGATTTAAAAGAAAATAGAGATATAAAAATAAAAGATTTTTTAAGCCCGTTTTTGGAAGGTAAAGAGTATATAAGTTTAATATGATTAGAATAGATGGAAGTTATTTAGAAGGCGGTGGACAGATTTTAAGAAGTTCTTTGGCTCTTTCTACGATATTAAACAAAGAAGTAAATATTTTTAATATAAGAAAAAATAGAAAAAATCCCGGTTTAAGAGAACAACACTTAAAAGTAATAGAGGCTTTCAAAGAGATATTTAACTGTTCTTGCGAAGGAGATTATTTAGGTTCAAACAAAATTTTTTTTTATCCATCAAAAGAGATAAAAAAAAACTGTATAAATATAAAACCTAAAACTTCAGCCTCAATTGGATTGATTTTGCAGGCTGTTTTACCTGCTATCTATTTTTTAGATAAAAAGTTAGTTTTAGAAATATCAGGTGGCACAGCCGGCAAATGGTCTATTCCGGTTAATTTTTATCCAT
>Ga0207433_10005295_pt1 | contig 23139 bp, 19 predicted proteins | sample YelNatPaOPGAMG01_FD_187559 | JGI IMG/M metagenome (GOLD analysis project Ga0207433, IMG submission 187559) | Hot spring thermophilic microbial communities from Obsidian Pool, Yellowstone National Park, USA - OP-RAMG-01 (SPAdes) (version 3) | ecosystem: Environmental > Aquatic > Thermal springs... | reverse complement strand
GTTATATTCTAATTTATACTTTTTTCTAAACATTCTTGCAAATGTTTTTCTATTTCTTTTGACAAATCCAAAAACTCAATCCCTATTCTATATCCACCATTATTTTCTATTTTTGTAGAATGTACTACTTTTGCTATAGTTTCAACAGTAAAATTAGGTAAATAAAGTTCAACTACAAGAAATGTACCAGAAGTAAAATCTTCGTTTGATATAAACTGTAATCCTCGTGCAGAAATATTTCTTGTTTTCGCTAATATAGGAATTAAAGATTTTAAATCTTCAGCAGTAAGTTTTCTATAAGCAAAAGATATCTCTTTGTTTACACGAACAAATTTTCGTTGTTATATGGAATATAGTTTCTTTGAGACAAAAATATCTACAATATTTCTATCAAGTTTCGCTTGTTCAACCATTTCATAAAGTGTTTTTATAGCATCTTGTTGAGAAAAAGGTGGTTTATAAGGACGATCATAACTTATCAACGCATCATAAATGTCCGCAACACATAATATACGTGCTAACAAAGGTATCTCTTCACCTTTAAGACCATATGGATATCCACTACCATCCATAAACTCATGGTGTAACGACGCTATATAAGGTACATCTTTATATTCTGGAGGAAAATGTATTTTTGACAAAATATCATATGTTATTAGTGCATGTTTTTCCATAACTTCGTATTCTTCAGGAGTAAACTTTCCTTGCTTTAATAAAATACTATCTGGGATACCAATTTTACCAACATCGTGTAATATTGCAGCATATTCTAAAACTTTCGTTTGTGTAATATCTAAACTAATTGCTTTTGCAATATTTAAAGAATATCTCATCACACGCAACGAATGTCCTTTAGTAGCAGGATCACGTGCATCAACTGCTGCTGCAAAAGCTTTTATTAAACTATCAAGCAACAATTGTATACGACCATAAAGTTGTGTGTTAACTATAACATTAGCAACTTCGCTACAGAACAGTTCTAATACTTCTTCATCTTTTTTTGAAAATCCTTTTCTATTTCTTTTGTTTAACACTTCAATCACACCAATAATATTATTAGATTTATCAACCACTGGGACAGCAAGAATTGTTTTTGTTCTAAAACCAGTTTTTTGATCTATATCTGGTAAAAATCTTTCGTCTTTATAAACATCGTCATTTATTCTGACAATTTGTCCTGTTTTAGCAACATATCCTGCAATACCTTTGCCTATTGGTAAAACAATTTCTCTTATCTCAAGTTCTCCAGCAACTATTGTCCACAAAATATTAGATTCTTTATTTACTAAAAATATACTGCTACGTTCCGCGTTTAACAAATCAGAAATTGATTGTGCAATAAAATTAAACAGAGTATTTATCTCAGTATGATGTACTAACTGTGAGATAACACTGTATAGATTTTTATAAAACAATAGTGAATTTATTCTGTTAATGTAGTAAAAACAAATTAGAGAGGCAAAAAACAAAAATAAAAGAAAAGATAAAAATATCGAATATTTCGAAACATAAATTATTAACACATAAAAAACTATTGCTAAACAAATAAAGAACCAAAAAAATTTTTTCTCTTGCATTTTAAAAAGCCCAATTTTTATTTTTTAGTTTTATACAAAATCAAAATTATTTTTTCAATTGTCAACTATTGAAATCTTTAACAAAAGTTAGATATAAAACTAATGATGGGGTGGTAGTTCAGCTGGGAGAACATCCGCTTGGCGTGCGGAAGGTCGGGGGTTCAACTCCCCTCCACTCCAGTATAAGTTTATAGATAGATGTGTGAATATGTAAGAGTAGAACCAAAAATTTGGTTATTTTATAAATTCTATTGTCAAAGAAATTCTGTGAATATAACCTAATTCCTCACCACAATATGTGATTGCGTAATCCAACGAGGTTTCAATACCAACAGTAGAAGTTTTTTCCCAAGAAGTTTCCTTTCCCATTACAGATTTTGTACCAATCCCAAAACATAATCCTTTTGCAAGATCAAAATTATCAATTTGGTTATATCCAAATCGTACAGCGTATATTCCTTGATATACATATTCTACACCAGTATAAAACTTAACATTATTATCTTTAGGTTTCTCAAAATCCATCCCGATGGACAGATTTTTTATAGGTTTATATCCAGTACCAAATTTTATACTAAAAGGTAAACTATTTGACACTTCTGAAACAACTATTTGTGGACCTAAATTTTGTAAATTAAAACCAAACGAAAATTTTTCTATTACAAACAATCCTGAAATATCAACTGCGAACCCGTTTGCATTATATTGAAGATATTTTTGTAGCACATTTTTAACACCTATACCTACGCTTATATTTTTCCAAACATTTCTTGCAAAAGTTAATACAATTGCAGAATTATACATATCTTGTGTGTTCTCAATAAGGGCACCAGTTTCATCACGGAATTCAAACCCGTTTCCAAAAGATAAATAGTTTATTGAAACACCTATTGATTGTTTATCAAAAGGATATACAAAACCTAAATAACCACTGTTGATACCTTCAAACCATTGAAGATATGAAACAAACAGTTGCGGATATTCAACTTGAGTTGTCCCTGCAGGATTAAAATATATACCATTAACATCGTCAGACAACGCTACAAACGCGTTACCCATAGCTGCTGGTCTACCTCCGGGCGTAATTCTTAAAAACAATGCTGTAGAAGAACTTTTGTTATCCCCAGCAAAAAGTAAACATGTAAAAATTGTATAAATTATGACAAAAATTTTTCTCATAATTCTTTCTATTTTTTTATCACAACTTGTTTTTTAGTCACAATATATTTTTTCCCAGATGTTTCTTCAACAATAATTTTACAAATATATACTCCGCTACCAACTTTCTCCCCGGATTGGTTGTCACACCTCCACAAATATTCTTTATCTCCAGCAGTATTATCCAGTTCTTCTTCTTTTACAGGTTCTCCTAAGATATTATAAATTTTTAAAGTAACCTTTTTTGCAGGATTCAATAAAGAATATCTTAAAGTAACTTTCCCAGTAGCAGCTGGGTTAGGATAAGTTATTACACTTTCTTTAAAAATTTGTTCCGCAGACAAAATATTTATTGTAAAAACTGAAGTGTATGTTGGCGATGTATTACCTGCATTGTCAACTAATGTGATACTAATTTTGTATTCCCCATTAACATCTATTTCAGGAAATGATATTAAAAGAAGGTATGTAGTTGCACCTAATGAAATTAGTGATTTAGTAATAGAAATTTCTTTACCGTCAGAACGATAAAGTTTAACATCTTGTGCTGAGAGATTGATCTCAGAACCACCAGAATCAGCAAAAATTATTTGTATAGAACTTATTGCAATTGTAAATTTCTCGTTATTTCTTGGCCAAACATATAAAACTACTGGTGATGAAGTATCAGTTGCGTATAACTCTTGTCTACTCTTGAAATTAACAGTAACTGATGATACAAGTAGAAGATCAAAATCTACAACTTTTGCAAAAAATATCCTTTTACCAGAAATATTACCAGTATATTGTGCTTTCACTTGTCCATTAACATCTGTATAACTTGATATAATTACAAAACTATCTTCAGGCGGTTTGTTATCAACATAAATCAAAACTTGTTTTTGCCCAATTGACGGTATCGCTGAAGATATTATATTGCCATACTGGTCTTTAAGTGTAGCTGTTATTGTCACTGTAGCACCAACTAAAACATCTATCCCTGAAGATTCTACAGTAGAAAGAACAGCGGATGGTTTACCTGCAATAAAATCGCTGCCTGGTAAAAACATAACTGTTGCTGTTGATAAAATAATTTGGTTATCGGTCACATTGTATCCAGTAATAACTTTAAGTTCGGCTTTCGTAGAAGAAAGTGTAGCAAAAGCTTGCCCCAAACTATTAGTTTTATCCTGAGGTTGAGCAATTATGTTTTGTGAACCACTTGCTGAAATTGAAACCTGTTTATTTGTTGCAGGTTGATTAGCTATATCTTTTAATGTAATTACAACATTTATTGTAGAACCTACAACTGTTTCATAATATTTTGTATAATTATCATTTATTGTCACGCTTGAAAAAAACACACTTACTGCTCTTGTTATCCAATATGATTGCGATGTTGATTGCAACCCAGGATATGAAACACTTATAGTCTGTACACCTGCTTGATGATCTCTATATCTAAACCTTGCTTCACCTAAAGTCATATATACATTATTCCCAATAACAACATCTGCTGTTGAACTTACAAATGCATAATCAGAAGAAGTTGTCCCTAAGTTAATCAATCCTTCAACATCTATATCTCTATTTCCAGCGTCATCTTGCGCTTGGATAATTATGACTTGTGAAGTAGCACTAGTAAGTAACTCTTGACTTGCTGTTACAAAAACTAACCTAGTAGCAACAATGTTATCAACTTGGAAACTACCAGTTTGTGTTGTATTCCCTACCCCATCTTCGTCTTCAGGTGTTATACGTATAGCAGTTGACACATCTTTATTTGGCAAGTCAGCAGTTGAATTCCAGATAAATGTATGTTCAGCACCGGATAAAGTTGCAACTAAGTTTTCTAACGGTTCTGAAGCAATCCATCTGGTAGCTGGTTTCCATTTACCGTCTGTATCACGAAATTCTACTTTTATTTTACAATAGTTGTATGGTTCTGGTTTATCATCTTCATCAACCAGCCAGTATTTTATAATTACTAACCCTGTTTGTTCAGTAGTTGGCGTTTCAACGACAACCTTTGGTGGTGTACCTTTGACAACAAAAGTTTTTATTCCTGTCGCCTGACCTGACGCTTCGTTCTTTGATAATACTACAGGTAAAGTTGCTGAATATATATTATAAGAATAAGTAGCAATAGTTACACTATAAGGATTTTCTGCGTAAAATCTATATTTTATCCTACCACCACTTCTTCCAATACTACCAAACGGATAGTTTATGTTTCTTAGTATAAAATGGTATATCTCACCATTAGTATAATCACCATCATTCCCTACACCTGCTTTAAGCGTCATACCAAACTGTTCTGTAGTTTGGAAAATAAGATCATCGTTTAAATCAATCCATACTTGTACAGTTGTTGGTGGATTACCTGACGATGCTAACCCACGATCAAAATATTTCACTTGAAACTCTACTGAACCTAACCTGTCAATATAGTTCGGTTCAACACCATCATCTACAAATCCACTAAGACCACTATAAACAATTGTTGGGTCCCAATAAATTGTGCTGTTAGTTAGATCATCGGGTAAGAATGGCCGTTTATAATCCCTAAATATAAGAACAGAATTCTTTGCACGAACATTAAAACACGAAGAGGTTGACGCTGTGTTTGTATCAAGTACAATATTATCAAAAGTATGGATTACATTGTTTGCAGTAATAAAAGTTGTATATGTTGTAGCAGGTTGTAAGTTTGCAATATATATATTATTTGTATTACTAAGTGGTGAACTGTTTAATGTTAATCCATCAGAGTTAATAAATGTAAATGATGTATATTCTATTTTGTTAATTGTTCCACCTAAAACAAGCCCGTAATAAAAGTATTGAGTGTTTGCAACTATATTATAATTTTTATCTTCAGCAAGTTTTCTTGTAACTATAGTTGGCGCTGTTGAAATACCAACAAATTCTACAGTAGCACCTGTTTTGTTTTCAAACCTTGCTCCAATATAGTTTGGGTCAGAAAAATCACATAGGTTTACTACTTTTTGTACATTGTTATCTTTTGATTCAGCTATTGTTACAAACACATATTGTTCTCCTGGTGATATAGGCGATGTCCTATGTGTTATTCTAAACCTAACTTCACCATTGTCACTTGTATAATCTTCATCATGTGTTAACAACCTTGATTGAACACCAGATTTCGTTCCATATACTAACCATTTATTTTTATCTTCACCATATCCATATGATACTATCCACACTTCTGATTTTGTAGTAGAACTTGTTGTGACTGATGTTATATCATTAGTTCCACCGGGGCCATCTATACCACCATCGTCATACCTCAACATCGCAGTATCATAAGAAAAAGATACAGTGTTCCACCCGTGCGATTTTGTTTTATAAAGTTGTTCAAAATAATTAAATTTTAAAGTATCTTCTGTATGCCAACTGTGTGCAGGTTGTGGCATTGAGAATTGTCCCCAAATACGTGTAAGACCTGGGATTCTGTCATGGTTTTGACTTATAACCCAAGAATTTTCTTTCGTAAATTCCTGTTTATATGGTGTATTAGCAAACTCTATTGTAGAACCTAAGAAACAATTTTTTAACCATAATTGTGAGATATATCCAGTATTTTCTTCACCTTCAATATAAATATCACCACATTTGTTATCACTATAATACTCATCAACAAGCAAATTGTCTACTGACGAATGTGATGCAAACCCGTAACCAACATCATAACCAACATCGCCTGCATTACCTGTAGATATGTTCATAACAAAAATGTTACCATCAGAACTATATCTTACACGTATACCACCAACTTTGTTCCCCCAACATTTGTTTGCACCAACATAGTTGTTTTTTGACTGTGATTCAAGTGCGATACCATAAACACGGTTGTTATAACATTCGTTGTTTACAATAACATTTTTTTCTGACCTAACAAGTGAGATACCTTCTTCTGCAAGTTGGTTGTATACTTTGTTAGAATTAATTAAGTTTTTATCAGAATCCTCAAAATATATTCCACGAATTTTGTTGTTGTAGATATCATTATATGAAATTTCGTTTTCAGAAGAACCATTAAACCTTATACCATATCCTACATTACCACCTATGTTAGAATAAATTTTATTATATCTTATATCTGACTTTGATGTATTCTTGAACCATACACCTGCACGTATACAGTTTCTTATCACATTATTAATAATACCTTGTCCATACCACCAACGATTTATTCTTTTACAGTTCCTAAATAGTATCCCAGTATCAGCTGAAGAAGAAATATCACAATTATAAAATCTTATATAATCTTTTCCAGCACCATCAATAGGAGCAGCTACTCCTATAAAAACTATTCCATATAATTCATATCCCTCGGGTGTTGTTGTATCCCACAAACCTGTATGGTGAACAGATACATTCTCCATTTTCATCCCTACAGCAGATTTTTCATCCTTCTTCAAAGTTAAAATATAATCAGCAGTAATACTTATTGTTCTTTTAACTGCTTCAGGGTCAGGTTTATTTGTATTTACTGGATTAGGGTCAACACCTACAAATTCTACATATCCTAAATTTGTAACAGGACCTAAATAAAAATCTAATGTTGTACCAATAATTGAGTTATAAAAATACATATTCTTATTATTTTTTATTTTCCCAAATATAACACTACCAGGCGAGTTTACTAAAAGTACACCATTGTTTGTTAGTTCTCCAGAACCATACAGAGAGAAATTCGCAATTGTAGATGTGACCACATTAAATAAACAATCTTCACCAATGGTTAGATCAAATGTGTTAACAACAACATTTGAGTTCAAAGAATTACTGCTGAAAACAACTTCAAATTTTGAACTACCATAATCATTTTTTGCAAGTTCTATACCTGAAAATATATTGATAGATACATTGACATCAGAAGTGTCTATATTGATTACAAAATCATTATTTTCTGTTAATTTAAGTTTTTGGCAGGAAAGATAGAAAACATCATTCTTGTGAGACGACAACATTTTTATTTGTGCAGAATTATTACATGATATATCACCACTTATTGTTAAAGTGCTGCCAGTAACACCATCGGGTGAAAACCGTAATGTAGCATATTTATCTAAAGTTAACGATGCAGCAGTACATACTGCTGTAGTATCAACTATAATTACAAACCCTTGAGCAATGACTACATCATCTCCTACAGTAGGTATTGTCCCACTATCCCAAGTGGAAGTAGAATTCCACAGAAGAGGTATCCCTGGTGTGCCAGTAGAAGTTATTACAGCCGAATGTCCATAAGAAAAAAATAAAGGAACTAACAAAAATAAAGCAATTTTAAATTTTTTCACAATATCCTCTTTAAACTCGTCAAAAACAAAGAAGGTTTATATTAGAAGTACAGACAGCTAAAATTTTATTAAATTAAAAATTAGCAAATATCTAAATTTCTTTTATAACAAAATCTTACTACTTCTAACAAAAAATATAAATCTAAATCTTCAGGTTATTTTTTTCCGTTTTTATTAACAAGGTTTTTAATTAGTTTTTTACTTTATTCTTTATTTTTTACCTCTGCGAGCCATTTTTGCTCTTGCAATATCTCCATCTTTATCTATGAAATAAAGATACCCATCTTCTTTTTTGACACCAACTTTTGCTACTTTTTGTGGTTTACCACCTTTTTTTCTTCCACGAGCCATTTTCACTCTTGCAACATCACCATCTTTATCCACATAGTACAGATACCCTTCCTCTTTTTTGATACCCACCTTCGCTACTTTTTGTGCCATTTTTTTATACCTCCTTTTTTAAAATAATTTTTTGTTAAAAATAATAAAATGACAAAAAACAATAGTGAATTAAGAAGGATTTTATGTAAGGAAAGATTTTTTTACCATTAGCAAAATATTGGACTTTTTGTATTCTAAGTATATAACTTGTTTCTATACTCATTTATTTTTAAAAAGTTTATCCAAGGAATATTGAAGATTTTCTCTTGTTATAAGATTTTCTTTAAGCCAACTATCAATTACAGATTTTGAGAATCTATATTGTCTACCAATTTTTGATGCGGGTATTTTTTTCTCGCGAATAAGTTTATATATTTTTGACTTACCAATACCTAAATATTTTGAGAGTTCTTTTACATCCATTATCTCTTTGACAACTTCTGAGTTATTTTCTTTCATAGCAAAATGTATTAATTTTACACAAAATTTTTAAACTTTATTTTCTTGTTAATTTTACCAAATTTTGTTTTCTTTTGTCAATAGTTGCCAAAAATTTTTTTAATTAACATTTTTTATCAACAATTAATAATATGTATGTCTCACATAAAATGGAACAAGTTGATAATATGAAACAATTTTATACAAACTACTCTCATCTAAAAACATTTGTATAATTTGTTTTGCTGAAAAACTGAGTTTAACAGAATTTTTGATATCAATTTTGACAAATTTCGGTATAAGAAAAAAATCTACATTTTTAAAATTCATTTCTGACTGTTTTACATATCCATATTTCAACATTTTTTGTTCTTTTTTGTCATTAACTTCAAACTCACAAAAATAAAACTCGTTTTTTACAGAAGGAAACAAAGCTACAATTTTACAATTTTTATTTAAATCATACTTTTTGATAAACTCATATAACAACATCCAAAACGAATTTGTAGTTACAATTTTTAATCTAAAATATTTTGCTAAAAATCTAACAAAACAAAGTCCTATACGTAACCCTGTGAAACTCCCTGGACCAATATTAACTGCTAACAAATTTATATCTTTTAAACGAACTTCTGACAAAGACAATATTTTATCCAAAATTTTTACTAAATTTTCGGAATGGTCTAAAGAATTTTTTGTAGAACAAAAAATTTGTCCATCTTTATAAAGTGCCATTGATAAAAAGTGAGTTGAAGTATCAATTGCAAGAATTAATTTTTTATTCTTCATTTACAACGATTTCCCTTTTGGTAGGAGAAATAATTTTTAATTCAACCTTAAGAGTTACAGATTGTTTTATATTTGACAACCACAATTTTGTTTTAGACGAAATTTTGTTAGCCCATTCAAAACAGAATACTATTTTTTTCCTCTCTAAATCAATATTTTCTAACAAATCGTGAACAATGTCACAGACAAACTTTTTGTCAATACGATAAAGATCTATATGAAAAATTTTGTAGTTTTTATTAAATATTTCTGCGACATACACAAAGGTAGGACTTTTAATCTGTTTTTTGTTAAAACCTAATCCTTCTGCAACACCTTTAACAAACTCTGTTTTCCCACTACCTAAATTTCCGTATAACAAGAAAAAGATTATGTTATATTTTTTAACATATTTTTTAACAATTTTAGAAGCAATTTTATAAGTTTCTTCTACAGAAGTAGTAATATAATTCATACTTTATGTTTTATTCAACAATTTTATATACAACATCGCTTTACGGCAATGTTGTTCAATCTTGCCCCCTATAGAATCACTTTTTTGTAACATCAACTTGTTGGTGTTCACAATTTGTATTGATTCTACTGTTTGTATAAAGTATGTAGTAAGACTTTTATATGAATTTTATTTACTACTTTAAGTTCGCCTTCAAGTTTTACTGCTATCACAGAAATTTTTGCAAAATAATTCTCAACAACACCTATTTCTTCTTCCATAACAAATTCTCTTCCTTTGTGTTAGGATAACTTGTAATTTTTTCCCACATAATAAATACCATTTTGGTAAAATGATAAATTATGTTATCTTTACTAAAATATCACTTATAATATTTGCTGCTTCATCGGCACGATCCGCAGCGTTAGACAAATGTCTATACACTTCTCTTGTTTTCAAAATTTTTTTAATATCGTCTGATTCAAACAGTTTTGCCAGCCCTTCGCGATACCTGTGTTCTACGAAATTCTCAGTTTTTTTTGCACGTACAATATGTTCCGCACAAACACCAGGATGCGTTTTAATACATCTCAACGCTGCTACTATTTCTTTTGCAGCATCATTTATTGCTTCAACCATTTTTTTCATATACTCATCTGCTTCTATTTTAAACAAGATCATTTCTTCAACGGTACTTTTTGCATAATCAACAATATCATCAATAGCACGTGACAACGCAAATATATCTTCTCTATCAAAAGGTGTTATAAATGCACGGTTAAGATCGTCGATAAGAAGCCGTCTTAACTCATCAGCTTCTTCTTCTGTTTGCAACACTTTTTTCATATTCTCTTCATTCGGATTATTTATAAACTCAACCAAATATTCTGTCCCTTGTTGAACTTTTTCAGCTTGTTTTATAAGCATACCTAAAAAATCTTTTTCTTTAGGAAACAAACTTATTCCCATTATTGGCCCCCTTTTTCAAGTTAAAAAATTTCATAGAAGGCCTGGTTCTACAAGACCAGCTTCTTTTATATCCAAAGTAAGTTTTAAAGAACCAAATTGAATTATTTTAACAACTTTGTTTTTATTCCCTTTTGGCACAAAAATATAAATCTTCTCGTTTACAAAATCAACTTCTTCTATTATTCCTAAACAAACAACTTCGTATGTTTCATCTAACAACGAAACTATTACTCCATTAAAATCATTTTTTACAACATTTTTAATTTTTCTAACATCATAAATTTTTTTTATCAACTCATTTTCTTTTTGACTTAACAATTTTTTAGAAACAACATATAATCCTTCAAAGCCTGGAAGTTTTTCTATCCATAAAATGTTTGAGGAAATATTTTTTTCTACCCGAAGTTTTTGACCTGTAAGGAAATACACACGATCTGTTTTTACATTATTAAAATTCAATACAATTTTTTCAAGTTGAGAAAAATATTTTTTGTAAACAAACCCACGTAGTTTTTTACGTTCTTCTGGTGAAGTAGACGATGCTTTTTTTGACACTGTAAGTTTTATAACTTTATCTTCTGGCAAGGTTAGAACTAAATGTTCAACTTCATTTTTTCTTTGAAGTAAAATTACAACAAAATTTGTCCCTAACGATCTTAGTAGTTCGATTTCTGAACTTCTTAACATTCTTCCCCCATCACCTAAAACCCAACCTGGTGTGTCAATAATTACAATATCAGAATTTTCTATCCCATATTTAACCAATTTTACAAATCCACATAAATAATACAAAAAATGTTCTGAAGGTGAATGTGAACCTACAAAATAAAGTTTTTCCGATTCAACTTCTGTCATAAAAAGAACAGGTTTTTTAAACACTGCAAGTCCTAAAGTTGATGGTGGACCTATATCTGACTGTCCCGTATCACAATCTAATACTGACGGAACTAAATTTTTTGTTAAAAGTTTATTAACAATATATGTAGAAAAAAATGTTTTCCCAGTATCAACTTCGCCAAAAATTATTACTGAATTAATTTTTTTTGATATTAAATAATCAACAACTTTATCCCAATCTTCAGGAATGGTTCTTGCTTGTATTTTTTCAACCAAATTTTGGTTATCAATTTCTATAATAGCATCTGTTCCAACTTCTAACGGTATTCTTTTACCTTCAGGAATAAAAACTTTTTCTTGTTCCTGAAATTTTTTACCAATAGCTTCAACTTCGCCTGAAACAACTTTTATTTTGTTAGGTCCTGAGATTATATAAACACCTTTTTGGAAAGTTTTTTGTTGCATATTGTTCCCTTTGTATCATTTTTAGTCATTATCTACACTATAAACTTACTACCTACTTCTTAGACTTTAGCGATGGCCAAAGTTTACTAAGCACATCTTTTTCTATTTTATAAACTTTTTGTTTGTTATCAATACGAACTTTTAATGTTTTTTTGTCAGAAATAATTTTCACATTTTTTAAATAAACATTATTTTTGTCAATTTTTTCTACAACTGCTCTATAAGTAACATTTTTATCTTTTATAATCACAAAATCACCTTTCTTAAGTTGGGTAACATTTTGTTCTTTTACCAGATTTTCTAAACACATGTTCACAATACCAATGTAAATTGGAACATTTTTGTATAACTTATATGCGTAACTAACAATTTCATCAACTGGTATTCCTTTTTTAATATAATCAACCAAAACTTCTAGCATTTGTGGAAACTCAGATTCTTTATATGTCATATTTTTATTTCTCAATTTTTTTAATTTGTTGGATTAACAACTTTTTGTTTTGTTATCTAAAAAAACTTGCTTCTGCTGTATCTAAAACAATCTTTTTCAAATCTCCAATACTAAATTTAAACACTTTTTGTGCTAACTGAAACTCGTATTCTAAATCAATACCTGATACTAATAGATCGTTTGGTATTATGTATAATTTTAATACCATAATTATAAAACTTTCTGACAGGATGTTTTTTTATATCTTTAACAAACTTCATTATTTTTATCTTTACAAATTTTTATCCCATGGTCAATCCTTTTAGCACCAAATTTTATTGCATAATAAACTTCCTGAGGACCACCAGCTTCGCCTGCGTGGCAAGTAATAGGTATCACACAAGAATTAGTATATTCAAAAAATTTTTGTTTGTTTGCAATGATGGAGCAAACCTTTACTTCTTAATATCTTAACTTATACGTTATACTACATCAAGAAATTTTAAGATATTATAAAAGAAATCAAATGTTTTAAGAAACTCAGTCAACGACTTACATTTTGGCGATACTTGGACATATTTACGAAGTTTGTTAACATCATATGTTGGTAATTTAAAATTATGTTTTATAGCTGACTCAAAGGTTGTTTTCACACGGCCAGAACCGTCCAAATGTCTGTGTATGTCAACTTTCGGTAGTCTTGTTATAATTTCTTCATTATTCATATCAGGCGGGACTTGTTTTTACAAAATTCAATTTTATTTGTCAAGAAAAAATAAATTTTTTATTTTGGTATAAAAATAGACACGAACAAAGACTGTGTATATAATCTTGCAAATTGGAGAGAACTATAAAAATCTCTTTTTTTCTCATTGCAAGCAACACCGCTAAAAACGGGTGAGCATAGTATTTTATTTTTACAACAAAATTGTGTATTCTGTTCCGATTGTAAGCGATGTAACTCAGTTCTGTTTTTACTTGCGATGACATCAAACCTTCCTATTTACTATCTAATTCTTACTACAATTTTTAACTCTGAACTAATAATTCATAACTCTGAACATTTTTTACTCATTTTTCTTACCTACATTTTTATTTGAAACCATTTTTGTAATGGAAAGACATCAAACTTAATTTTTTGACTGTCAACATTATAATCTTTTTTTAGTTCTTTAATAGATTCAACAACAGACTTTGCTGCTTCTAATGTGGTGATCACAGGTATATTGTTTACAGTAGCTGTTCTACGAATTAGAAACCCGTCTGAGAAAGATCTTCCTTTCCCAGTAGGTGTGTTTATTACTAGTTGTACTTCGTGATTTGATATAACATCAACTATATTTGGTCTTCCTTCGGAAAGTTTGTTTACTTTTTGACACGGTAGGCCATGTTTGACAAAAAATTCTGCAGTTCCAGCGGTAGCAATTATTTGAAATCCTAAATTATACAATTCTCTTGCAATTTTTAACCCTTTTTGTTTGTCTCTGTTATTAAGGCTAAACAATATTTTTCCAGATAATGGAATAAAAGTACCAGCTGCAAACTGAGATTTTGCATATGCTAAAGGAAATGTTTTATCAATACCCATTACTTCGCCAGTAGAACGCATTTCTGGAGATAAAACGATATCAACATCTGCAAATTTTTGAAATGGTAAAACTACTTCTTTAACTGTATAATATCCTAAGTTTAAAATTTTTTCTTGCGAAAAATTATATTTTTTAAGTAACTCCTTAATCTTATAACCAAGCATTACCTTTGTTGCAATTTTAGCTATAGGCAATCCTATTGATTTTGACACATAAGGTACTGTTCTTGATGCACGCGGGTTTACTTCTAATACATAAATAATTCCATCTTTTATTGCTAATTGTAGATTCATCAAACCTTTAACTTTTAGTTCTTTAGATAAAACTTCAACATACTTATATATTGTTTGGATTTGTTGTGATGTTAACGAAACTGGTGGGAGTACACAAGCACTATCTCCAGAATGTACTCCTGCTGCTTCAATATGTTCCATAATCCCAGCAATAAAAATATCTCCACCATCACATACTGCATCAACATCGAGTTCAATTGCATCTTCTAAAAATCTATCAATTATAACTACATTTGATACATCTTTTGTTAGCACAGGATTTTCAAAAAGTTCAGTTAAATATTCTTTCAAAGATTGCTCATCATAAATAACCTCCATTGCACGGCCACCTAATACATAGGAAGGTCTAACTATCACAGGATAACCAATCTGTTGTACAATTTTTAATGCTTCTTTATAACTTCTTGCATAACCATGTTCAGGATAAGGTAATTTAAGTTTTTTCAACACTTTTGCAAAAAGTTCTCTATCTTCAGCTAAAGCAATACATTCAGGCTGAGTACCCAAAACTTTAACACCATAAGATTTCAATTTCTTTGATATATTAAGAGGTGTTTGCCCACCAAATTGTAATACAATACCTAAAAGTTTATTTTTATTTAATTGAGCTATTTTTTCTTCTGTTTTATAAATATTATAAACATCTTCAAAAGTTATTGGTTCAAAATAAAGTTTATCAGCAGTATCATAATCTGTAGAAACTGTCTCAGGATTACAGTTTACCATTATTGCTTCTAACCCTTCTTCTCTTATAGCCATAACAGCATGCACACAACAATAATCAAATTCTATCCCTTGTCCAATACGATTAGGACCTGAACCTAATACTATCACTTTATCTTTATTTTTGTGATAATCCAACGATTCATTAAAATAACTAATTAAACTGTTATGTTTATCAATTGAACAATCATCTCTATTTAAAACACCATCATAAGTAGAATAAAAATATGGTGTGTATGATTCAAACTCAGCCGCACAAGTATCTACTACTTTATAGTTTGGAAAAAGGTTGTTTTTAATTCTAAACTTGGTAATTTCATCTTCTGTAGTCCCTAGAAGTTTTGATAATTGTTTATCTGAAAAACCATAACTTTTTGCTTTTGCAATTATCTCAACAAGTTTCTTCTTATCTTTTTTATTCTTTACATTCAAAATCTCTTTTTCAAAATCTACTATTTCTTTGATCTGATAAATAAACCACTTATCAATACTGGAAAGTTCAGATATTTCTTCAGGTGTTTTTCCTAATAACAAAGCATATTTTATATTAAAAATTCTATCACAGTTTGGATATCTTAATCTGTATTCTATGTTAGATAAAATCTCTTGTTTCTTATCTTCAGATAAACTATTAAACTGTTCAATAATACTTTCTGTATCAAGCCCACTTCTACCAATTTCCAACCCACGTAATGCTTTTTGTAATGCTTCTTTAAAAGTTCTACCTATAGCCATTACCTCACCAATAGATTTCATTTGAGACCCTAAAATTTGGTAAAAATAATCTTTTTTACCATCTTTTGATACAGGTCTAAATTTTTCAAAAGCAAACTTTGGAATTTTTACAACAACATAATCTATCGTTGGTTCAAAACACGCTGGTGTTTTTTTAGTAATATCATTTGGTATTTCATCTAAAGTATATCCAACAGCTAAAAGTGCAGCTATTTTTGCTATTGGAAAACCAGTAGCTTTTGATGCTAATGCAGAAGACCTTGATACACGCGGGTTCATCTCAATTATAACAATACGTCCTGTCTTAGGATTAACAGCAAACTGTATATTGGACCCGCCAGTTTCAACACCTACAGCACGTATACATTTAAACGCCATATCACGCATTCGTTGGTATTCTTTATCAGTTAAAGTTTGGGCTGGCGCCACTGTGATAGAGTCGCCAGTATGTACTCCCATTGGATCAAAATTTTCTATTGTACAAACAACAACACAGTTGTCTTTACAGTCACGCATTACTTCAAGTTCGTATTCTTTCCATCCATTAAGGTATTCTTCTATAAGTATCTCAGATATCATTGATGATTGTAAAGCATTTTTTGCTGATTCAACAAATTCCTCTTCATTAAAAACGATCTTTGAACCAGTACCGCCTAAAGTAAACGATGGACGAATTATCAATGGAAACCCAACTTCTTTTGCAACATTTATTGCTTCATCTAAACTATAAGCGAAACCACTTTTGGGCAAGTCAAGACCTGTTTTTGCCATTGTTTCTTTAAACAACTTTCTATCCTCACCACGACGAATAGCATCAATTTTTGCACCGATAAGTTCTACATTATATTTTTCTAAAATTCCCATTTCATATAGTTTAACAGCCAAATTTAAACCAGTTTGTCCACCTAAGGTTGGCAGTAACGCATCAGGCCGTTCTTTTTCAATAATTCGTTCCAAAACTTCTGGTATAAGTGGTTCAATATAAGTAGCATCAGCAAATTCAGGGTCAGTCATAATAGTAGCAGGATTAGAGTTGGCAAGAACAACTTTATATCCTTCTTTCTTTAACGCTTTAATTGCTTGTGTACCAGAATAATCAAACTCACATGCTTGTCCTATAACAATAGGTCCTGACCCTATAATTAGTATCTTTTTTATATCCTTACGTTTTGGCATTTTTTGCTTTCTCCATTAACTTCACAAATTTTTCAAACAAATACTTAGAATCGTTAGGTCCTGGAGCAGATTCAGGATGGTATTGTACTGAAAATATCGGTAAACTCTTATGTTCTATTCCTTCACAAGAATAATCGTTTAAATTAATATGTGTGACCACAAGTTCTTTATTTCCTTTTACATAAAACTTTCCTTCTATTTCTTCAATTTCTACTGCAAAATTATGGTTTTGTGATGTAATCTCAATTTTTTGTGTCTCAAAATTTTTCACTGGATGGTTAATCCCATGATGACCAAATTTAAGTTTATAAGTTTTTCCACCAAATGCTAACCCCATCATCTGACAACCAAGGCATATCCCAAAAATAGGCAAGTATTTTTTATTGTTTATTGAATAAGATATTAGTTTTTCTAAAGTTTTAAAAACATAAGGTACACCTTCCGGATCTCCGGGACCGTTTGAAAAAAATACCCCATCTGGCGAAAAACTAAGGATTTTTTCAGAAGAAGTATCAGCTGGTACAACAATTAAATTACACCCTACTTTTCTTAACCATCTTAATATATTATACTTACATCCACAATCAACTACTACAACATTGTATTCTGGTTTTCTTTCTTCAACATCAACAAAAGGGTTTTTAGTTAAAGCAAAAGTTATAATATCATCTTTACTTTTTTGTTTAAAAGGCTCATAAACTTCTTTACAAGTAACTTTTTTTACTAAATCTTGACCTATGATAAAGGGCACTTTTTGAACTTTTTCATAAAGTTTTTTTAAATCTGTCTCAGTAGAAATAATACCACGCATTGCACCTTTTGTCCTTATATATTTTGTCAAAGCACGAGTGTCTACATTTTCTAACCCAACAATTTTATATTTTTTAAACAAAAATTCTATACTATGTTTTGCTTGCCAGTTGGAACAAATTTTTGAAAATTCTGAGACAACAAACCCTTCAACTTGTGGTCCAATAGATTCAAAATCATAATATGTTATACCATAATTACCTATATGTGGATAAGTCATTACTACGATTTGTCCTTTGTAGGAAGGGTCAGTTAAAATTTCTTCGTACCCAACTAATCCTGTATTAAAAATTACTTCACCAGAAGTTTCACCAATATGGCCAAAAATCTTCCCTTTAAAATACATCCCTGTTTCTAACATTAGTATACCTTCGTACATATTACTATCCTCTATGTTAAAAATATTGTACTTTAAAAAATGACAAGAGTAAAAAGGTAAGAAAAAAATTTCTTTACCCTAGATTTTAAATCTCTAACAATTGTTTAACTTTTTCTCTAAAGATCTTAAGTTCAATAGGTTTTGCTAAATAATCATCAGCACCTGCTGACAAAATTTTTTGTCTATATTCAGGTGAATCATATCCAGTTACAGCTAAAATTTTAATTCCTTTAAGTTTAGGATTATTTTTAATTTCTGTACATACTTTAAACCCATCTATACCAGGTAAAAGCAGGTCTAAAATTATTAAATCAGGTAAATATTCACTAACAGTAATCCCTGCCGAAAAACCATCATATACAGATTTTACCTCAATGTTATCAAACTCACTTAATGCTTCTTTAACAAAATCATGAACAAAAGGTTCATCATCAACAACTAAAATTTTGTATACTATTATTTTATCAATATTTTCTTTTATTTCTTTAATAGAATAATTTTGAGCTAAAAGTTCCTTTATACGTTTTAACCTCAACAACGATTCTTTCTCATTATACAACCTAAACCCCCCATCCATGTAATCTACAACACGTAAAAGACCTATATCAGTATAATATTTTAATGTTGAAATAGGTACATTAGCACGTTCTGCAAGTTCACCTATTTTTAACAGACCTAACTGAAGACGTTTTTCTTTATCCATTACTCTTCCCTTTGTTTTTTAAAAACTTTCACAAAACAATATATCAGAAGAACAGTAACTATACTCCAACTTGATAACATAAATATTAACGTATCTAATTTCATAATTATTTTTAAAATACAAAACTAATCAATATAATGTCAAGTTTTTAAACGAAAATTTATTTTTATAATATCCCCATCTTGTACAATATAATCTTTACCACAAATTTTAACTTCGCCATTCTGATATAAAACTTTAAGATCCGGAGTTTGTTTAAACTTTTCAAAAGGTATCACTTCTGCGTTAACAAACCCTTCTTTTAAATCAGTATGGATTTTTTCCGCTGCATCTAAAATAGAAGAATTTTCTTTTAACAACCATGCACGATGTTCTTCACCTACTATTGTATAGAAAGTTATAAGATGTAAAATTTTTAACGAATTTTTTAAAAAATCTTTTAACTCCGTATTTGGTATCCCATATTCTTTTCTTAAACTTTCTTTTTCTTCATCTAAAAAATCAATCAAACTTAACTCAAATTTTATACATAACGGTAAAACAGAGGATTTAGTATAAGAGCTTATCTCTTTTACTTTTTCCTCAAGTTCTTTTCTATCCACATTTTCATCATAGTTTACTACATATAAAAAATTTTTTGTTATCAACAACTGGTTAAGAAAGAACTGTAATTCTCTATTTTGAATTTTTTTTCTTTCACTATCCACAAATTCTTTTATTTGAGCTAAATTTTTGCTTATATTGCAAAGTTCTACAAGTTGTTTCAAAAAATCAATTTCTTCCACAACTGTTTTATCTCCTGACTTTAGTTTATGTTGCAATTTTTCAATATGTTTTGATATAACTTCAATATCTGCAAGGATAAGTTCTAAACTTACAACCTCTATTTCTTCAATAGGATCTATTTTACCTATTGAACTTGATACAGTATCATCAAAAAAATAGCGAAGTACATGAACAACAGCGTCAACTTCACGAATATTAGCAAGAAACCTGTTACCTAACCCTTCTCCTTTTGACGCACCTTTAACTAACCCTGCTATATCAACAAATTTTATAGTTGGAGGAACTTTTTTTTGCGGTTTTAAAACAGAAGTTACAAACTCAAACCGTTCATCAGGGACTTCTACTATACCTACATTCGGCTGTATTGTAGTGAACGGAAACTTTTCTATTGGAACAGAAATTTTGGTAAGTAAAGAAAAAAGAGAAGATTTACCAACATTAGGTAGTCCTATAATACCTATTTCCATGTTATATCCTTTCCTACACTTTTAACAACTACCATATTGTTTGCATGTACAACTTCTTCATAAACAAACTGTGGATATAACTTTTTTATCTGGTCTGTTTTTTTCTGTTTAATAAGTTCGACTTCATCAGTACTATAATTTACTACACCACGAGCAATCTCTTCACCATTAATAGAACAAATACTTACAACATCGCCTTTATTAAACTTACCTTCAACTTTTCTAACACCTACTGGTAATAAACTTTTATGTTGTTCTAATATAGCTTTTACTGCACCATCATCAACAAAAATTTTTCCTTTTGACTTACTAATATATTTTATCCACTTCTCTTTTGACGAAACTTTTGACGATTTTATTGGTAAAAATCTGCTTCCAACCTTTTTCCCGTTCACAATATCAATTACAACATTTTCTTTTAATCCATTAGCAATCACAACTTCTACACCGTTTGAAACACAAATTTTTGCAGCATTAAATTTTGTTTCCATCCCGCCTGTACCACAAAAAAATTTTGTTTTTGAAGAAATGATACACTTATTTTCTATTTCTTCAATATCTCTTATTTCTTCAATAATTTTTGCATCTAGATATTTATTAGGATCTTTATCATACACACCGTCAACATCTGTTAACAATACCAACAAATCAGCATCAAGTTTTGTTGCAACAACAGCAGATAAAGTATCGTTATCGCCTACTTTAATTTCTTCAACAGCAACCGTATCATTTTCGTTTATTATTGGTACCACATCCATTTTTAACAAATAATTCAATGTGTTCTTTATATTTAAATATCTCTGTCGAACATCAAAATCTTCTCTTGTTAATAAAACTTGAGCTACTTTAATATTGTAAGGTTTAAATACTTCAATATACTTGTTCATCAACAACGGTTGACCTATTGCAGCATAAGACTGTTTCTCAACGATAGTTTTAGGTTTTGAAGTAATATTATATTCTTTAAGTCCAGTAGCAATAGCTCCCGAAGATACTATAATTACATTCCAGTTATCATCTTTTAGTTTTTTAACCTGTTGCGCAATAGATTTTAAAAAATTTTCTTCACCTTTTATTATTAAATGTGAACCTATTTTTATAACTATAAGTTTTTTGTTCATAAAACACTATACAATTTTTTTATTCTTTATTCAATCTGTGAAACAAAGGATAAAACAAATCTTTACTAAAATCTAATACTGGTTTCACCCCTAAAACTGTTAAAAGAAAATCTTTTGTCTCAACATACTCCACTTTTTTAACTTCATAAAATTTATCTTTAAATACAAAAATAATAACTGTTCTTAAAATACCTGACAATAAAAACAAAGTTAACAATTTTGACTCGTTAACCAACGCAGGTAAATGTGTTGCTAACCATCCAGATAACATTGTTCCTAAAAAAATAAACATTCCGTTTGTAAAATTAAAATATCCGACACAACGTGTCCTCGTTTCTTGAGATGCAACATCAAAGATAAAATTTACTGTTGACAAGTTGAATCCAGCCCAAATATAACCTGCAAAACCGTTAATTAAAATTAAATAAAAAAAATTTTTTGAAAAAATCCATAAGATTGGTAATATACAAATAAGTAACCCTGTAACTTTTATAACTTTGACATTACCAATTTTATCTGCAGTCTTACCCCAAAATGGTAAAAATAACAATCCTGCTAACGCTGTTGATAATGTAACAATTGTGTATTCTAAATATGTCATTTTTAGTTCCCTCAACATATATACACTGAAAAACGGTGCTGAAATAAAAACTGCAAAGTTGAATAATGAAACAAAAAATATATATTTAACAAAATTACTTTCTTGACCCCTTTTTATAAACTCAATGTAAGAAAACGTTTTCTCAGGAGAAATTTTTGTCTCAATATCTTCCATTTTACTTATGAAATAACCTGAGATTAGTCGTGAGATCCCTGCTGAAAAAAATAAAATTACAAATCCTGTAAATTTATCTTTTATCACACCTAAAAACCAACCGGCTATAAAAGAAGAAACCAAACTCACAAAACCTAAAATTTTACCACGCCACGCAAAATATTCTCCATATTTATCTTTATCAACAGTATCGCTCATCAAAGACCACCACGCAGGCGCAGCTATTGAAGTTAAAACCGAAGATAATGTCGTTAAAAATATAAACCATAAAATCCTAACTTCCCCAGGAACGAACAGTAAAAGAATTATCAATAAATAACTTATCCCATGTAAAAAAACAAACAATGTTATAATCTTTAATCTACTTTTTAACTTATCCACCATCTCAGCGGTTCTAAGTTGTACAATAGAACTAAACAATTGTGGTAACGCGTTTAACAATGCAACATGAAAATTTTTTGCTCCTAAAACTAATCCGAATGGTACTACATAGTTCATTGTGAAACCTGTCATAATTGAAGCAAAAATACCATCTAAAAAAGAATAATACAAACTCTTTGATTTGTTGTTCATATAAGAAAAGAAAAAATGGATAGATTAAAACGATCTTTTATTTGTTAAGAAATTCTTCTATCTCGTCTTCTTTTAATTTTTCACTTATTGATTTTAGAAATTCAGCATTAGATTTCGTTTGTTTTAAAGCAGCAATTAGTTTTTCCATAGCTTCAATAGGAGGAAGTTGCATCAAAAATTTTCTTAACACCCAAATTTTTTTAAGATCTTTTTCAGGAATTAAAAG
>Ga0207433_10005287_pt1 | contig 23167 bp, 25 predicted proteins | sample YelNatPaOPGAMG01_FD_187559 | JGI IMG/M metagenome (GOLD analysis project Ga0207433, IMG submission 187559) | Hot spring thermophilic microbial communities from Obsidian Pool, Yellowstone National Park, USA - OP-RAMG-01 (SPAdes) (version 3) | ecosystem: Environmental > Aquatic > Thermal springs... | reverse complement strand
CAAAAATACATTCTATTTCAAAAACCATTTTAAATAGTCCTTCTCGCTTTAAAAAAGAAGAGCAAAAATATATTCAAGATCTTATAAACTTTATCAAAGAAAAATTTGGAATAATTTTCGATTTCGATGAGTTAGGAGATTTACTGCTTTCTATTTGCAGAGCAAATGATTTTAATGTAATTAAAACTCAAAAAAGAAAATTCTTTATGAAAGAGGAAAATGTTTTGAAATGGATCGAAGAAAAACTTATACCGAATACGGTAATAATGAGTATAGGAGACGAGGATGTAATTAGGCTTTTAATTTTTTGTATCGAAATAACATATCAAATGTTTGAGGGAGGTACAAAAGCAACTGTTACTCAAAAAGGTTTTAGGGAAAGACGAAGAACTTTTGAATCAATTTTAATAGACCAATTTGTAGGGAAATTAGGTGAAATAATAGTTAAAAAATTTTTTGAAGAAAAATTTTCTACAAAAATAGAATTAGATTGGGAAATTTCAAGACAAATTGAGAAATACCGAAATGATATTGTAAATGCTAAAAAGAGGGTAAGTATAAAAACTTCCCCATCTTTAGCAGGTATTTGGGCAGAGGCTGATTTAGGATACGATTATGGAGTAAGTGTGAAATGTTCCGTACCTCAACCTACTCTTTTGCAATTTTTTATAGAAGTTTGTGGATTTTCTCGTCTTCTTGATTTTGCAGAAACAAAAATTTCACCTTCAGATCAGAGATTTAAAAAATATTTAGAAGAAATAAGAAAGAGAATTAAAAGCTATAAATGTGGAGAGATTCAAACACCGATTAAAGGGTTTATTAATGGATATTTTAAAACTTCTGATTATAAACCAGTGAAAGAAGGAAAACAACTTCCATTTTTAGGTAAAGTTCGAGAAACTCGTTATTTAGTTCCAATAAGCAAACTTCGATATACACCAAAAGATTGGAAGATTTTTCTAAAGGAGATAGGCTTAATCGAGAAATAATCTAACCAAAAAAACCATAAAAATTTCAAAACCTTAGAATTTGATTTTGGGGCTTGACAAGCCTTTTTATTTTTGCTAACTATATCAATATAGATTGATATAATGAAGTGTTGTCAAAATAAAAAATCGATTTTAAAAATTGAGAATTTGGCAAAAGTATTGACAAAGATTTCTGAGCCAAACAGGTTGAAGATTTTGTGTATTTTAAAAGATGGTGAAAAATGCGTTTGTGATATCTGGCAGTGCTTAAAACTTCCCCAAAATTTAGTTTCTCATCATTTGAAGGTTTTGAGAGATTTGAGTTTGATTTCTTCAAAAAAGATCGGTTTGAAAGTTTTTTATAAATTAAATCAAAAGGTCGTCAAAAAATATTTAAAGGAATTAGAAAAAATATTATGAAAATCAAAATTTTGGGCTCAGGTTGTGCAAAATGCCAAAAATTAGAAGAAAATGCTAAAAAGGCGGTTGAGGAATTAGGGTTAAAGAATGTAGAGGTAGAGCACATTTATGATATGGATAAAGTGATTGAGATGGGTGTAGCAATGACACCAGCGATTATGTTTGATGACGAAATCAAAGCTCAAGGTCGGATTCCAGAAGTTGAAGAAATAAAAAATTGGCTAAGCCAAAAGTCGAATAACTAAACAACTTGACAACTAAACAACTTACAACAAAAACTATGAAGAGAATTATTTTTGGCACAATATTAATTCTTTTGATTTTGGGAATTTTAGTTGGATACGAATGGTACGGGGCTTACAAAAAAAGCAAATTAATAGAGAAAGGAATTTTTCCAAAAGAACCTTTTCCGATTCAACCCAATACTCCTTGGTGGCAAATTCCTTTTTTGACCTTACTTCAGTATTTAACTAAAGCTTGGTTTTGCTTGGGTATGGCATTTTTGATTGCGGGAGCGATTGAAACTTTTATTCCAAAAGAACTCATCATTAAGCATTTGGGAAAGAGAAGTAAAAAAGCATATTTTATTGCTGCTTTTGGAGGACCTTTGCTTTCAGTTTGCTCTTGTTCAGTAATTCCTTTGTTTGCGGCGATTAAAAAAAGAGGAGCAGGGCTGGGACCAGCTATTACATTTTTGTTGGCAACTCCAGCTATAAATCCCGCAGCTATTATTTTGACTTTTAGTTTGATTTCTTGGAAATTTGCTATTGGCAGAATTATTTTGGCTTTATCAGCAGCGATTATTACCGGAGCAATCTTGGAAGCAATTTGGACAACAGAGGAAGAAAAGAAAGGGCTTTTATCTCAATTAAAAGTTGAATATCAAGAAAAACCTTTAAATTTAAAAGAGGATTTGAAAGAATGGGTAATCAATGTTTGGGATTTTGTCAAAAAGATTTTCCCCTTGGTTATCTTGGGAATCTTTATCATTGGAATAGTTAAAATTTTCTTAACTTCAAAAGTGATCTCTAAATATTTGGGTCAAGGTTTTTGGCAGATAGCTTTGGCATCAATCTTGGGAGTAGTAATGTATACTCCAACATTGGTTGAAATCCCTTTTGTGAGAGAGCTTTTGGTTTTGGGTATGGGAACAGGTCCTGCTTTGGCATTTTTATTAACAGGACCAGCCTTAAGTTTGCCTTCAATGCTTGGTGTTTCAAGAGTAATTGGCTTAAAACAGGTATTAAATTACGCAATTTTGATGTGGATTTTAGGAATTATTGGTGGTTTGATTTTTGCCTGGTTGGTTCCTCAAGTAATTTTGCTATAAAAAATTTATGGAGAAATTTTATTGTCCAAAATGTAATAAAATTTTTGAGACAGAAGGAGAAAAGAAAGAGTGGCAAAGCTCTGTTTTTGGATATTGTTTTAAGTTAGTGGCAAAATGTCCAGAATGCGCTACAGAGTGCAATGAATGGCGACCAAAAGGACCTTCTGAAAAAGAAGGTGGAAGTTGCTCCAGGGCTTGTTCAACTTGCTCAGGGTGCGTTTAAATTTTAAACCTCAGAAACAAAATTCTTTTGCAGATTTAATTTTTTTATTTTCAATAATATTTCTTTTGGTTTTGCAAGATTAAAGGCTAAAAATCCAAATTTTCTTAATCTTAAAACAAATCTATAACTTGTTCTTCCTGTATAACACATAAAAAAGAGCTTTTTCTTTTTGTAAGGCTTAAAGGTTTTAACAAAAATTTTGTCATCTTTTTCGAGTAAATTTGGATCTACCCAAATTGCCCCAGGGAAAAAGTTTTTTTCATAATCTTCTTTGACCCTTACGTCAAAGAGTGCAACATCTTTTGGGTTATTTTTAGATAAAAATTCTAAGAATTCGTCTGGCTCAAATTCTATTTTTTTGTTTTTCACTCTTTCTAACAATTTTACTCTTCTGCATTTTAAACAAAGCTTTGATTTTGAAGGAGTAGGTTCTCCACAATTTTCACAAGGCAAAAATTCTTCTTTTGTCATAGTTTTGAAGTGTTTTTTTAATATAGGCAACAATTTTTTTCTAAAAATTGAATAAACTCGGAATTTAAAAGATGGGCTTTCTTTATCTTTTTCTTCAATCCATTTTTTCCATTCTTTAACTGGTGTAATTTCTCCGTGAGGACAAGCGCAACCTTCCAAGGGTAAATTAGAAATGACGCTATAAGCAAAAACATCTTTTTCTTGAAGGTAATAAAGGGGTTTTACTTTTTTTGCTTGACCTTCAAAAAGAGGAGGAACTAGAGGGCCCAACCTTGAAAGACCTAAAAAATCTCCTTGAAAGAATATTGAAATCATTGTTGAAAGAACGTCATCAAGATGGTGAGCAGTACAAATTACATTAATTCCGTTTTCTCTTGCAAGTTTTGAAAAATAATATCTTTTTATTGCTCCACAAACAGAACAAATTTTGGTTTTGAAATTAGTAAAGATAAAATCATCTATCGAAAAACCATCCCTCTCCTTCAAGTTATAAACAATCAGGGGAACGTTAAGTTTTTCACAAAGTCTTCTTGCTGCATCTTCTGCAAAGTCAGAATAATATCTTATTCCCAAGTTCAAATGAATGGCATAAATTTTTTGTTCCGGATAAAGCTTCTTTAAAATGGCCAAAAGAGCTGCGCTATCTTTTCCTCCAGAAACCATCACTCCAACTTTATCTTCTGGCTTGAGCATCTTGTGTTTCTCAATCGCCATTTTTACCTTCTTTTCGCAAAATACTAAAAAGCACTCTTTACAAAGAGGCAAAGAAATTCCAGCAGGCTTAATTACCGCCTCTTTTTCTTTGCAATAGCGGCAAAGAGTTCCCAGAGGATTCAATTTCAATTCGAAAATTTCACCTCCACATTTTACATATTTCATGGCTTTTATTTTTTTATCACAACTTTTTTGGCCTTGACAAGACTTTTTGACTTGCTATTATTTAAAATACCCCCCACCTGGGGGTATAAAAATATGCGAAAATCGGTTAAGAAAAAAATCTTAAATAGGATGAATTATCTTATCGGACATTTAAAGGGCGTAAAAAAGATGATTGAAGATGATAAATATTGCATCGATATCATTTTACAAAATGAAGCTGTTATTTCCGCTCTGAAAAAAGTAAATGAAATGATTTTAGAAAATCACTTGAATACTTGCGTGACCGAAGCAATTAAAAATAAAAGTGAGAAAGAAAGGAAAAAGAAAATCAAAGAACTTTTGGATTTATTTAAGAAAAAATGAAAAATTCAGAAATTCAAAAAAGTTGTTGTGAGAAAACTGATTCAAAATCAGATAAGAAGGGATTTATTTCAGGCATATTGTATGGTTTAATTCCTCATACTTTTTGCATTGCTTTTATTATTCTTACTGTTCTAGGAGCAACCACAGCAACAGCGTTTTTAAAACCATTTTTGCTTAATCGCTACTTTTTTTACATTTTAATAGGCCTTTCAATTTTCTTTGCCACAATTTCGGCAATAATTTATCTTGAGAAAAATGGAATTTTGTCATTTCAAGGAGTTAAAAGAAAATGGAAATACCTTTCAATACTTTATGGAACGACAATTTTTGTTAATTTGCTATTTTTTATGGTGATATTTCCTTACCTGGCAAACTTAAATCGAGTACAACCCGCGGCCCTCATTGAAGCCACTCCTTTATCTTCAATCACTTTAAAAGTTGATATTCCCTGCCCAGGCCACGCATCTTTAATTAGCAACGAACTTAGAAAAATTGAGGGAGTTGAAGATGTTAAATTTAGTATCCCAAATCTTTTTGATGTTAAATATAATCCTTTAAAAACATCGAAAGAGAAATTACTTTCTTTGGAAGTTTTTAATACCTATAAAGCCACGGTTATAAAGGAAACCCCAAGCGGTTTCCAAAAAGAAAAAATATTGTCCCAAATTTATTCGGCCATTGAAAAAGCCAAGGCAGAAGGAAAGTATAAATGTTGTATAGAGCCACCTTGTACAATGTGCTACTTGGGCGCTTGGGTTTTTGAAGAAGGAACTTGTAAATGCGAAGAAATGATAGAAAAAGGCGAATTTGATAAAGTTTGTCCTGAATGCAAAAAAGGAATTCAAGAAGGAAGGTGTAGATCGTCAAACGGGAGCTGTAAAGTATTTTAAACATGAAAAGGAAAATTTATTCTTGCCCAATTTGTGGTTTGAAATATAAGGAAAAGAAATGGGCAAAAAGATGCGAAGAATGGTGTAAAAAATACAAAAGTTGTAATTTGGAAATCATCAAACATTCGATCGACTATGGAAAAAATTACTCTTAAAATCAAAGGGATGCATTGTGAAAGTTGTGCAAAAACTATTGAAAAAACTCTTTTGAAAGAAAAAGGGATTTTTTCAGCCAATGTTAATTTTGCTTTGGAAAAAGCATTCATTGAATACGACCCAAAAGAAATTGGGATTAACGAAATTAAAAAAGTAATTGAAAACGCTGGCTATAAAGCTTTAGCAGCCGAGGGCGAAATGAAGGACGAAATTAAAAAAGACTGGCAAAGATTTTGGTTTGGGTTAACTTTGACTCTACCAGTTTGGGTTATCGCAGTTTTCTTTTACGATCCAAAATGGAATTTTTTACTCTTTGCTTTGGCTACCCCTGTTCAGGTAGTTTTAGGATGGCCATTTTATCGGGGCGCTTATTTTGCTCTAAAACAAAAAATGGCTGATATGAATGTTTTAGTTGCCCTCAGTACTTCGGCTGCTTATTTCTATTCTGTTTTTGCCACTTTCTTTATCTCAGGTCTAGTTTTTTATGAAGCCTCAACTACTGTTTTGACTACCATTACCTTGGGAATGCTTTTAGAAAAAATTTCTCGGGGAAAAGTTGGAGAGGCAATTAAAAAATTAATGGAATTTGAAGCAAAAACAGCCAGAGTGATAAGGAACGGTAAAGAAATAGAAATTTTGCCAGCCGAAATTCAAAAAGGAGATATAGTGATAGTTAGACCGGGGGAGAAAATACCAGTCGATGGAATAATTGTAGAAGGAAGCTCAACTGTTGACGAGTCAATGCTTACTGGAGAATCAATTCCAGTTGAGAAAAAAATTGGAGATGAGGTTTTTGGTGGAACGATTAACAAAGAAGGAGTTTTTAAATTTAGAGCAGAAAAAATAGGAAAAGAAACTGTTTTAGCCCAAATTATTAAATTGGTTGAAGAAGCCCAAACCCAAAAAGCACCAATTCAAAGGGTGGCAGATAGAGTAACGAATTTCTTTGTACCAATCGTTGTTATAATTGCCCTAAGCGCATTTGTAGTTTGGTACTTTGTTTTAGGAAAGCCATTTTTGTTTGCTTTAACCGTTCTAGTTTCAGTTTTAGTTATTGCTTGTCCTTGTGCTCTGGGAATTGCTACTCCAACTGCTATAATGGTCGGAACTTCAAAAGGGGCAGAAAACGGAATTTTGATTAAAGGAGGAGAGTATTTAGAAAAAGCTCGACAATTGAACGCCATCGTTTTTGATAAAACTGGCACCTTGACTAAAGGTCAGCCAGAAGTAACAGACATAATTGGTGATGTGTTGCAAATTGCGGGAAGTTTGGCCAAAAACACAACTCATCCTTTGGACATTGCAATTGTTAAAGAAGCTGAAAAAAGAAAAATAGCTTTGTTGGAAGTTCAAGATTTTGAAGCAATTCCAGGAAAAGGAATTAGAGGAAAAATTGAGGGTAAAGAAGTTCTATTAGGAAATCGCAGGTTGATAAAAAGCGATTTGGGAGTGGAATTGGAAGAGCAAGGGAAAACAGTAATGCTGATTTCGATTGACGGAGAAGTTAAAGGAGCGATTGCCGTTGCCGATACTTTAAAAGAAGGTGCAAAAGAGGCAATTGAAGAATTAAAGAAAATGGGATTAGAAATTTGGATGATTACTGGAGATAACAAAAAAACAGCTCAGGCAATTGGAAAAGAATTGGGAATTGAGAAAATTTTAGCTGAAGTTTTACCACAAGATAAGGAAAAAGAGATTAGAAAACTCCAAAAAGAAGGCAAGGTAGTTGGGGCAGTAGGCGATGGAATTAACGATGCTCCAATGTTAGCTGCAGCCGATATTGGCATTGCCATGGGGGCAGGCACCGATGTAGCAAAAGAAACTGGTGGGATTATTTTGGTCAAAGATGAGATAGGGGATGTGGTCAAGGCAATTAAGCTTTCGAGAAAAACTTTTTCTAAGATAAAACAAAACCTATTTTTAGCTTTTATCTATAATGTTTTGGCTATTCCCATTGCTGCCGGTGTTTTTTATCATTGGCTTGGATTTTTATTAAGACCAGAAATTGCAGCTTTGGCTATGATATTATCTGATATTTCAGTGGTAGGTAATTCTTTGCTTTTGAGAAAATATCAATTATAAATAAAAAATGGCTGAAACAATTTTAAAAGTTGAAAATTTAAATGTGACACTTGATAATGAGTTGATCATTTGCAATTTGTCTTTTGAGGTAAAAAGGGGAGAGGTTTTGACGATTTTGGGGCCGAATGGGGCAGGGAAGACGGTGCTGCTGAAAACTTTGCTTGGAATTTTTCCTTTTGAAGGGAAAATTGAATGGAAAAAGGGAATAAAAGTTGGTTATGTTCCACAAAGAGTTCCTTTTGTTAAAGATTTTCCGATTTCGATTGAAGAGTTTTTCAAGTTAAAAACAAAAGATGAGAAAGAAATCAGAGAAGTTTTGAAGTTAGTTGGCTTTAAAGAAGGTTTTTTGAAAAAAAATTTGGGAGAGCTTTCTTCTGGTCAGTATCAAAGAATTCTGGTTGCTTGGGCGTTAATCGGAAATCCAGATGTTTTGTTGTTTGACGAGCCAACGACTGGAATTGATATTTCTGGTGAGGAAACGATTTATCAGCTTTTAGAAAGATTGAAAAAAGAAAAAAATTTAACAATAATTTTAGTCACTCACGATTTGAGCGTTGTTTTCAAATTTTCAGATTATGTCATTTGTTTAAACAAATGCCCAATTTGCCAAGGCAAACCAAAAGAGACTGTTACTTCAGAATCTTTGTCAAAACTTTACGGTCAAGAAATAAAATTTTACGAGCACTACCATGGTCACTAATTTCTTTTTAGCTTTAATTTCAGCAATTTTTATTGGAGGAGTTGCAGGCTATTTGGGATCTTTGATGCTTTCTAAGAAAATGACAATTGTTGTTGATCCTTTGTCTCATTTGGCATTGCCAGGCGTTGCTTTAGCCTTGATTTTTGGAAAAGACATTTCTTTGGGCGCATTTTTATTTTTATTTTTTGGTGCAATTTTAATTTGGTTTCTTGAACAAAAGACAAAATTGCCAACTGAAACAATCATTGCAATTTTATTTACTGTTTCTTTAGCAATTACTTTTTTATTTTTATCAGAACATGAAATTGAAGAGGCGTTAGTTGGAGATATTTCAAAAATTGGAAAAGTAGAAAGCTTGATTATTGTATTGATTTCTATTTTGGTTTTCTTTTTGATCAAAAAAATTTATCCAAAATTGACTTTGATTTCAATTTCAGAAGATTTAGCAATGGCAGAAAAGATCGACTTGAAAAAATATCAATTCCTCTACATTCTTTCAATTTCAACAATCGTTGCCCTTGGCGTAAAATTTGTTGGTGGATTATTGGTTGCTGGTTTGACTGCCTTGCCGGCAGCATCAGCTAGAAATTTGAGCAAAAATTTAAAGACTTTTAGATTTCTTTCTTTTCTTTTTGGAATACTTTGTGCAATTTTTGGAATTTCACTTTTCCAATTTACAGGATATCCAGCAGGTCCCTTAATTGTCCTTTCTGGTTTTTTAATTTTTTTAATTTCAATAATTTTTAAAAAATGATAAAATAAAAATTATGAAAAAGACAGTTTTATTTTTGATGCTTTTTGGAATTTTCGCTGCTGTAGCTGGGGGTTTTTATTTTTTGAAGGGACACAAAAATACTTCTTCAAATAATACTTTTTCAAACAGCACTTCTTCGACAATCGTTTTGTTTTATGGAGAGGGATGTCCTCATTGTGCAAAAGTGGAAGAATTTATAAAGGAAAATAAAATTAAAGAAAAAATTGCCTTTGAAGAGAAGGAGGTATATTTTAATAAGGAAAACGCAAAGCAATTGGGAGAGGTTGCAAAAAAATGTGGTTTTAATGAAAATGAAATCGGGGTTCCTTTTTTGTGGGACAGAGGAAATCAAAAGTGCATTGTTGGGGATGAGCCAATTATTAATTTCTTTAAGGAAAAATTAAATTTATAACATGCCAGTTTGTCCTATTTGTACAATTGCAGTTGCAGGAGGAGTCGGACTTTGTAGGTATTTGGGAATTGATGATTTAATTTCAGGAGCTTGGATTGGAGCTTTGCTTTTTTCTTTGTTTTTGTGGACAATTGAGTGGCTCAATAAAAAGAAAATTAAGTTTTTATTTAGAAAGCCACTTGTTTTTATTTTTTGGTATGGGCTTACAATTTTTCCTTTAATGAAAATTGGAATTATTGGTCACCCTCAAAACAAATTTTTGGGAATTGATAAACTAATTTTTGGAATTTTTTCTGGGACTGTTGTGTTTTTACTTTCAATTTTGTTTGAAAACTATTTAAGAAAGAAAAATCAAGACAAGGCTTATTTTAAATTTCAAAAGGTCTTAATTCCAATTTTGTTTTTAATAATTTTAAGCTTAATCTTCTGGCGAATTTGCTAAATATGGAAAAAACAAAATTAAAAATTGAAGAATTATTGAAAAAAGTTGAAGAAAGCAAAAAAGGAAAATTGGATTTGTCTTCTGATGAAGATTTATCAGTGGCGATAATGAATTTAATTTCAATTGAAGAACACTTTTTCTTTTCTGGGGCAAAAACTGGGGATGATAAATATTTCGATTTGTTGAATCAAACAAGACAAATCAGAAAGGAACTTTTAGCAAAATTGGTGAAAGGTGTAGAACCAGGTTCTGAGGTTTGGTGTTTACCACCAAATACTTATATTTTTGCAAATCCGGCACCTACTCTAATCAAAAAAATAAAGGAAGGAGAAAATGTTTTAACGGGTAATGGAGATTTTTCTAAGGTAGGGAAAGTATTCGTGAGAAATTATCAGGGAGAAATGATTCTTATTAAACCGTATTATTGCGATGAACTACTTATTACTCCTGAACATCCAGTATTATGCGCTACCGATGTTAGAGAAAAACAGAAAACAATTTGGAGGAAAGAATTTAAAAAGCCAAAAATAGTTTGGAAAATGGCCAAGGATTTAAAGGATACAGACTTTTTGCTTTTTCCTCGATACAGAAAAGTGAAAGATTTGGAAAAAATTCAATGGGAATATAAATGGAAAAATGGAAGTAAAGAATTTTCTCAAAAAATTGAAATTAAAGTTGACGAAAATCTTTTAAGGCTGATTGGTCTTTACCTTTCTGAAGGTTCGGTAAGTGAGCGCACTTACTCCTATAAAGGAGGAAAAAAACATAATTTCACCCTTTATTTCTCGTTTGGGAAAAAAGAAACGCAGTTGGTCAAAGAATGCCAGAAACTTTTTAAAAAAGTTTTTGGATTAAAGTGTAAAATTCAACATACTCATACTTCCATAGATCTAGTATGTTCAAAAAGAGTAATTGTTGATTTTTTTGCTCAATTTGGAAGGAGATCTTCAGAAAAACAATTACCCTTATGGATAGTCGATTTGCCCAACGAAAAATTGATACATTTGGTTTGGGGGTTAATAAAAGGAGATGGGGGAGAAAGAAAATTTAGTATTGATTATTTCACAACGTCTGAAAAATTAGCTTTTCAATTGAGATTGATACTTTTTAAATTGGGAATTTTACATTCGCTTAAGAAAATTAAAGTGAAAGATTCTAAAATTGGAGATCGAATGATAAAAGCCAAACATCCCGGATTTTCTTTTCAAATTTCTGGAGATGCTGCCAGAATCCTTCAAGAAAAACTGGGGTTTAAATACAAAGCTAAAAGAACTTCAGGAAATTTTGGATACGTTTTAAACAAATACGTTATGATTCCTATAAAAGAAATTAAAAAGATAAATTATTCAGGTAAAGTATACAATTTGGAAGTACCTGGAAAAGAAACCTATGTAACCTCAGCAGGCATAGTTCATAATTGTATCTCAAAACATCTCTTGGCTGCCTCAATGAGATTAATCGAAGTTGGAACAAAGTATTATCAAGAAGGAAAAAAAGAAGAGGCAAAAGATCTTTTCTCAAAAGCTTATGATTTATGGAGTTTGTTTTGGGGTTTGAACTTAAAATTAATTGATATTGGCGAGGTTAAAAAAATCGAGGAAAATCAATTAAATGTTCACGATAAAGAAAAATCAGGATTTTTTGGAAAATTAAAAGAAGTCGTGAAAAAAATTATAGATTGCTGTATTGAATAAAAACTAAAAACTCGGAAACTTTACTGTTGTTAAAAAACATCCTAAAATAAAATTGTAAAGGTCGAATAAAATTTTAAGGGTCTGTATGAAAAAAGTTGCTATTTTTCTAATAAGTTTTGCAATTTTGAGTATTGGAGCTGTTGCGCTTTCGCAAACGACTACTCCAAGATTGTTAGAAAGAATAAGAGAGAGACCTAGAATTTCGGTCCAAGAATTTCAACAAAATAGGGCAGAGGTGCAAAGATTGATTGAGCAAAACCGGATAGAATTTAGAAACCAAGTCCAAAATAAAAGAGAAGAAATGAAAACAAAGATCGATGCTTTAAAAGAAAAATTGAGGGAAAGGTTAAGAGAGAGAATTAGTGAGAGAAAAAGAGCAATTGTAGAAAGAATTTATGATAGGATCAATGCTTTAAATGAAAGAATGACAAATCATTATATGGATGTTTTGGATCACCTAGAAAAAGTTTTAGAAAAAATTGAAAGTAGGACAGCAAAAGCAAAGCTTAATGGAAAAGATGTAAGAAGAGTGGAAGAGGCAATTCAAAAAGCTCATGAGGCCATTGAAAAAGCTAGAGAAGCAGTGAAAGCTCAAGCAGAAAAAGTATATCAACCACCACAAATCACAACTGAGGCAAATTTAAAATTGGATGTTGGAAAATTAAGACAACAACTTCATGATGACCTGAAAGCAGTGGAGAAATTAGTCAAAGATGCAAGAGATGCGGTCAGACAAGCAGCTGTCGCTTTGGCTCAGATTCCAAGAGTTGATGAGTTAGAAGTGCCAACGACAACTGAAACAACAACCCAACCAACTCAATAAAAATATGGAACAAAAAATTGAAACAAAAAAGAACTCAGCTTTGCCAATCATTTTAGGTTTAATAGTTGTAGTAGTTTTGGCTGGGGCCTGGTATTTCTTGACAAAGAAACCAACGACTCCTGTTTCTCCAGTAAAAACAGAAGAAATGAAACCAGTAGAGAGAGCAACGCCCACACCAAAAGAAGATTCGGTATCAACGATCGATGAAGATTTAAGTAAGATTGAAGTTTTTAATTTAGATCAGGAGTTTCAAGAGATTGATCAAGACCTGAATTCCTTATAAATTTTATAACCCAAAAAAGCCCTTTCCTTGTGGGGCTTTTTTGTTTTTTCTGCTAAAATTAAATAATATGCAAGAGAAAATAAGGTTTCCAGCAGTAGCAGGACAATTTTATCCAGGAGAAGAAAAAGAACTTAGCCAAATAATAGATGAATTTTTGAAAAATGCGAAAGTTTCTGGAATTGAAGGAGAAATTTTCGGAATTTTAGTTCCTCATGCAGGATATGTTTTCTCAGGTCCAGTGGCAGCTCATTGTTACAAAGTAATTCAAGGTCAAAAATTTGAAACTGCAGTTTTAATTGGAGATTCGCATTATGAGTATTTTGACGGAGTTTCGGTTTGGGAGAAAGGAGAATGGGAGACGCCTTTGGGAAGAGTAAAAGTCGATGAGGGATTGGCAAAAGAAATTTTGAATTTTTCAAAGAGATTTTTTGTCAAAGATTCTGCGCATTTGTTTGAGCATTCTTTAGAAGTCCAAATTCCATTTTTGCAAAAGGTTTTGAAGAATTTTAAGATTTTGCCTTTAATTTTCGGTTCTGAAGATGAAGATTGGAAAGATTTAGCAAAGGCAATTTTAAAATTGATGGAAAAGAGAAAAATTTTAGTTGTGGCATCAAGCGATCTTTCGCACTATCCACCTTATGAAGTTGCCGTAGAAGCAGACAAAAGAACAATTGAAGGAATTTTATCTTCAGATCCAGAAAAATTTAAAGAGAAAATTGAAACCTTAAAAAAACTTTTTCCAGATGTTGATACTTTTGCCTGCGCCCAAGATACGATAAAGACGATTTTGGAAATTTCAAAAAATTTAAAAGGGAAAGCAAAATTGTTGAAATATCAAAATTCAGGAGATACAATTTATGGTGAAAGGTCACAAGTTGTAGGATATGGAGCAATTTGTTTTTATAAATGATTCCTTCCTTAATATTTTGGGCTTTTGTTTTTCTCGTCAGTTTATTTTTATTAGTTAAAGGATCAGATTGGTTTGTTGAAAGTGCAGAAAAAATAGGTTTGGCTCTAAAAATTTCACCATTTATTATTGGAGTGACAATTGTTTCCATTGGTACCTCCTTTCCAGAATTGTTTTCTTCTATTGCAGCAGTACTTAAAAATACTACTGAAGTCGTTAGCGCCAATGTTATCGGTTCTAACATTTTTAACATTTTAGTAATTATTGGATTATCGGCAGTAGTGGCGCGAAAATTAATTGTCACTCGAAGTTTAATTGATTTGGATGCTCCACTTTTAGCTCTTTCGACCGTAGTTTTGCTTTTTGTTTGCCTTGATAAAAAAATTAATTTTGGTGAAGGAATCGTTCTCCTCCTTGCTTATTTAGTTTACTTTTTATACACAATTTATCAAAGAAAAGGCGAAGAAGAAGAGACCCCTGAAATTATTGAAGTTTTGCCATCAAGAGTAGAAAGAAGAGAAAAAGAAGCAGGGATTATTGAAAAAGAGGCTGTTGAAAAAATTCGTTTAGATGTTAAAACCTTTGTTTTATTGTTTTTGGGTATTGCCTTTGTTTTATTTGGAGCTGACTGGACAATTAATTCAATAATTAAACTTTCAGAAATATTAAAAATTAGTCCAGCTTTAATCTCTATTATTGCTTTGGCAGCTGGAACCTCTTTGCCAGAATTGGTAGTTTCGATTATGGCTGCTGCCAAGAAAAAATATGAAATTTCTATTGGTAATATTTTTGGTTCGAATGTTTTTAATGGAAGCTTTATTGTAGGAATTTGCGCTTTAATAAAGCCATTGGTTATTGATAACCTTACATTTTCTGTAGGCTTGCCATTTTTGATAACATCAACCTTGCTTTTTGTGGTTTCGAGTATTTCCAGAAGAATTCATATTTGGGAAGGATCAATGTATCTTTTAGTTTATCTTTTATTTTTGGCAAAACTTTTTAATCTTTTTTAGTCCCAATTGGTGAGAGTGGTAAACTAATTTAGAGGGTTATTAACCCCCCTTTTTCTTTGATAAAATCAATAAATCTTTTATAAACAGGGTGAATTTTTAAAGTTTCGCTATCTCCGACACAAATTAGTTTTCTTTTTGCTCTAGTAATTGCTGTATTCAATCTTCTTAAATCAGTTAAAAATCCTAAAATTTTTTCTTTGCTACTTCTGACAAAAGAAATCAAAATAATTTCTTTTTCTCTTCCTTGGAAGCCATCGACAGTATTAATTTCAACCAATTCTCCCAAACTTTTTCTTAAAAGATCTAACTGATCATCATAAGGAGTAATCACCCCAACCCATTCTTTTTTAATTCCTATTTTGAACATTTTCTCTAAAATCGATTTTATAATTTTAACCTCAAATGGATTTTCTGTTGATGTAGAACCTAATCTTTTTCTTTCAAACCTTTCTTCAGACTTTGATGTATCCAAAAAGCAAACCACATTCTCTGGATCCAAAATTTTGTCCCAGAAGTTTCCAAAATTTGGAGTTTTAATTTGAAAGTCTTTTAAAGTAATGTTTTTTACGCTCTCATCTGTTTTTAATTTTCCATCATAAAATTCTCTATTTGGAAATTCCATCAAAGTTTCATTCATTCTATATTGGACATTGAGCAAAACTGATTTTTCAGGATATCTTTGGATTAATTTTTCAAACAAAGTTTCAGAAAGCCCCTTTGCTTTCTCAGATAAAACTGTTGGTGGCAATTGTTTATGATCACCTGCTAAAATAAATTTTCTGGCCTTACAAATTGGAATTAAAATGCTTGGAATTGTTGCCTGGGTTGCTTCATCAATTACTGCAATGTCAAATTTAAAATCTTTTAAAAACTCAAGCGCAGCCGAAGAATTGGTACACAAAATTACCTGAGCCTCTTGTAAAATTTTTTTCGCTATTTTTTCTTCAATCCGTGAAATCTCTTTTATTATCTCTGTAATACGACTTTGAATCTTTATCCATTCTGCCATAGATTCAATATCCTCAATTTTTATTCCTCGTTTTGTTCTTTTTGTTTCAGCCAATCTTAAAATTTTTTCGTCTCCTAATCCTCTTTTTCTTTGAGGGGTTGGTTTTAAAAATCTATCTCTAAAACCAATCAATTCTTCTACCTTTTCTCTCAGTCTTTGTACTTTTTGATAGCTTTTTGAATTCTCAACCTGATAAAAAAGAGTAGAGTCGATTAGATCTTTTGCTACTCTTGAAGGATGCCCCAATCTTACAATTTTTGCCCACCCTCTTAGTTTTTCAACTAAATTATCAACCCCAACATTACTTTCTGCACAAGCTAAAACTTTTTCTCCTCTTTTTACCAACTGCAAAATAATTTCCACTAAGGTTCTTGTTTTTCCGGTTCCAAAAGGGCCTTGAATTAAAAAGAAATCCTTGCTTCCCAAAGAAAAAGAAACTGCCAATTTTTGAGAAAGGTTTAAACTTTTATCAATGGGGGAGAGGGGAATTTTTTTTGAAGGCAAAGGAAACAATTTCCCTAAACTATAAAATAAAGCCCTTCTTCCACTTTCTGTTAAGTTTTCTAAATTTTCAATTTGCCTTTTGAAGGTAACATCATTTGCGAAAAGATCGATCCTTACATTAGAGAAAGCCCACCAAGGTGTTTCCTCTAAAGCAACAGATAAGTATCGTTTCCCCACCTCAGTCACAACTCCAACCAAATTACTTCTTAATGGACTTCCCCTAGAAATCAAAACCAAATCTCCAACAGAGATTTCAGTTTCAATTTCCTTTTCTCTTCCATACTTTACTATCTTAAAGGAAAATTCTCTTCCGACAACTTTTCCCTTCAAACCCAAAATTGCCCTTCCCAATTTTTCTCTTTCCTTTCCAGAAAGGGTTTTAATTTCCTTCTTCATTATTTCAATTTCTGCTTTTCTTTCCTCTTCAATTAATCTTTTTAGCCATTTTATGAATTTTCCTAACTTCATCTTTTCTTTTTTTTAAATTTTTGTTATTATTCCTTAATAATATGGAAAATTGTATTTTTTGCAAGATAGCAAAAAAGGAAATTCCTTGTTTTGAAGTTTTTGAAAACGAAAAATTTTTGGCATTTTTAGATATTAAGCCGAGAAATCCAGGCCACACTTTAGTAATTCCAAAAGAACATTTTAGATGGGTTTGGGATGTACCTTATCTTGGAGAATATTTTGAAGTTGTAGGAAAGGTAGCTAATGCTATAAAAAAAGCAATGAAAACAGATTTTGTTGTTTCTTTTATTATTGGCGAAGAAGTTCCTCATGCCCACATTCATTTAGTTCCCAGATTTCCAGGAGATAATCATGGGGCCTTGATAGATCTTTCAATTGTTCATAAAATTGAGGAAAAGGAAATGGAAAAGATTGCAAAGAAGATATCTTCTTTCATAGAACTTGATAGTTGACCTTGATTTCTTTAAAATAATTAGATTAAAGGTCAAGTTTTAAAAGCAAACTTCAAAAACTATGAATCCAGTAATAATCTCTTTAATTTCTGCCCTTTTGGGTGTTTTTTTCGTTCTTTATTTAATTCAAAAAATTAAAAAGGCCTCAAGTGGAACCCCAAAGATGGAAGAAATCTCAAATGCTATTCAAAGTGGATCAAGAGCTTTCTTGAGAAGAGAATTTCAGACAATGGCTTTAGTTTTGATAGTTATTGGAATTTGTTTGGGAATAATCAATAAAAGTTTGGGTCAAGTTTTAGCTTTCTTTTTTGGAACATTTGTTTCAAGTTTAGCAGGTTATTTGGGAATGAGAATTTCAACTTCAGCCAATGCAAAAACCACAGAAGCCTCTCGATCAAGTTTTGTCAAGGGTTTTGATATTGCTTTCTCGGCTGGAGAAGTAATGGGATTTTTGGTAGTTAGCTTGGGATTGCTGGGAGCTAGTATTTTATGGCTTTTGACAAAGGACATTAACATTTTGATTAATTTTGCCTTTGGTTCTTCTATTGCTGCCCTTTTTCTTAGAGTTGGGGGAGGAATTTATACAAAGTCAGCTGATATTGGAGCTGATTTGGTTGGAAAAGTGGAACAGGGAATTCCAGAAGACGATCCAAGAAATCCGGCAGTGATTGCTGATCAAGTAGGGGATAATGTTGGAGATATTGCTGGGATGGGATCTGACTTATTTGAAAGCTATGTTGACGCAATAGTTTCAAGTTCAGTAATTGGTCTTATGTTGTGGGGAGAAAAAGGATTGATTTTACCTTTTATTTTAGCCGGACTGGGAATTTTGAGTTCAATTGTCGGAAGCTTTTTTGCCAAAGTTTCAAGTAAGTTAGAAAATGCTGATTTCGCTCAACAAGTTGCCGGGGTAGAAAAAGCAATGAATAAAGGGATTTTGATAGCTAATGTTTTGATGGTAATTTTAGCTTACTTTGTCATTCAGAAAATTTTTGGAGAAAATAATCTCTTCTGGTGCTTATTGATTGGTCTTTTAGTTGGATTTTTAATTGGAAAGGCAAGCCAATATTATACATCAGGAGAGAAAAAACCAGTAATTAATATTGCGAGATCAGCTCAATTTGGAGCTCCTGTTTTGATTTTGGAAGGAATGGCAACCCAATTTTTAAGTATAATTTTGCCCGTTTTAGGTGTAGCAATTGCTATGGTCTTGGTTTATTCTTTAGCTGGACTTTATGGAATTGCAATTGCAGGTTTGGGAGTGTTAGTAGTTTTGGGAATTAATCTTTCTAGCGATTGTTATGGTCCAATTGCTGATAATGCTGCTGGAATTGCTGAAATGGCAGAACTTCCTCCAGAAGTAAGAAAGAAAACAGAAGCTCTGGATGCAGTTGGAAATACCACTGCAGCCATTGGAAAAGGTTTTGCTATTGGTTCTGCAGCATTAGTGGCTTTAGCTTGGTTAGCAACATTCTTACAAAAAGCTAAGTTAGAGAGTGTCAATTTAGCTGATCCGAAAGTTTTGGCTCCACTTTTTATTGGAGGAATGATTTCATTTTTGTTTCCCGCATTATTAATTAGAGCAGTAAGTCGAGGATCTTTGGAAATGGTAAAAGAAGTAAGGAGGCAATTTAGAGAAATTGAAGGGTTAAAGGAAGGAAAGGCAAAACCAGAATATGAAAAATGTATAGAATTGGTTACAAAGGTTGCTTTAGGCGAAATGTTATTGCCCGGATTTTTGATTATAATTTTGCCAATTTTAGTAGGATATTTCTTTGGGGTAGAGGGTTTGACTGGATTTTTAGCTGGTGCTTTAATTGCAGCTTTCCCAGTTGCCTTGATCATGGCAAATAGTGGTGCTGCTTGGGATAATGCAAAAAAATATATTGAAGCTGGAAATTTTGGAGGAAAAGGATCTTTAGCTCATCAAGCTTCAGTAATTGGAGATACAATAGGAGATCCATTAAAAGATACTGCAGGTCCATCAATTAATATTTTGCTAAAATTGATTGGAAAGGTAGCCTTGATATTTTTACCTCTTTTCTTGTAGTTAATGAAAAAAGGATATAGGGCAGAATATGAGGCAAAAAAGAAATTGGAAAAGATTTTTTCGAAAGAAGATATCTTTAAGCTCGCAATAGGTGGGACAACTGATTTTTTTGTCCTATCCCCGAATGAAAATAAGGTTTTGAAGTTAATAGAGGTTAAGACAACAAAAAAAGACAAATGGTATCCCTCAGAACACGATAAAAAGCAATATAAAAAACTCTTAAAGATCGAAAAAAGGCATAAAATTCCGGTAGAATATTGGATAAAGATAAACGGAAAATGGCAAAGTTTTAACTTAAGGGAGGTTAAAAAATTTTTTGTATGAAAAGGGATGAGGCTCTAAAATTGTTAAAAGAAAATTTAACAAATCAAAACTTAATTAAGCATTCTTTAGCAGTGGAGGCAGGAATGAGAGAATTGGCAAGATTTTTTGGAGAAGATGAAGAAAAATGGGGAATTTGCGGGCTTTTACACGATATAGATTATGAAAAAACAAAGGGAGATCCAAATTTACATTCAAAAGTTGGTTCAGAAATGCTCAAAAATCTTGGATTTGAAGATGAAATTTGTGAGGCAGTTTTAACCCACAATGAAGCTCATAAAGTTTTACCAAAGACAAAGATGGCAAAAGCCTTATTTTGTGTTGATCCATTGACAGGTTTGATTGTTGCTGCAACTTTGGTTTTACCTTCAAAAAAAATTAATGATTTAAAAGTAGAAAATGTCTTGAATCGTTTTAAGGAAAAATCTTTTGCAAGGGGAGCAAATCGTGAGAATATAAAAAAATGCGAAGAATATTTAGGGGTTTCTTTGGAGGAATTTGTTAAAATTGTTTTAAATGGAATGCAAAAAATTTCTCAGGATCTAGGGCTTTAATTTGATTTGAATATTGAGGTAAATTAAGGTAAAATAGGGGTATAAAGGTCGAGTAATTTAAAAACAAAATTAATAAAATGGCAGAAGAAAAATATATTGGTTTTTGCGTAAAGTGCAAGAAAAAACAGGAAATAAAGGATCCCCAGATTGTGACTATTAAGGGAAAGGGTGGGACAGAGAGACAAGCTGTAACTGGAGTTTGTCCTGTTTGCGGGACAAAGATGTTCAAGATTTTAGGGAAAAAATAGGACCTTAAATAAAAATTAGGGATGAAAAAGAAAGAAATTTTGGGATTGGTTTTTGGATTTTTTAATTGTTGGAAATGTTTTAGCTTGGAAAATAGTTTTTGATTTAAATAAACCTGAATTTCTTGAAGTTAATTTTTTCGATATTCCTGGAGAAGCAATTTTTATTCAAACTCCAGAAAGAGATCAAATTTTAATTGATGGAGGTTCAAGTTCTAAAATTTTAGAGAAGCTTTCAAAAGAAATGCCCTTTTGGGATAAGGAAATTGAACTTTTAATTTTGACTCATCCTGAAGCTGATCATTTAGGGGGTTTGTTAGAGGTTTTAAAGAGATATAAAGTTAAAAATATTCTCTGGACAGGAATAATTAAAAAGGGGAATGAATATGAAGAGTGGAAAAAGTTGATTGAGAAAGAAGGGGCAAAAATAGAAATTGCTAAAGCTGGAAAAAAGGTTTTTTGTAAAAATTGTCAGTGGGAATTAAAAATTTTGTTTCCTCTTTTGAGTTTTGAAGGAATTGAATTTGAAGATAGCAATGATACATCAGTTGTTGCCAAACTTGCCTTTTCAAATGCCTCATTTTTATTTACTGGAGATCTTTATCAGTCTGGGGAAGAAAAAATTTTAGAGAGAAATTTTCCTTTAAAGAGTGAAGTTTTGAAAGTTGGGCATCATGGAAGTAAAACTTCAACTTCTGAGCAATTTTTAGAAAAAGTTTTGCCAAAATTGGCAATAATTTGCGTTGATAAAAACAATAAATATGGGCATCCGCATCAAGAGGTTATAGAGAAATTAAGCAAAAATGGGACAAAAATTTTGAGAACAGACTTGAACGGCGACATAAAAATAATTTCTGATGGAAAAACTTTTAAAATCAAAATGTAATTTAAAATGCAAAGAGAATTTTTATTTCTTTTTAGATTTTAATTTTTCATTTTGCATTTTGATTTTTGCTTTTTGAATTTGAGCATAGCGAATATGAATTTTCCAATCTTTAAAACAAAAATTGATGGTTTAAACAAAAAATTTAACCTTTCAGACCCAAATGAAGAAAAGGAGTATTTTTTAGCAAAGGCAGGGAATGAAATTCAAAAATTAAAAAAATTTTTAAAAAAGAATACCTTTGTGGCTTATTTGTTGGGGAAAAAGAATTCTGGAAAAGGAACTTATTCAAAGATGTTAGCTGAGATTTTGGGACAAGAATTGATTGATCATTTTTCGGTCGGGGATATGGTGAGAGAAATTGATAGTGAAATGAGGGATGAGAAAAAGAAAGAAGATTTGTTGAATTATTTAGCAAAAAATTATCGAGGAAGAGTTGATTTAAAAGAAGCAATTTTTGCTTTAGAAAATCGAGACACAAAAACTCTTTTGCCTACAGAACTTATTTTGGCGCTAATCAAAAGAGAAATGGAAAGAAGGGAAAAGAAAACTCTTTTTATTGATGGCTTCCCAAGGGATTTAGATCAAATAAATTTTTCCTTGTTTTTTAGAGATCTAATCGGTCATCGTGATGATCCAGACATTTTCGTTTTAATTGATGTTCCTGAAATGGTAATTGAAGAAAGAATTAAATGGAGAAGAATTTGTCCAAAATGCCAGCTTTCAAGAAATTTAAAACTTTTACCTACACCAAAAGTTGGATATGACAAAGATAAAAAAGAATTTTATTTAATTTGTGAAAAGTGCAATCTGCCAATGGTAAAAAAAGAAGGAGATGAATTGGGAATTGAACCTTTGAGAGAGAGGTTAAATTTGGATCAAAAATTAATGGAATTAGCAGAATCTCTTTATGGAATCCCAAAAATTTATCTGAGAAATTCTATTCCAGTAGATTTGGCAAAAGAATATGTTGATGATTACGAAATCACTCCAGAATATATCTTTGAAATAAAAAATGGGAAAATCGAAAGAAAAGAAAGACCTTGGATTGTTTTAGACGATGAAGGCAAAAAATCTTATTCTCTTTTACCTCAGCCTGTAGTTGTGACTTTTATTTGGCAATTAGTTAAAATTTTAGAACTTTAGTTCTTGACACGCCCTTTTGGTATTTTAAAATGAAATAATATGAGATTTTCAAAACTATTTTTTCTTCTTACCTTTTTTCTAACCTTTCTCTTTATTTTTTCTTTTTCTAAAGTTTTTTCTGGAGGCTGCCAAGAAAGTTGTGTTGTAGGTGAAGGTTGTAATTGTCGTGGTTACAGAATTGACTCTCCAGAAACACTTGTTATTAACGAACACGGAATCTGCTATACAGTAATCAATGCTGCAAATTCTCCCTCAACCTTCATTCCTACCAAAACCCAAACAGAATGGAACTTCTTTTGTACTTATCCTCCAAGCCATATTACTCTTATTCCTTGTCCTCCTCAAGTTTCTTGCACCGCTATTTCTTCTAGTCAAATTAATGTTTCCTGGACTGATGTTGCAGGAGAAGATGGCTATAAAATTTATCGTTGTTCAGGCTCAGGTTGTACCCCAACAACTCTTGTTCAAACAGTAGGAGCTAATGTTACTTCTTGGTCAAATACTGGTCTTTCTCAAAACACTACTTATGGATATAGAGTAAAAGCTTACAATTCAAATGGAGAAAGTGCCTGGAGCAACACTGCTTATTGTACAACTCTAGCCCCCACCCCCACCCCAACCCCAACCCCAACACCTACTCCTACTCCAACTGCAACCCCAACTTGTATTAGAAGCAATCCCACAATTTCCGTTTCCCCCACTTATCAAAGCGGAACACCAGGTTC
>Ga0207433_10005285_pt1 | contig 23168 bp, 18 predicted proteins | sample YelNatPaOPGAMG01_FD_187559 | JGI IMG/M metagenome (GOLD analysis project Ga0207433, IMG submission 187559) | Hot spring thermophilic microbial communities from Obsidian Pool, Yellowstone National Park, USA - OP-RAMG-01 (SPAdes) (version 3) | ecosystem: Environmental > Aquatic > Thermal springs... | reverse complement strand
CGGCACGGGTTGGTTCCAAGAGCCATTGACCATCACCAGATACAGCCGCCGGCCATCGTCACTGGCCGTGGCCAGCACCGGGGTCAGTGGCCCGGACACGTCCTGGCCACGCTGAACGGACTTGTGCTAAGGCACCCTGGCGCAACGGAGCTCTCAATTAGCCGCTTCGATTGATGTCTGACGGCCGGGCCGCCACGCTAGCGAATGCCTAGCAGGATGTGGAAAAGGCTCTGGGTTTGAAAAACGCCCGTCAAATTTCCGTGGGAATTCACGGCACCTTGGGCGCAAAGAGGGGTTCTCCAATAGCCTGCGAGGTGATGTGGCGGACTTCAGCGTCGCACGTCGGGCATAGGAACCATCCGACCGATCTGTAGCCCCGTGCAGTCCGCCTCCATTGTGTCGGTCCACCGGGAGGCTGACTCGGGCCGAAGTGTCGTCCGCCCACGCCTCGGGGGTCTCAACCCACCCAATTGCTCCGTCGTCAGCGAGCCGGCGCTTCCAAAGGTCCCAGCGACAGACCAGCGCGCCGGGCGAACGCCTCGAAATCGAAGCTAGGCGTGCCGGAGCTCCAGAAGGCAACGCGCCCGCTCCGGTCACAATGCTGACTCTCGATTTACAATCTCCGCTCGGCCGGAGGACTATCGCCCTGCTCAAGCTGTGCCGTACGCGGCCTACGTGCGTCCTTTCCCGTTGACGATAGATGTTCCGAGTGATAGGCGCATTCTCATGCGACCGACAATCCACCACCTGAGGGTCGAATTCGTGACTTTCAGAAGCCGCGCCGAGCGCAGTGAATACACAGCCCGCCGTTACCAGGCGATCCTCCGAGGCAAGGTGCTGGATGTGGGGTGTGATGAAGCCCTGCTCCGCAAACTGCTGCCCGAAAGCGAATACGTCGGGATTGACATCGGGGGCGCGCCGGACATCCGATTGGACCTGGAGTCAGTAGAGCGGCTGCCTTTCCCAAAAAACACATTCGACTGTGTGGTGTGCACAGATGTGCTGGAACACCTGGACAGCCTGCACCTGGTGTTCAACGAGATTCTTCGGGTCAGCCGCCGGCATGTAATCCTTTCGTTGCCGAATTGCTGGGCAGCCGCCCGGGTTCCAATTGAGCGGGGTCATGGATCGCCTGGCCATTACGGGCTGCCGTTGGACAAGCCGAACGATCGTCACAAGTGGTTCTTTTCGCTTGCAGATGCGGTGGCTTTTGTTGAAGGGCACGCGCAAAAGCTTCACTTTGTGATCCGCGACGTGTGCGCCATGGAGAAGCCGCGGCCTTTGATCGTCCGAATCCTGCGGCGACTCCGGTACCCCAAACAAATCTACTACCTCAACCGGTACGCCCATGCGGTGTGGTTTCACTTGGAAAAACAGCCCGCGGCGTCCGCCGCAAAATGACCCTCCGCGCCGGTCCTTTTGGGTCACGGCAGCGGAACACGGTCGCTCAGGCAGATCCCGAAGGCGTGATCCTCACGGACTGGCCGCAAGGCTTCATAGGAGGTTGCCCTGAAAGAGTCGGTGGCCAACTGGCTGAGCAGGCTGAAGAATTGGATCGACGGTAATTTTTGCCAGTCGTTTCTGTGCGACTTTGCCACACGGTATCCCTTGTCGCACGGAATAGTCACGCGTGACAAACCTGGGCCCGTCTTCCTGGCCGGGCCAGGTTTCACCACCGTATACCTCAGTGCCAGCGCGTGCGACTGATCGAAGAGTGGGTGGACGCTGCCGTGCAAACCTCTCCCCGCCGTTCAATCAGCTTTACGCTGCCGCCGGGCGGCCCAGTATCCCAGCTAGGCCGTTGCTCCAGGATCCAAGGCTGTGGGTCCTCCACAGCAAGCCCAACAACCCTCGACTATGCTCGTCATGATGCCCGGCTGGGGGACGTTGCTATGCTCATCCGAATTGCACCGCTGCTCGAACAGGTGGAGGATCTCCGGTGCACAAGCGCGCACTGTTCGGTATCCTCTCCTAGCCCGGAACTTCACATATCCTCGGCCCTGCCTTCAAGAGCATCCACTCCGATCTCGCGATACGCACAGGTGAGTCTGTGCGCTGTGTGATCGATCATAAAGCGGCTCCGAATCTTCTCCTGGGCGCGTTCGACCCCGGGATCCAGGTGCGGCCATTCCCGGATGAGTTGGCGCAGCGCTTCCGCCAAGGCTTTGGGTTGTCCCGGAGCAACCAGAAACTCTGAGACATCCAACACCTGCTCAATAACTCCGACTCGGGTCGAAACCAGCGGAACCCCGGCAAACAGCACCTCAATAGCAACCATGCCGAAGCTCTCCCGTCGGCTCGGCTGGATCGCCAGGTCGTATTCTCGAACCAGGTCTCGGTATTGCTCCGCCCTTCCTAGAAAGCGGAATTTCCCAATCTTGAGTCGCTTCAGACCTAACGGGTCTGCGGAGGGATCCGGCTGCGCGTCGGTGAAGTCCCACTGCCTGCATGGCAACTCTCCTCTCTGTTGCAGAAGGTACAAGGCCTCCGTCAGATCCGCCCAACCTTTGCTGGGAGACCCACAGCCGATCACCAAGATTTTGTCCGGGAAGCTTTCGCTCTTGGGTTTAACCGGAGCGTAATCCGCAGGCTCGACCCCGTTGTGAATGAGTCGGATGCGGTGCGCCGGATCCCACATTTGTGCGCGCTCCTGCAGTTCATCGCCGACGGCGATGATCAGGTCATATTCGGCGCAGCGGTATTTCTCGAAATCCCTCCGGCTCATACCCGAGCTACGCAGGAACACCGCGGTACGCGCCTGAGTGCGCCTCGCCAAAGCAAGACCCAACAGCGCCTCACCGTGATCGTTGGCGTGGATGATCATGGGGCGTATCCCAGCAGCATGGAGTCTGCGCCAGACTCGCCCGGCAAAGGCGGCGTTCCGCCAAAGCCGGCCGAGGATCGAGCGCGATCCGGGAAAGCGCTCGACGATCAGGGGGATGCCGGCTTCCCGGCAGACCTTGCTCAACCAACCCTCGCTACCGGTCACGAGCACCGGGTGCCAGGGACGCAGCAACCCATGCCGGAGTAGCCGAGCCAAACTCTTGGTTGCACCACTGACATGCGCACGTTGCTGCAGGAACACCACGCTCGGTTGCATAAGCCCAAAGACCTCTCACCTCCGGAGGTGGGGTGGCAAGTCCTCCGCGCGCCGCGCAATCACGTACACACTGTCTCCACACCAATAGCGGCCAATCAACACATTGCGTATCCGATACTTGATGCGCTGCAGCAAGGATGGGCTGCGACGCTGATGCTCGCCTGACTCGATGACCTCCCACCCCGTTGCCTGGAGCAGCTTGGAGATAGCGGCAATAGGATAAGGCCGCACATGGGTGGGCTCGTGCCAAAAGTATCCTGCGACCTGGTGAAGGTTGGCTATGTTGGGAGTCAGTACCACCATCGGTGCACCCGGCGGCAAAATCCGGTGCAGCAAGCGAAACAGCTCCGCGACCTGGGGCGGAGGTAAATGTTCGATGATGTGCGACACGTGCGCGGCGTCATATGTGCCCGGCGCCACGCTCCGCAGGTGCACAAATAGATCGTCGTGAATGACTGGAAGCCCTTTCTCTCGGCAGACTGCACACAACTCCGCGTCAACCTCAACGCCAACCCCCTCCACGCCAGCTTCCTTCAGGAGCTCAAGGAAGTGGCCCTGGCCACAAGCAACATCCACCACCGCATGCCTGCCTCGGAAGTATTTCAGAAATGGCTGGAAGTAGGCGCGGGCCTCTTCGCGTGACCGTTTGTCGGGGAAGCGCAGAGGCTCGGACACTCGAACCCCACGGTCGGTATTCGCGGAAAGGGATGCGCCGTTCGTGCTGTTGGGGCTGTTAGCCATAGCCAGCGGATTCTTACCGAAGCTTCATCGACCAGTCAACCCGTTTGCGAAGCAGCGCCAGTGCTGATCCATCAGTTGATCAGGCTCGCCCCGCTACGCTCCAGGGGCCTCGGATTGCTGGAGGGGCTTCACGGGCCCCGACTTGCACTACTGCCCTCGACAGGGTTGCCATCCAGACGCCGGGCTGATTGTGCAGCGGTGTTCTTGATTCCCTGTCCCGGGAAAAACAAGGCTGTGGGCCAGGCAACGAAGCGGCCGCGGTGCCTGGACGGTCTTCCAACCAGGCTTCGTGAGCCCCAGTTCAGGGTTGCTTGGTCGGGTCGTCAGTCACGCCAAGGCCGCGACGGGGCTCCTCGACACACCGGTGGCACGCTGAGCCGAAAATCCTTGGAGGTTAACGCCTAGGAGCCTGTCGGACTAACCTCAATTCTCACACTAGTAAGCTGTTGATGCTCAAACTGTTAAGGTTTAGCCCCAAGAATTCTCGCCGTCGATTATCAGACACTTATGCCGAAAGTTCGACAGGCTCCTGGGACTGTCCTTTGGAAATCCCGCGTTTGCCCTTGGGCTTTTTGCCTGAGGCTCAGGCCGGTACATAATTGAAACCGTCTGAATCACGAGCATGAGCTGCCGTGTGAGCGAGCAGACCTATGCCGGGTGAACTGTCGTCCAGCCCGCTAGTCAGGCGTGCTTACGTGCCGGCTGTCGGCCCGGGGCTCCGGGTGTTGCTGCGGTGTGTTCTGGCGCTATGCGCCTTGCTCGGAGCCAACTCGGTTTACCTGGGCGCGGTGACGTTCTTGGGCTGGCTGCACGGGGAGTCCTACGAGAACTACTTCTACCAATACATGTTCCTCGCCCACGTGGTGCTGGGCCTGTTGCTGGTGGTGCCGGTGTTGGTCTTCGGCGTATTGCACATGAAGAACGCCCATGCTCGGCCGAATCGGCGGGCGGTGCGCACCGGCTACGCCCTGTTTGCCCTGAGCCTGGTGGTGCTGGGCAGTGGCGTGGCGCTACTGCGCGTGGGCAACTTCAAGCTGCAAGATCCCGTACTGCGCGCGGTGGTGTATTGGGCGCATGTGCTGACGCCGTTTCTGGCGATCTGGCTTTATGTGCTGCATCGGCTGGCGGGCCCGCGCCCCCGCTGGCGCGTGGGCCTGGCTTGGACGGGCGCGGTGGCTGTGGCGGTGGCGGCCATGGCGATGCTGCATGCCCAAGACCCGCGCCAGTGGAACAAGGCGGGGCCGGCTGAGGGCACCAACGACTTCCACCCCTCGCTGGCGCGGACCGCCACGGGCAGGTTCATCCCCGCCCGCACTCTGATGATGGACGAGTATTGTCGGAAATGCCACGAGGACGCTTACCAAGGTTGGTTTCACAGCGCGCACCGATTCAGCTCATTCAACAACCCGTTTTACCTCTTCAGCGTGCGTGAGACCCGGCAGGTGGCCTTGGCGCGCGATGGCCACGTGAAAGCCTCGCGCTGGTGCGCTGGCTGTCATGATCCAGTGCCGTTATTCAGCGGAGCGTTTGACGATCCGGACTTCGATCTGGAAAACGATCCCAGTGCGCATGCCGGCATTACCTGCACGGTCTGCCACTCCATTACTCGCGTCAACAGCATGGTGGGCAATGCGGACTATACCTTGGAAGAGCCGATTCACTATCCGTTTGCCTTCAGTTCGAACCGTATCCTGCAATTCATCAACGAGCAACTCATCAAAGCCAAACCGCACTTCCACAAGAAGACCTTCCTCAAGCCGCTGCATCGCACGGCAGAGTTTTGCTCGACCTGCCACAAGGTGAGCATCCCGGGCGAAGTCAACCACTACAAGGAATGGCTGCGCGGGCAGAACCATTACGACACCTTCCTGCTCAGCGGTGCTTCTGGACACGGGGCACGCAGCTTTTATTATCCGGCTAAGGCCGTGGCCAACTGTGCCGGCTGCCACATGCCGCTGCAGCCCTCGACCGATTTCGGCGCCAAGTATTTCGACGGCACCAACCGCCTCTGTATCCACAACCATCTGTTCCCCGCCGCCAACACCGGCGTGGCCCACGTGCGCGACCAACCGCACGTGGTCAAGGCTCACCAGGAGTTTCTCCAAGGCTCCGTCCGCGTGGACATCTTCGGGTTGAAGGAAGGCGGCACAGTGGACGGCCGGCTCATTGCCCCGCTGCGGCCCCAGGTGCCGGCCCTAAAGCGCGGCCAGACCTATCTGCTGGAAGTGGTCTTGCGCACCTTGCGCCTAGGGCACCCGTTGACCCAAGGCACGGCCGATTCCAACGAACTGTGGGTGGACGTGAAGCTGAGTTGCGGGGAGCGCATCGTGGGCCGCAGTGGTGGCCTGGGCCCGCACGGCGAGGTGGACCGGTGGTCGCACTTTGTAAACGTTTACATGCTTGATCGGCACGGCCAGCGCATCGATCGGCGGAATCCCCAGGACATCTTCACCCCGCTCTACAATCACCAGATTCCCCCTGGGGCGGCCCAGGTGGTGCATTACAGCTTCACGGTGCCGGAGGACCTGACCGGGCCGCTGACGGTCGAGGTGAAGCTCCAATACCGCAAGTTCGACACCATTTACATGAACTACGTTTTCGGACGGAGCTACACCAACGGGGCACCCTTCCAAGTGACCAACGACCTGCCAATCACCACGATCGCGAGCGACCGGGTGACGTTCCCCATCGAGGGCGTGGAGCCGTCTGACTTGTCGCAACTCAAAGCTCCGGCCCCCGAGTGGGAGCGCTGGAACGACTACGGCATCGGGCTGCTGCTCGAAGGCGACAAGGGCAGTGAAAAGGGCGAGTTGCTCCAAGCCGAACAGGCGTTCCGGCAGGTGGAGCAGTTGGGCCACGCCGACGGCCCGGTGAACCTGGCCCGCGTCTATCTCAAAGAAGGCCGGCTGGGCGATGCTGCAACTGCGCTGCAACGCGCCGTGAGATTCGACCCACCCGCGCCGCGCTGGAGGGTGGCTTGGCTGACCGGCCTGGTCAACAAGCAAAACGGTTTCCTGGACGAAGCCATCCAGCAATTCCGCACCATCCTGGAGGATCGCTATCCGGAACTGGAGCAGCGCGGCTTTGACTTCAGCAAGGACTACGAGGTCATCAACGAGCTGGGCCTGACCCTCTTCGAGCGCGCCAAACAGGAGCGTGGCCGGCCGGCGCAGCGCGATGACTTCCTGCGTCAAGCCGCCGCACAGTTCCAAAAGACCTTGGCGCTCGATGCGGAAAACCTGACCGCGCACTATAACCTGGCGCTGATCTATGCCCAACTAGGGGACAGTCGGCTGGCCGAACACCACCGCCGGTTGCACGAGCGCTACCGGCCAGATGACAACGCCCGCGACCGCGCTGTGGCCAGCGCACGCCGCCGCGACTCGGCAGCGGACCACGCCGCCCAGGCGATCGTCATTTATCCGTTGCAGCGGCCCGGGGCCATGGAACCGAGTAACCAGCGATGAGCTTGCCTTCCTCAGCCAAAGTGAATTGGGTCGGCCCCCCTTGGACGCGCGGCTGCTGGCAGGCCAACCTCGACCTGCGTCCACGCCACGGTCACCAGGTGACAGGTAAGGCGCCGCGCCGCTGGGCCATCTCACACCCCACCCGGGCTCTAGCACTGAACTGGAGCGCGGGTGGTCCCTGGTCTCAGCCCCCGCGCTGGCCTTGGCTGCTGCGACGGGGGATCGGGCGCGCTCCGTCGCTCCCGCGGCTCGGAAGTTCAGCGACCAGAGTCTCTTTTCGTATGATGCTTTGTCCACGGACCAGAGAAGGGAGGCCTCCGCTCACCCGCTGCCATTGGCAGGCGTGGCGAGCTTCTGCAACGCAGGGAGCGATCGCACCGAAAGCTGCCTTCAACGCCAAGATGCCGGATCCCGCTCGATCTCCCTTCGACCAACGGATGGCCGGGATGATGAGTGAGGCGGCTCGAACACACCCCATCATCGCAATTCGGCGAGCGGCTGTACCGAGCTCCGCCCCCCAAACCGCTGCCTTGACTGCTGTGGCTCCGCAACGACTAGCTGCCTGGCCGGAGGATTTCCCATGACCGCTCCCCCCAACTGCGGCGACGAGCCCAGTCCCATAGCCTCCCCCGCGGCCGGCCTCTCGGATGGGGCTGAGGAAGCGGGCCGCCTTGATGAAGCCACCGTGAGCCGGGCGTTCCGGTGGTCGGCTGTGGCGTTTGTCGCACTGGTGGTTCTGGGGGGGACGGGGACCTGGTTTGCGCGGCGGAAGCACGCGCCAGCCCCAGCCAGGCTCAGCACAATCGTGCCACCCAGTCCGCCGGCACCGCCCGTGGCCCAGATTCCCGTAGCGCGCTTTACCGACGTCACGCGGGCTGCCGGTATTACCTTCGTGCATCACAACGGCGCCTACGGCGACAAGCTGTTGCCGGAGACCATGGGCGGTGGCGTGGCTTTTTTCGACTTCGACAATGACGGCGACCAAGACCTGCTCTTTGTCAACTCGACTGTCTGGCCCTGGAAGCAATCTCCCGGCGCGCCGCTCCCGACCGCTGCGCTGTACCGCAACGACGGCCAGGGCAGGTTCACGGACGTGACCGCCGGTTCTGGGCTCGACGTCCCCATCTATGGGATGGGGGTGGCCGTGGGCGATTACGACGGCGACGGGCTCACCGACGTGTTCCTCACGGCTGTGGGTCTAAACCATCTCTTCCGCAATGAGGGAGGCGGCAAATTCCGCGACGTCACCGACCAGGCCGGCGTAGGGGGTGTGACCGACCAGTGGAGCACGGCCGCCGCCTGGCTGGACTTTGACAACGACGGCGACCTGGACCTGTTCGTGGGTAACTATGTGAAGTGGTCGCGCGAAATTGACTTCGAGGTGGGCTATAAACTTGTCGGGATCGGACGCGCCTATGGTCAGCCGACAAATTTCGAGGGTGCGTTCCCCTACCTGTATCGCAACGACGGCCAGGGCCGATTCACCGAAGTGGCAGCGGTCGCGGGCTTGCACGTGAAAAATCCGGCCACGGGTGTGCCCGTGGCCAAGACCCTGGGCGTGGCTCCGGTGGACCTCGACCAAGATGGTTGGATCGACCTGATCGTAGCCAACGACACCGTGCAGAACTTTGTCTTCCATAACCAGCGCAACGGTACCTTCAAGGAAATCGGCGCTCTGTCCGGCATCGCCTTCGACACCTACGGCAATACCCGCAGCGCCATGGGCATTGACGCCGCCCGCTACCGCGATGACGGCGGCTTGGGCGTGGTCATCGGCAACTTTGCCAACGAGATGACCGCCCTCTACGTAGCCACCCAGCACCCGCTGATCTTCACCGATGAAGCCATCTCCGAAGGCATCGGTCCCGCCAGCCGATTGCTTCTCAAGTTCGGCGTCTTCTTTTTCGATTACGATCTGGACGGCCGCTTGGATATCCTCAGCGTCAACGGCCACCTGGAAGAGGAAATCCACAAGATTCAACAAAGCCAAACCTACGCCCAGCCCGCTCAGCTTTTCTGGAATACAGGCGCCCCTAGCGGGGCGTCCTTTGTAGCCGTAGGACCGGACAAAGCCGGCCATGACCTGTTCAAACCCATCGTGGGCCGGGGCTCGGCCTACGCCGACATCGACGGCGACGGCGACCTGGACATAGTGCTCACGCAGACTGGCGGACCGCCGTTGCTGCTGCGCAACGATCAGCAGACCGGCCACCACTGGGTGCGGCTGAAGCTGGTGGGCCAACCCCCGAACCGCGAGGCGATCGGCGCCTGGGCTCGACTGCAGGCGGGTGGCCGCACCCAGTGGCGGCAGGTCATGCCCACGCACAGCTACCTCTCCCAGTCCGAGCTGACGCTCACCTTTGGCTTAGGCACGACCGACCGCATCGAGGCCCTGGAAATCACCTGGCCCAACGGCCAGCATCAGGTGGTTCCCGACGTCAAGGTGGACGCCTTGACCATCGTCCGGCAGAAGCCGTAAGCCGGTTCGTGGTTTCCAGCGTCCAAGCGCCCAGGCATGAATAGCTCATCCGGTGATAAACGGGGCGACACCCCGCCGCTGGAGCGGCGACAGTCCCCGGGCGCAGCCCCCACACCGGTTTTAGCCACTAGGACTCGCGCACCAAGGGCTCGACGCCTGCGTCCCAGTGGGCCGGATCCTTTGCTCCGGCGTTCTGCGTGGGAAGTATGCAGGCTAGAGCCTGGCCTAGACCAGGCGGCCTACAAGGCCGTGACACGGCCGCGCGCCCCCACCAGCGCTCGGCCCGCATGGAGTGCAGCTTATTCTGCAGCCTCGAAGCGGTGCGCGACGGTCTCTACGAGTTCGACCTTTACGAGTACCGCTGGCTGCTGGCGGGCTTTGGGTTGACGGATGCGACCGTGCGCAAGATCTACCGTGAGGCCGCGCTGAGAATCCTCCAGCGCCAACCTTAAGTCTCGGTTGCGTCCGCCAAGGTGACGGAAGGTCTGGTTAGCTGCGGTGCGGCGCGTTCGGACCCACCCACGCCGCTGGTACAGCCGGTCGAGCGGGTGACGAGCAATGGCCGGATCGAATACCGGCTGGCTGCGAGCCGTTCTATCCAGGGAATCCGAACGGCTAAAGTTCAATGCGTCACCAACCCACGGACAATTGACCATGATAAGCGCTCGTGAGTTCGAACTACCGCACTTGGCCCAAGGAGGGCGCCGGCCACGCAAGTCCGGTGCATGGATCGTGGCCGGAAGCCTTGTGGGCCTGAGGCTCGTTGCGGCTTTCGCCCCGGCGACTGAATTGTATGTGTCCACCACCGGCCACGACGCTGGTCCAGGAACCCGGACGCAGCCGTTCGCTACGCTGGAACGCGCACGGGACGCCATCCGTCAGTTGCAATCGACAGGCCGGCTGGCCGAACCGGTAACCGTCCACGTCCGGGGCGGGCGGTATTATTTGTCTCGCATCCTGGACCTGGCCCCGAGGATTCCGGCACGGTGAATTGTCCCATCACCTATCGGGCGGAAGGTCTGGAGCCGGTGGTGCTGCTGGGGGGCCGTCCGATCACCAATTTCGTGCCGCATGCCGGCCACATCCTACGGGCTGATCTGCGGTCCCAAGGCTGGCAAGGAGACCGCTTCCGGGTGCTGGTCTTTCGAGGGCAACGCCAGGAGTTGGCTCGCCGTCCCAACCACAATCCCAACGATCTGAACGGGGGCGACTGGGCTTACGTGGACGGCCAGCGCATCAGCATGTATGACGACAGCCCCGGCGATGAACAGTTCCACCAACAAAACCGGCATCTGGATTTCTGGCAGCGCAATGCGCCGGAACGCACCCGCCGCGTTCAGGCCAAACCCGAAGACATGCGTGCCTGGGCCCGGCCGACGGACGCCGAGGTCTCGATCTTCCCGCGTTTCAACTGGTCGCATTACCTGCTGCCGGTCGAGTCGTTCGACGCAGCCACCCGGACCTTTCGGCTCCGGCCGGGAAGCTTCTACGAAATCCGGCCGGGCGACCGCTATTTCGTGCGCAACCTGTTGGAGGAACTGGATGCGCCGGGCGAGTGGTATCTGGATATGCCGGCAGGCGTGCTCTACTTCTGGCCTCCGGCGCCGGTAGGAAACGAGCCAGTGGTAGCGGCCCCCCTGCCGCACCTGGTGCGGTTGAAGCGCTGCGGCTACGTGACTTTCCAGGGATTCACCTTCGAGTGCTGCGACGACACGGCCATCGTGCTGGAGGACTGCACGCACTGCACCATCGCCGCCAGTACGATCCGCAACGTGGGCGACGCCACCGGCAGTGGCATTGTCGTGAAAGGCGGCAGGGCAAATCGGATCGTCGGCAATGACATTTACGCGGTGGGCCGGCATGGGATCGTTGTGGATGGGGGTGACCCGATGCGGCTGGAACCTGGCGGCCACCGCATCGAGAACAACGTGATTCATCACGTCGGCCGGGTGGGGCGGGATGGCAACGGCGTGCAGCTTCAGGGCAGTGGCCATCACGTCGCACACAATCTCATTTGCTACACGCCAGCCGCCGGGATCATGGTCTGGGGCAACCGGCATCTCATCGAGTTCAACCGCATCCACCATACCTGCCTGGAGTCCGAAGACACAGGCGCGATCGCCGGAGGCGCCATTGACTGGGTTTCGTGGCTGGGCGTGGTCATTCGCCATAACTACATCCACGACACTTTCGGGTTCGGGTATGACCCCTGGGCGAAGGCTTGGCGTTCGCCTTACTTTGCTTACGCGGTGTATCCCGACTGGGCCGCCAGCCATGTCCAGATCACGGGCAACATCCTGGCCCGCGCGGGGGCCGCTCTGATTTATCTGCACAGCGGCCGTCATAATCGGATCGAAAACAACGTGCTGGTGGATGGGGCGGTCAGCCAGGTGGACTGGACCGGCTGGACCAGCACCACCGGGTTCTGGAGCAGCATGGTCAAGGGCTGGATTGCGACCTACCAGCAGGCTGCAGCCCATCCAGTCTGGCGCCAACTGGGCCTTCTGGAGGACCCGCAGCAAGTGCCGTTGCCCAATGGCCAGGTTATGCATGGCAACGTGCTGCGCCGGAACATTGTCTACTACTTGGATGAGGGCGCGGCGTTGTTCCGGTTCCAGAACCTGCCGTTCGATCGCAACGAGTCGGATTCCAACCTTGTCTATCACGCGGGGTTGCCTCTGCGCACCGGCTATCCGGCCTTGCGGCGCGAATACGGTCTGAACCTGCTGAACAACGGCGGACTTGAGGAGAGCGCACCTGGCGACTTCCCGCGCGGCTGGGGCTGGGCTCCGGCCCAGGAGAGTGGAACTCGGGTGCAAGTGGTCGAGCACCCTTGCCACGGAGGCCAGCGCGCGCTGTTGGTGGAACCGCCGCCCTTGCCGACAAACGGTGTCCTGCCGCAGCCGGTTTACCTCACCTTCGGTCACATACCCTTCCAACCTGGCAAGGCGTATCGGCTCAGCGTCTGGCTGCGAGCCGAACAGCCGGACACCGCGGTCACCCTGGGCGTCTTCTCTTGGAAGAAGAATCTCCATAGTTGGCAGCGCCAGAGTCGGTGCAGCCTCAGGCCGCAGTGGCAGCAGTTCGAACTGATCTTCCGCCTGCCGCAGCCGGGCAAACCGGAATACCAAGCCACGATGGACCTGCGGTATTGGCGGCTGGAAATCGCCCCGGACACAGGCCGATTTTGGCTGGACGACGTCGCGCTGCGGGAAGCGGAACTGACCGACGAATGGGAAGGCTGGCAGGCGCGGGGGATGGACGGGCATTCTCTGGTGGCCGACCCTTGTTTGCAGATGGTGCCGGGGGCGACTATCGGCTGCGGCCGGACTCACCCGCCTATTCGCTGGGCTTTCAACCGATTCCTGTCGAGCGCATTGGTCCGTATGCGGATCCCCTGCGGGCCTCCTGGCCGATCCCGGTGCTTGCCAGCCAAGCCGTTGTTAGCTCCAACAGGAAGCAGCCCGTCCCCAGCTTCGAGGAACAGACGGTCGATGCAGCCGGCCCGCCGAACCCCTGGACCAAGATCGCCGGCGACCTGGATGAGGACGGCCGCGATGAGCTGATCGTAGGTGGCCAGAAAGGGCCCCTGGTCTGGTACAGTTGGCCCCAGTTCCGCAAACATACCATCGCCGATAGCGGCTGGAACACTGTTAGCGGCGCGGTGGGCGATGTGGACGGCGACGGTGACCTCGACGTGCTGTTGGGCGGCACGGTCTGGTTCGAAAATCCCGGCAACCTGTGCACTGCTCCGGACCAGCGCTGGAAACTTCATCGCATTGCCGCGGACCCCACGCATGACATCGCAGTGGCCGATTTCAACGGCGATGGCCGCCTAGACGCGGTCACGCGCAATCAGTCCGAGTTCGGTGCCAACGCCGGCCATCGCATCCGCGTCTGGCTCCAACAGCCAGATGGTAGTTGGCAGGAGACAAGACTGGAATGTCCACATGGCGAGGGGCTGGCGGTGGCTGACTTGGACCGAGACGGCGATGCGGACATTGTCATCGGGGGCATTTGGTTCGAGACGCTCCGCCAACCCGGCCAGGTGCGTTGGCAACCGCATCGGTTTGCCGACTTCCACCGCAACGTCACGATTGCTGTGGCGGACTTCAACGGAGATGGCCGGGCTGACGTGGCGCTGGCTCCGAGCGAGCTGGCTGGACAGCATTGTCGGCTGTCGTGGTTCGAGGCGCCTACCGATCCCCGGGCCGGCCCTTGGCGCGAACATCGGCTGGCCGACCCCATCGAAGCGGTGGTCCACTCGCTGGCGGCGGCAGACTTCGACCGCGACGGTCGCATCGACATCGCCTTTGCCGAAATGCATCAGGGTGCCGATCCGGATGAAGTGGGTCTGTGGTTGAACAGGGGCCCGGGTCAACTATGGGAAAAGCTCGTGGTGAGCACGACCGGCTCACACGGCCTCCAGGTGCTGGATGCGGACGGGGACGGCGCACTGGACCTGTTCGGCGCCAATTGGTCGGGGCCCAAACAGACAATCCAATTGTGGCGCCAAAGGCCGCGCCGAACTGCTGAGGCGGCGCCCGGGAGCAGTAACAGGACGCCGGGCGCTGGCCTGCAGCGGTTGCGAGTCTCGGATAACCGACGTTTCTTGGTCACCGCGGACGGGCGGCCGTTTTTCTGGTTGGGCGACACGGCCTGGTGGATTCGTCATCTGCCGCCTCCGCTGCTTAACCACTATTGTTCGACTCGCGCCAAGCAGGGTTTCAATGTGATCCAAGTGCATTGTGGCTTTGCGGTCACCAATCACGCAGGTGTCCCTGCTTTCCTGAACAACGATCCGGAGTCGCTCAACGAGCCTTTCTGCCGCGAACTGGACCGGCTGGTAGCCCAGGCGCGTGAGCATCGGCTTTATGTGGCCTTGGTGCCGATGTGAGGCGATGAATATGGGCGCGCCTTTGGCACCAACGCCGCCAAGGCTTATGCCTTGGGTCGTTGAATGGGACGGCGCTATGCCTCAGAGCCGCACGTGGTCTGGATTGTCAGTGGTGAGTATGACGCCATCAATGGCTTCAAGTTGCCGATTCAGCCTGCCCAGAAACAACTGTTGATCGCCGTGGCCCGGGGCCTGAGAGACGCCCACGGCGGCACGCAACTCATGACGATGCATCCGGGTGTGGCCCGAAGCTCGGCGGTGGACTTCCACGATGGACCCTGGCTGGATTTTAACATGCTCCAGTCGGGGCATCTGATCGACAGCACAGCACACCAGTTGCCGGAAAATTACACCCTCATTGCCCAGGCTTACCGTCGCAAGCCTATCAAGCCGGTGCTGGATGGCGAACCGATCTACGAAGATACGCCGGATGCGGTCTGGCTCCTGAAGCACATCCACGGGCCGCGGGCCGGCCCGGACGCGGTGCGGCGGAGGGCCTATTGGGCCGTGTTGTCGGGAGCATGCGGACACACCTACGGCCACAACGACGTTTACGGGTTCTTCACCCCCGCGTTTCCCGGGCAGGTACTTTCCCTCAGCACTTGGCCCAGGGGACCAGGTCAGCGGAGCCATTGGCGCGAAGCGTTAGAAGCGCCGGGGGCTACACAAATGCAGCATTTGCGCCGGTTGATTGAATCGCGCCCCTTCCTGACGCAGATTCCGGACCACACATTGGTCACGGGCCCGGAGAGCTAGCCCGCTTGATCACCTGGCCACGGTGCGGGGTGAGGGGTACGCCTTGGTTTACACCCCCACTGGCAAACCGTTCCAGGTGCGATTGGACACGCTACCCAGCCGCGAGGTGCAAGCCTGGTGGTTCGACCCGCGCACGGGCCGGTCCCAAGCCGTTGGCCGCTTGGCCTGCACAGGTCAGCGTGCGTTCGTTCCACCTGAGCCCGGCAAACATCTGGACTGGGTGCTGGTGCTGGATGACGCGGCACGCAACTACCCACCGCCCGGGCAGAACCCATAAGGACACTTCCAACATGCCTGACCCGGCTCCTACTGGTGGCCGCAACGCTGCCCCCTGCGGTGGTCCCAGCCTCACGAGCCGAGCATGGCGCCGTGCACTGGGATGGGGCGGACCGGGCAACCCGGTCATCTTCGATAACGATTGGTGGTTCGAGGTCTTCGACATCGAGCCCCATGGGCCCAGGCCAGCCTTAGCAATGCCGATCTGCGTTGACGCCGATACACTTGGGCCAGGCCTAGCGCGGCAGCCAAGATAAAGCTGCCTAAAGGATCGACAGGCATTCTGACACAGGGGCTTGGAGGCTGTCACGTCGCGGCAGGTTAACCTTTACCAAGCGCAGACGGGTGCGATCGGCGGGTTTCTGTCCGCCACACGCCTGTTCAGAGTGCGATTAAAAATGGTGGGGTGCGCCCTGCGAAGCTGCTAGCCTCCAGCCATGCGGTTGGTGTGCTGGCTGGTCGGTTTGGGGCTGGGTTGGACTGTGTGTGGTCAAACCCGCTATGATGTGACGCGTTTTGGCGCAAAGGGGGACGGGGTGACGCTGGCCACCGCGGCGATCAATGAGGCGGTGCGCGCTTGTCATGAGGCGGGCGGCGGGGTGGTGGTAGTGCCACCAGGCACGTTTATCACCGGCCCCGTGCGGCTGCTCAGCCGGGTCGAATTGCACCTGAGCGCAGGCGCAGTGGTGCGTGGCAGCACCAACCTTGCGGATTACCAGATCGACGGTGTGCGACGCGGCTTGATCTTTGCCTTCGAGGCGCACGATGTGGCGATCAGTGGGCTTGGGGTGATCGACGGACAATCGGATGCGTTCTTTGATCCGAAGCGCATGCACGGCTTTCGCAATCCGGGCTTCGAACGCCGGTTCACACGGCAGGGCGAGGCGTATTTCCCGCCGGACACCCATTTCCCGGACGGCCCGATCTACTACGAGCAGCGTCCGGGCACCATGGTGCAGATGCTCCGGTGCGAGCGGGTGTTGGTGCGAGACGTGTGTTTTGTGAATCCGCCGGAGTGGACCTTCCGGTTTGGGGACTGTGAGGATGTGCGCGTGGAAGGGATCACGATCCGCGCCAATAAACTTGTGCCCAACTCCGATGGCATTCATCTGACCACCACACGCAACGCGCGCATTTCGGGCTGCCACCTGGTCTGTGGGGATGACACGATTGCCATAACGGGTTTTGGGGATGAAATGGGCAGCCGCGGCCAACGCCCCGACGCGCGGCCCGGCGAGCGGGCGCAGCGGCTGGGCAACCGCTCCGGCTATTGCGAGAACATCACCGTGGCCAACTGCACACTGGAATCGGCCTCGGCAGCCGTGCGCGTTGGATATGGTCGGAATCCGATCCGCAATTGCGTGTTCCAGAACCTGGTCATCTACAATTCGAATCGCGGGCTTGGGGTGTTCGCGCGGGACCCGGGCGACATCGAGAACCTGCTGTTCCAGAACATCACCATCCACACGCGTCTTTACAGCGGCCATTGGTGGGGCAAAGGCGAGCCCATCCACGTATCGGCCATTCGGCAAAACCCGCAGGTGCCGGTCGGCCGGGTGCGGCGCGTGACGTTCAGCGGGATTGTGGCCGAGGCCGAGGGCGGCGTGGTGGTGTATGGCACGCCCGAAAGCCCGATCGAGGACTTGACGATCCAGAACCTGCGGCTGGTGGTGTCGGCCGGGCCGCTGGCACGGGATTGGGGTGGCAACTTCGACCTGCGGCCCAGCACTCCGGCCTCCGAACAGTTGTTCCGACACGATATCCCGGCGTTGTTCTTTCGTCATGCCACCGGTCTGCGGCTGGAGGGGGTGGACGTGAAGTGGCGTGGTGACCTGCCGGAGTTTTACACGTCCGCCCTTGAATTCGAGCAGTGCACAGGCCGGGTGACGGGCCTCAGCGGTTCGGCAGCGCATTCGAAGCTGCCCGCGATTGTCGGGCATCAGAGCCGGGTGGAGCTGCGGTGACGGGCCTCAGGGACGGTCGAGCAGCCGTCTTTTCGGATGGCCCCCGTCAGGATTGGCCCCGGACGTTTTTGCGCCGGCGCGCACCCATGACATCGTAGTGTGGCATCGCACCGATCTGAAGCCGGGCCGGCACACGGTGCGGTTGGTGACGCGCGCGGATGCCGACCCGCGCTCGAGCGGACGGCGTGTGACGGTGCGTGAGGCGCTGGTGTATCGGCAGCCCTGAGCTTGGGCAGCAAATGCAATGGTGAAACATGGAGCCAACCAACAATCCCAGCGTCGGAAAGATTCGTGTCGCAGGGCCTTGCCCGACGACTGGTCAGGGAGAATGCACATCTGTGGCAGGCAGGTCAGCCCACGCCGGCAGCAGGGGCGTGCTAAAGCGGGTGTGGTGGCTTGGTTGGGTGAGCAGGTTGGTTTGTGGGGTGTTTGTTGGGCTGACCAAGACTGTGTTTTGCGCCGATGCCGACCGTCCTGCGGGTGTCCGAATCCAGGTGCGGGCAGACCAGCCCACTCACCGCATGGCGGGTGGTTTGGGCGCCTCCTGGCATGCGATCCGGCGCGAGGTGCCGTCTGATCCGGATCGCATGACGCCTGGGCGTAAGACCGCGCCCCAGGGCAGCGCCTTCGGGGGCAATCCGCCGTTAGAGAACACCGTCGCCTGGCAGGAGCTCGAACGGCATTTCCGCTGGCTTGGGCTGGACTGGTGCCCGGTCGAGCTGGCTCAACGCATGTATCAGCCCCAGCGCGACCGGTTCGATTGGGACAATGCCGAGATGCGCACGCTCTATCGCATCCTGGACGTGTGCGAGTCCAACCGCGTGGACGTGTTCCTGACCCAGATGTGGAACGACGTGGACTGGACCGCGTATGAAGACGTTCACCCGCTCCAGAGCGCGCCGAAGTCCATTCCGGACTTTGCGCGGGGGTTGGGTGAGTTGTGCGAGCGGCTAACTGGGGCATCGCCGCTACACCTGCATCCGCTGGCTGTGCATCAACAACGAGCCTGGCTTTGCCGATTGCTGGTGCCTGGGGCCGGGCCGACAGCCGCTCTCCATCACCCCGGGCCTGCGTGCGGTGCGGGAGGAGCTGGATCGGCGCGGCCTAGCCTTGCCGTTGTCGGCCCCGGACTTCTGCACCCTGGCCCACCTTGGCAAAGGTCCGTTCGATTTCGATCAATGGGTGGGCGCGTTTGATGCCCACACGTATGTCGAGTCGCCGGAGGACTACACCCGGTTCACGCGCCAATGGGTCGAATACGCCTGGGCACGGGGAAAGCCCTTCTTCATTTCGGAGATGGGCGACTTTGTCCTCGGCTGGCAGGGGAGCAGCGCCGGGCCGCGCCTCTACGGCACGCAACTATCCGTCGCCCGCAAGGTGCACACCGGACTGAACCTGGGCGTGGACGGGTTCAGTCGCTGGAGCTTCGTCAACCGGGGCGACCTGGACGGGCAGTTCCAACTGGTGCGCACTTGGGACATGAACCGGCGCGACTATCTGCCGCGGGTCGACCCGGAGCCGGTGCCTTACTACGCTTACGGCCTGTTGACCCGGTTGCAGGCTAAGCACTCCGAGGTTTTGAAGGTGACGGTAGCGGGGGAGGCCCGAATCGTGGCGGCGGCACTGCGCAGTCCAGCGGCTCAGGTGACGGTGTATCTGCTGAACCTTGAGGCCGGCGAGCTGGTGGTGAGCCTAAGCCTGCATGGCGTTGCGGCAGACCGCGAATGGTTTCAATACCAAGTGGACGAGAAGGCCCTTGCCGAGCCAGGCTTCCGCTTGCGGCCAGTTCCTCCGGCGGTTCGGACCAGCGCCGAGGCGCGGACAGCACGCGTCACCCTGCCCGCTCGCAGCCTCACGGCCCTGAGCACCTATCGGCTGGCTCCCGAGGCATCGGGGGTAGTTGCCGAAGAGGGTGCCGGGATTCCCCACCGATGAACCGACTGCACCCAAGCGCAAAACCGATCAAGGTAACACCGCGCCTCCAAGGCGCCGCACCGCCCGGATGCAGGCCACCGCCGCTGTTCCGTATCACCAAGCCCGCCGCCGCAGCAGATGCTTCGGTTCCCACTTCCGGCTAGTGACCTTGAGCAACGCCGTCTGGGCAGGCATCCTGGCGGCGTGCAAGAAAGCAAACTGAGTCCAGTTTCCGTTCGCCACTGGTTGCGGGGGTGTCTGCCGGCGGTGTGGCTCCAGGTTTGGCTGGGGGCATTGGCCGGATCGACGGGCAACCCCGCGCCGGTAGGTCAGCCGATAGCCGAAGCGGTCCGCATCAGCGGCCCCACGCTCGACCTCAAACAATTGGGTGCGCGGGGCGATGGGCTGCACAACGACAGCGCTGCGTTTCGGGCGGCGGCGGAGCAAATCCAGCGGGCGGGTGGCGGGCGACTTATCATTCCGCCCGGGGTGTATGTCGTGGGCGAACAAGTTCACGAGGACGGCAAATTTCCTTACTACCGGGCCCAGCCGATCTTTTCGGTCAAGAACGTCGATGGCCTGGTCATCGAGGGCCGTGGCGCTACGCTGCGGCTGGCGCCGGGCCTGCGGTTTGGTTCATTCGATAAGTTGACCGGCCAACCGTTCCATCCAAAGCCCGGCGGGTTTACCGACCCTGCGTATGCGGCGCGCGTAGGGTCCATGCTGCAAATCCACCGATCGCGGAACGTGGTGATTCGGAATCTGGAGTTGGACGGCAACAGCGGCTCGCTAATCCTGGGCGGTTACTTTGGGGACGTGGGCCGGCAACTTCATGCTTTCGGCATCGAGCTATACAACAACAGCAATGTCGTGGTGGAAAACGTATATACACACCATCACGGGCTGGATGGCATCCTGATCGGTTGGCACGGGCTGAAGGAGGCTGATCCGCCCACACCGCACACGCTGATCAACGTCGTCAGCGAATACAATGCCCGCCAGGGCTTGTCCTGGGTGGGCGGACGTGGGCTGCGTGCTTATCGCTGCAAGTTCAACCATACCGGGCGGGGCGCATTTGCCTCGGCGCCAGGCGCCGGCCTCGATATCGAGGCTGAGGAATCCATCTGCCGCGACGGTTATTTTGAGGACTGCGAGTTTGTTAACAACATCGGCTGCGCGATGGTGGCCGACAGCGGCGACGGCGGCTACACCCGTTTTGTCCGCTGCACCTTCTGGGGCGTAAGCACGTGGTCCACCTGGTCGGCCAAGCCCGCCTTGCTCTATGAAGATTCCAAGATTTACGGCAGCGCGGTCCACGGTTTCGGCTCGACCAACGCCGCCCTGGCCACCCGCTACCTGCGCTGCCACTTCGAGGACAAGGACTACGGTACCAACGGGGTCCATCGCAGTGCCGCCCTCATCGAATGCGCCAGCCGGGGCGATAACATCACCTACGAAGACTGCACCGTGATCGCACACAAAACGCGATCGTTCTGGTTCGATAACGCCAACGGTCGAAAGGTCGTGCGCGGCTGCCGTATCATACACCGGTACCAGCCTGCCGACGGCGATTTTGTGGCCCTATTTCGCGGCGCCCACATTGAACACACCCGGTTCGAGGAGGACTACCCGCCCGAAACGACCACGCGCTACCGCATCGAAGCGCAGCGGGTGACCCTGGGGCCCAGCGTAGTCGTCACCGGCCCCTGCGTGCGGTGGGGCGGGCGCACGGGCCTGATTTCGCCCTGAGCACGCACGGCACCGCTGGCGGTTGCAATCTGGGGGCGCTCATGGGGCTGTGGCCAAACCGAGCTGCGATTTGGTCCTACCCAGCTTCCGGGTTTGCCCGTTCGATACCCGCGTTGGACGGCCGGGCAAGCGATTTTTCATTTTCGGGCTGGCTGATGTGAAAATCAGGTTGCTACAGTTGCTCAAGTGGCCTATGATGCGGGGCCAGTGTTTCAAGACGCTGATGCCAAAATGAAAAAGGCCGCGCCTGATCCTTGGGCGGTTGCGGTGGAAACTTGGGCGTCCGAGGCGGGGGCTGTCGCTGCACTATCAACGGTTGTGGACCCGGAGGCCTTTCGGCGCTGCGTCGCTGCCCTGGCGGATTGTCGAGGCCGGATTCTGACCACCGGTTGCGGCACGTCGGCCGCGGCGGCCAAAAAGATCGCCCACTCATTGTGCTGCATCGAACGGCCGGCGGCGTTTCTTTCGCCCAGCGACGCCGTGCATGGCGGGCTGGGCTTGGTTCAGCCCGGTGACGTGGTCATCGCCATTTCCAAGGGCGGCGGCACCCGCGAGTTGTTGAACCTCGTGCCGGCGTGCAAAACCAAGCTGGCGTTCCTGATCGCCGTGACGGAGAATCCGGATTCCCCCTTGGCCCGCGTCGCCGACCTGCTCCTGCGAGTGAAGGTGGAGCGCGAGGCGGACCCGTTCAACATGCTGGCCACGGCCAGCACGCTGGCGGTGATCGCCGTGTTCGACGCGGTCTGCATCGCCTTGATGCACGTGACCGGTTACACCCGCGAACAGTTCGCCGTGATTCACCCCGGCGGGGCGGTGGGTGAGCGCCTGCTCGATCCGTCCAAAGACCAAGTTTCCAAGCCATCATGATCGCCGCGCATCTCATCGCCCCGCAAACCATCGAACTCCGCGACGTGCCGCCGCCCGCCTGCCCAGCGGATGGTCTGGTGCTCGAGATGCGTGCCTGTGGCGTCTGTGGCTCCGACTTGCGCCGCTGGCGGGAAGGTCCGCCGTCGGGAACGCCGCATCTGATTCAGGGCCACGAGCTGGCGGGCGAAGTGGTCGAGGTCGGGCCGCAGTTGACGCGCTTCAAGGTGGGCGACCGGTTGGCCGTGGCACCGGACATTCATTGCGGGGTGTGTTGGTATTGCCGACGCGGCCTGTTCAACCTCTGCCCGGAGTTGAAGCTTTTGGGCATTACGCCGGGGCTGGACGGCGGTTTTGCCGAGCGGGTCGTGCTGGATGAAGTCCTGCTGCGCAACGGCATTGTGCATCCAATGCCCGATGGGCTGAGCTGGCACGAGGGCGCTTTGGCGGAAACGTTGTCCTCCGTGCTGGCCTCCCACGAAAAGTGCGGCACGTCGCTGGGTGAAACGGTGGTGGTGCTGGGCGCCGGCCCAATCGGCTGCTTGCACGTCGTCATTGCCAAGGCCCGCGGCGCGGCCGTGGTTGTAGCGGAACCGAATCCGCTCCGCCGTTCCGGCGCGGAGAAGTTCGGCCCCGACGCAACACTCGATCCGTCCCAGCAGGATGTGGTCGCCGAGGTGAAGCGGTTGACCGGCGGGCTGGGTGCGGACGTGGTCATTTGCGCCAACCCGGTCGCCAGCACACAGACCCAGGCGGTGGAAATGGCGCGGCGCGGCGGCCGCATCGTGCTGTTCGGCGGCCTGCCCAAGGCCGATTCAATGGTGCGCCTGAACGCCAACCTCATTCATTACGGCGAGCAGGTGCTGATGGGCGCGTTTTCCTACCATCCGCGCTTTCACGAACAAGCGCTCGAGGTGCTCCGGCGCAAGGTCGTTAGGGCCGAGCACTTCGTCACGCACAC
>Ga0207433_10005273_pt1 | contig 23209 bp, 23 predicted proteins | sample YelNatPaOPGAMG01_FD_187559 | JGI IMG/M metagenome (GOLD analysis project Ga0207433, IMG submission 187559) | Hot spring thermophilic microbial communities from Obsidian Pool, Yellowstone National Park, USA - OP-RAMG-01 (SPAdes) (version 3) | ecosystem: Environmental > Aquatic > Thermal springs... | reverse complement strand
CGCGCCAGCGCGCGCCAGTCTTGAGCACCCAGAGAATGCCCTCGACGACCTGCCGATGGTCGCGCCAAGGTCGTCCTCGCGACTTGGTTTTCGGCAGCAACGGTTCAATTCGGTCCCACTGTGCGTCAGTCAGGAATGGCTTTGGCATCCCCAGCTTTTCACATAATCCTCGTAAAGGTGCCAGAGAAAAATACTTACATCAAAAAACTTATGAAACCGCTTCTAAGCAGATTCAGTAGGTATTTCATTTTGTTTAAATTCCTCATTTAAATTCGAGTACCAAATTCTGGTATCCGGGGCAAGTAATCACCGCCTTGGAACTGCCGTGTTCCATGGAAAGAAACGGCGAGTCGAATGTCTTCGGCGGATTGAGGTTCACTTCGGTGCCGTTGATGCGCGGCGGCTGCACGCCTTTCGCCCAGTATTCATACTTGTCTCCCGCTGCGGAAACATAAGTGAGCTTGCCGTCAGTGTATTCAAAACGATTGGTCTTTACCGCATTTTGAAAGTCCTCGAAGCTCTTGTAGTCTGCCGCCCGGCCCATCTGGATGACGACGGGTGCCCACATGTCGTTCAGCTCAAGAAAATGGCCGTTCTTCTCCACGACCTCCGTCAACTTACGACCGACCTCCCGGGCGTTAAACGTCCAAGTCTTGTCGGTGATGTTTGTGTGGTAGCCGTTTCCTGACGGACGAATGGCCGCGTAGGCGTCACCCGAACGGGTAAAAAACCAACCGGAGGCGTCTTCAATACGGTTGTTCCAGAGGTTGCCATTGCTCACAAACACACGGGTGCCATTACTCGCGAACCGTTCGCCATTGCCGAATTTGGCGTTCGGGTCGCGCGCGATGATTGAGACGCCTTTGCCGGCAATCCCGCTCGTGGGCCGCAAGGGATAGTAGCCGGTCCCCATGACGACAATCCGATCGCGCAGTCCCGTCGCGAAGGTCGCTCCCATGTTGGGGGTCAGAACGACATCGCTGATGTAGCTACATTTGGGATCGGTCGTCATCGTTCCCAATGCATAGTCGGGCGTGTAATAGACATCGCGGCGGAAATGGGAATCGCCATTCTTGTCCACGATGATCCGCTCGTTTTTGATGCCTCCTCGATACGAGGTCTGTGTCACCTCGATCCCTTCGCCGCCGGTCATGCCGGGACGGCGGCTGGTGGCCAGATAGCAGCCGCGATTCCGGTCCCGCGCGATGGCGGTGACAATCTCCGGTGGCCGATAGCTGCTGGTGAGAAATGTCGCCATGCCCAGAGACGGGCTGGAATCATCGTTGTCATGCCATAGGTAACAATGGAGGAGCGGTCGCGCCCAGAATGTCCGGCTACCAGTGTAATTATGCCATCGGGTAGTCGCCATACCGACACGCTCGCCTGTCTTGGGATTGAATTCGGCCGCGACTTCCGCCCAGAACAGCGTGAGGAAGTTTCCGGCGAGCCGCCGCACCTCGGGATCGTCGGCGAGATCGAACAAGTCGTAAAAGACACCGACCGTGCATTCCCCGTAAGATGACGGATGCGCGATATCCATGTCCGTCCCTTCGTTGGGAAAGATGTGAAAGAACTTCACCCAAAACCGGTCCCACGCGCGGCAATGATTCTCTATTGTGTCGCCTTCCAGCATGGCCTTCGGACCGTAACGCTCGGCTTGGCGCATGATCAACAGGGAGAGATAATAGCGCCGCCATTTGTTGGTCTGGCCGTTGTTGGGCAGGAGGAAGTGGGCGAGTTCGGCTTTCTCGACCGTATCCCGCGACATGCCCAGAGGATACTTGGTCAAAAGTTCCCAAGCGAAGTCTTCGATGGCTTCGCGGGCGTCCTTGCTTAACAGCTTGTGGGTGCGCTCCAGCAGATAGATGCGCAGCAATGCCTCGCAGCGGCCTTTCGGCACTGGCTTACCGACATAGGTCGTCATGCGATCCGACCCGCAGTAGGCGAGGACGAGCCGGTTCGCCTCTTCAACATTCTCGTTCTTGAAGAGAAGCAGCAACGCCAGACTATCGGCTCGGTCAATCCGCTTTGGATCGAAGGCTGACGGCTCGAGGTGAACCGGTTTCAGCGCCTCGGCGATGCGCTGCTCGACTTTTTGCTCGTAGGAAGCGGGCCCGCCGTCTTGTGCACGGAGAATCGCACACGACGCAAGCAGAGTTGCGTAGATCACAAAGTAGAATTGCTTCATGGTATGGTTCCTTTCTGGTGCTGTTTCCTCAGTTGAAATCCAGCACCAACTTGCGGTCGCCCTTACGGATGGTCACCACGCCGCTGCCAAAATCGCCTTGAATGAACGGGCTGTCATAAACCTTTTTGGGCGAGTAGTTGACCGGTACGCCATCCACCTGCGGCGGATGCGAATAATCGGCGAAGAGCGTCAGGGTCGTCTTGCTCAATGCGCTGGTGTAGTCGAGGCGGCGGTTCTCCCACTTCATGGGATTGCCAAGGACGGCAGCTTGAAACGCCGCGAAGTCCTTACAGTCGGCCTTGCGCGCGACCTCGATAATCACGGGCGAGAACTCATCGGAGCATACCAGCCACATCCCTTCGGCAGGCGGTCCTTTTCTTCCGTGATGCTGTTCGACCGTGTCCGGTTTCCAAGCTGTCTTGCTATCCACGACGCGGACGGCAGCATAGGCCTGCGGGGCTTCGGCAAACACCCAGCCGTCATGTTCTTCGCGCCGCAGCGAGGCATCAAACCATACACGCTGGCCTTGTGCATTGCTAGACTTCAGCCGCTGGACGACGAGGACGCCGCGCTTCTGCACCGACCAATTGGCGTTATACGAACTGCCACTGCCGTGTTCCTTCATTGTCGGCTGCGTAAAAATGCGCGCAGTGGGATGCCCGGCAAAAATGACACCCTCCCAACGGTTCTGGCTGCTAAAAGGCAGCCAGTCGGTCTGGGGGCGCGCTTCGACCATGCTGGTGCCCAGCACGAAATCCGGCGTGCAATAGCTGTAGCGCAACAGGCTGCCGCCTTCGGGACGCAGCACATGGACACCCTCTGGCTTGAAGAATGGGTTCTTGGGATCGTCGACCAGGTTTCGCGGTGGTTCACCGGCTTTGGGCGGCTCCGACAGACCGGGTCGCCGCGAAGAATATTCATAAACGCCACGACCGTTCCAGTTGGTCGCCAATTCCACAACGAGTGGCGAAGGCCGCCAGAACGTCGTGGCGGCACGCACATATGCGGGGACCAGGCCTTTAACCTTGCCGAGGCCAAAGTGATACCAAGTCAGTCCTTCCATGCTGCATACGGAAGTAGAGAGCGCACCGGAGTAGCAACGATGTCGACTCCCTCCGCGCAAGCCGTTGATTTCCTCGATGGCCCAGTCGGCCCAATACAAATCGAGTAGCATGCTCATGCGCCGCCGCAACTCCGGATCGGCGGCGAAGTCCGCTATGTTATACCAACCGCCGATTGTGTATTTATTGTAATCGGAGTTGCACTCGACCAACAGCCCTGACGAGGCGATTCTGCGGGCATACCGTTTGTAGTAATCGTTGAACGCCGCCGCCATCTGCGCGGGCGTCGTGCCATCGGCGTAGCGACGGTTTTTATAGTCGGGGTGCTGCGCGAAAATCTGCGCTGCGCCCCATAAACTTGACCAGATCCCCGAACTAATATTTTCGCTCCACGGATACCACCCATCGTGTTTCGGCAACGTCATCTCCAACCGGCACGCCGGCCCGAACCGCCGCCAGAGCATGTTCAACAACGCCGCCTCGGCCTTCGCGCTCATGCGACCGGGGAAATACTTGCTGTCGTGGCCGAAGAGAAAGTAGATACGTTCCAAAGCGCTGGCGTATCCCATAAAATCGAGTATACCCATATCTTTTATCTCTCCGTCCACGTCGTTGTTGCTTTCGTTCGCGGGTTTATTCCCGCACTCGGTGAGGATCGCTTGGTCGGCCTCGGCGGTGTGTTCGTTAAGCCAGTAGGCGGCGAACGCGTTGAGCCACCAAGATTGTTTGGAACCCTTCGCCAATAGCTTACGCATTTCGGCATCACATCGCTGTCTTTGCTCATCGTGAGGCAGGCTCGGATGATCTTTGGTCCGCTCAGCAACCGACGACATACATCCTCCGCTGATCATCAGCGCGAGCAAACTATAGGTCACAAACCATGTTCGGCTGTTCATTGCTGTTCTCAGATAGTTGTTGTTCGACATATTTTCTATTCCTTTGTGAAATCCAGCACCAGTTTGCGGTCGCCCTTGCTGATGGTCACGATGCCGCTGCCGAAATCGCCTTGGATGAACGGACTGTCATAAACCTTTTTGGGCGAGTAGTTGACCGGCGCGCCGTCCACCTGCGGCGGATGCGAATAATCAGCGAAGAGCGTCAGCGTCGTGTGGCTCAACGTGCTGGTGTAATCAAGGCGGCGGTTTGTCCACTTCAAAGCATTGCCCAGAATGGCGCTTTGGAACGCCGCGAAGCTGGGATAGTCACCCTTGCGAGCCACTTCCAGGATAACCGGGGAAAACTCGTTGCCGCACATCAAATACATCCCCGGCCCGCCCTTGGCCTGCCTGCCCCCGGCCCGCTTGTTCCCGGTCCCCTTGCCGGGCTTGCCTTTGGCCCCCGTGTCCGGCTCGTCTTCGTCCTTGCCCCCCTTGTCCGGTTCGTCTTGCTGCCAGGAGGTCGGCCCTTCCACCACACGGACGGCGGCATAGGCCTGCGGCGCTTCGGCGAACACCCACCCGTCTCGCTCCTCACGCTTCAGCGAGCCGTCGAACCACACTCGCTGATCTTTGGCATTCGTGTCTTTCAGGCGCTGTACGATCATGACGCCCTTGTTCTGAACGGACCAATTGGCGTTATAGGAGTGCCCCGAGGGTTGTACAAAAATGCGCGCCGTCGGATGACCGGCAAAGATCACGCCGTCCCAATGGTTCTGGCTGCTGATGAGCGCCCACTCGTCTCGCGGCAGCGCCGGAACCATGCTGGTGCCCATGACAAAATCGGGCGTGCACCAGGTGTAGCGGAGCAGGTTGCCGCCATTGGGATTCAAGATGCTGCCCCCTAGACCGGCGAAATAGGAATCGTGGTCTGTCGTTAGCGACAACCCACCACTCCTGCTGTTAATAGACTTCCCCAGTCCCGGACGGCGCGAGATATACGCATACGTTCCTCGTCCGGTCACATCCTTCACCAAATCGGCCACCACCGGCGAAGGGCGATAGAACGTCGTTGCCGCAGTGACAATCACGGGAAATGCGGCTGTCGGGCCGACCTTCTCCCCCACACCAAAGAGATACCACGCCGTCCCACGTCCACCACCACCTGGACCTTTGGTCGAATCCGCCCCCGGATAACAACGATGACGGCTGCCACCGCGAACGCCATTAATCTGCTCAATCGCCCAATCCGCCCAGTAGAGGTCGAGAAGCATCCGCATGCGCTGTCGCAGCACCGGATCCGTCGCAAAATCCGCAATGTTATACCAGCCGTTGAGCGTGCCATCGTTGTAGGCCGAGGCCACTTCGACCAGCAGGCCTTTGCTGGCCCGCTCGCGCAGGAACAGCTTGTAATAGTCGTTGAACGCCTTGGCCATTGCCGGCACCGTGGTGCCGTCGGCATAATGACGATTCTGATAGTCCGGATCTCCGGCGAAGATTTGCGTGGCGCCCCACAAGCCCGAATACAGGAGGGCACCGATGTTTTCCGTGGCGGGCTGCCACCAGACGCGGTCCTCGCGGAACATTTCCTTGCGGCAGGCCGTCGATGCCCATTTCCAGAGTACCTCTTTTACAGCGTTCTCGGCTGCGGGGCTCATGCGCCCCGGAAAATACTCGCTGCGACTGTTGAAGAGGAAGAACACACGCTCGAGAAAAAAAACAGAGCGATAGTAAAAACCAGGGTTCTGCGGCATGTTGTCGCTGCCGCGGACACGGACGAGTTCAGGGTTGCAGGCGGTAATCATGGCCTGATCCGCCTCGGGCATCCGCTCCTTAAACCAATATGCCGCCAGCGCGAAGTTGCAATAATCCCAAACTGGCCGTTTGGCCGTGAGAGAAGGAGGGTTGGCCAGATAGCTCCTGAGCAGACCGTCACGGCGGACACCAACTTCGCCGACCAGTTTCTGGTCATCGGCGCGCATGACAGCCAGCGGTGCCAGCAGCAGGACGATGACCGTGAGGAGTGTTTTCATGATGCTTTCGGACATGTTATTTGTTGGTGTGAATGGTTCACTTGGAAAAGTCCAATAGGCGCTTGAAGGGGCCGACGGTCACGGTGATCTTGTCGCTGCCAAAGGCACCATTCAGATAGGGACTTTCGTAAGTCGCCGGTGGGTGCAGGTTCACCGGCTGACCGTTGATCAGCGGCAGTGAGAAACGTTCCGGAGCCTTTGGATCGTAGCGCGTGACTTCAAGGTGGTTGTCGGTCGCCCCGAACCGGTAGTCCACTTTGTCGCCGGTAACTTTTAGGCTGTCCGTAAGCACGGCGGATGGGAATTGTTCAAATGATCCATCGCTCGCAACATCACCGGCCAAGCGATCCATGTTGGGCGTTTGCAGCCAGGGAAATCGCCCCTTGTCGTCTTGTTCTTTCTGCACCACCGAGGTGTTTCCTTTCGTGATTATAGACAGCGTTGTCATTGTTTTCTCTTCGCCAACGAGGCCTCGAACGGTTCAATTTGGGACTTCGCCTCTATCAACACCTTCGCAATTTCATCGGCAATTTTCCCCTCCCGGTTGGGTCCGATATCCAGCAGTAGGTTGCCGCCGAGCTTTCGAACACTTTGATAGAGATTGCTCACTGCGTCGGGGGAACGCAGGTTACGATTGCTGGTGTTGAACCAACCTTTGCCCAGCGTGTCGCAATGTTCGTATCCGATAAAGTATTGCTGGCCTTTCCAGCTTTGTAACTTTGCAACCGGAGTTGTCGGCATCCGGATCTCGGAAGAGATCACATCGGTCGGAAAACCATATCCATGGGACTTCTCAAACACATCGGTTCCCGGGTGTTGCGTAGGACCTGCGTATTCAGGGTTGCGGGGCCACGGACATGCGAGATGCGTGTTGAACAGCACGATGTTGGTCGGGTTCGCGCGGCGGAGCAGTTCATAGATCTCTGCCAATTGATCCGCTGTGGCCGAGCGTGGATGGTCAATCCAGAAATAGTGGCAGTCCGGATACCGGAGGAGCAGCTCGGTCAATTGCGCTTTGACCAGATCAAAATAGTCCTTGTTCAAGGGCACCTTGCCGCTGTTCTCCCCAAATCCTTTGGCATCCGCGTGGGAATCCCGCAGGTTGTAATAGAGGCCGGGAACAATCCCGTACTTTTTGCAGGCATCCATGAAAGCCTGCACTACATCGGTCGGGTTGGAACTGGCAGCCACATCGAAGTCGAACTCCTTGCCTTGCCAGCGAACCTTGCTGTCCCACAGGCAGAAACCCGAATTGTGTTTGGTGGTGAGCACGGCGTATTTCATCCCAGCGTCCCGGGCCACGCGCACCCATCCATCCACATCCAGACCGGTGGGCGCATAGAGCTTGGGCGATTGGTTCTTGCCACCCGTATAGGCAGCCAGGCCGAAATGAAGGAACAATCCATAATGCAGGTCGCACCACGCCTTCATGCGCGGTGTCTCCGTCTGATCCGGCATCAGCCGTTCGGGCTTGGACATCACCGACGGCAGGGCACGGCCAGTGCCGGGAGTGTTTTGGGGCTGTTCCGCCATGACGACGGTGGCAGCGAGTAGCGCAAAGAAACATGCGAAGATCGTTACCAACTTTTTCATGTTTTCTTAGCCGGGTGATCATTCATGATTCACTCCATTGGTTTCGTCGGTTATGGAGACTGTTTCTTGATGAGTTCAATCGCCTTTTTCGCAAAGCGTTCACCCATGAGCCGGTAACCGTCAGGAGAACAATGCAGATCCTTGGAATGTTTGTCCGCTTTGTCTATCTTATCGTGCAGGTCGTCCGTATCAATCCAAGCCCCGCGCGGATCCGCCTCGGCGACCGTCACTTAGGCTTGGCGAACTTTTACCCAGTCAGGATCATCCATCTGGTAATCGCTGAGTCGACCGATCACGAAGTTGATGTTCTGGCGTTTCATATCCGTGCGCAGTTGCTCAATCAATCCCTTCAAGCTGGCTTCGTAAACTGCAGCTTGCCCGGTCTTGGCGTCTCGCTCGCCCTGCATCCATACGAACGTCACACTCGCAAGCTCCTGGCCTTTGATGGCAGCGTTTACTTTCGTCATCAGGCGATCGTATAAATTTCCGGATCCTTTCGGCGGATTGCCTGTGGCCGGCTTCCAAGCCTTATACCAGCGCGCAATTGGCTGGCCGCCCAAGGCGTCCTTGACAACAATCACGTTCTCTTTGCCAAACGCCGCCTCCACGGTCGGTGTGGACGAAATACTTGGGTTAAGGTTCGCCATATTTGACTGGCCGGAGAGGATGAATAGGTGTTTCCCCTGTTTGTTCGCATTCACGGGTGATACGGCAACTACTGCGACCAGCGTCACGATCCAAAGATATTTCATTTCTGTTGTTGCTTTCATGTTTTATTCATTTTGCCGTCTCTGATGTTTCACTTTGAAAATCCAACAGCCGATGCACCGGGCCGACGGTCACAGCGATCTTGTCGCTCCCGAAATCTGCATTGAGATAAGGACTCTGGTAGGTCGTGGCCGGATGCAGATTCACCGGCTGACCGTTGATCAGCGGCAGTGAGAAACGTTCCGGAGCCTTTGGATCGTAACGCGTGACTTCGAGGTGGTTGGTAGTTGGTCCGAACTGGTAATCCACCTTGTCGCCAGTAACTTTTAGGCTGTTCGTAAGCACGGTGGATTGGAACTTTTCAAATGATCCATCGCTCGCAACATCGCCGGCATGAAGCAAAATGCGCGACTGGTCTTTGGCTTTGTCGAAATGTGCCGGTGTCGCCACCTCGCCTTTCGAATCCCACTGATAAACGCCATCGAGGAACTTCACTCCCACAAACGCCTTGCCATTGCTGGCAAAAATCCAGCCGTTCGTTTCGACCTTTTTCAACGCTTTCCCAGTGAAACCAATCCCGACCGTACCGGTGCTGTAGGATCCCCGGAATTTCTTGCCCACGTCAGCGATGCGCTGGAGGAGGAGAACATTCTCGTACTGGACGCTCCAGAAGGGATGCTGCGGACGGCCGCCGCTGCCATGTTCGACAACGGAATGCACGGAACAGATTTCAGGTTTCGTCCAGTCCTCGAAGAGCATCCCGCTCACGCGGTTTTGCTTTGAAATTCCAGAATAATTGAGGGTCGGATTCTGGAGCGTGCTTCCCAACAGATAATGCGGTGTCCGGTAGGCGTAGTTGACCAGAGCGGAGTCGGCGGCGATGCGCTGGCCCACCTGTTCTTCAGTTTTTGGTTTTTCGACCTCGCCGAGCACGCGATTGCGGATGACGAATGGCTTTGTCGCCGGGAAAGCCCGGTAACGCAGGTAAATCGCCTCGGGCGGCAGTTGGTAACGGCTGGTTTCAATGACCCGGGAATGACTGGAACCGGCAGGCATACCTTCCTCAGCAAAAAGCAGGTTCTTGTATGACTCGAAGGCGTTGGCGCCAGGGTGGGCACGACTTCTTCCTCCGCCACGGCGTCCGTGAACGGAGATTTGTTCCTCCTCGATAAAGGCCAGATCGAGCAGCAAGCCAAAACGTTTCCGAATGACGGGATCGGGCGACAGCTCGCAAAGGTTGAATAGACCGGGCCAGGAATATTTCTGATAGGTATTCGAGCCAACCTCGATCCATAATCCCGCTCCCGCGCGTTTGCCCGGCCATTCTCGGAAGAACGCCGTGTAAGCGGCGGCGTGCTCGGCGAGAGTGTGACCGTCCTTCAGCTTGCGGTCGCGGTAAGCCGGATCGTCCTGCAAAAGCGACGTGATGAGATAATAAGTCGGCCGCCGGTTCAGATCGTGGTTTTCCGTCCCGAGCAGAAGGAACAGATCATCCATGCCGGTGTCGGCGATCCGGCTTTCCCCGCCATCGGCAAACCGCCCTTCCCCGCTGACACAGAGCCAGAGCGCCTCCTTCAAGGCGGCTTCGGTTTCGGGCTTGAGACGTCCCGGAAAATGGTGACTCTTCGAGTGGAAGAGGCAGAGGATCCGTACATATTCGGTAATGACAAACATACCCCATGATTTGCCCGTTGCCTGTTCAGGCGTAATGGCAGGGTTGGTTTCGCGGTTCAGGGCGATGAAGTCGTTCGCCCGTTTTAGCAGTCGCGCGTTGGCCTCATCCACCTTCTCGTTTAGATAAAGGGCAGATAGCGCCCAGAGACTGTCGCCCCAAATGCCGTAAGGCCAGGTGGCGTCTTTCGCAATGGTCCGGCGCAGGGCGTCTTCGCGCAGTTTCAGCGAGGCGGCGTGGGTTTTCGCCACCAGTTGCTCAAGGTCTGCCTGTTCCCCCGTCCCGATATTCTCACTCGCATGAGCCACCACCGACAAAGAAAACAACACGACAAGGGGAATCAGGCCTAAAGACGCTCTCATCCCCCCAATACCACATAGAATCGGCATCGCTTAACCTTCGCCAAGTTCATCAACGCAACTCTGAAGTGTATTTGTTTTTCATTCTGCGATTATTGGAATTTGTAGTCTGAATATATTAGCGGTAAATCATTAGAGAGTGAAACACCGGCTCCGACCAATCGGAGCGCTCATTATGTTTTTTTTCTAAAGCCAACGGTGTAAGAGGGGCACTGCTGTCCAAGATAATCTGATTTTGGACGGATTCTGATTGGTTTTCGGTCTGTCTTCATTGGTGATTTATGCCCGGCCAGTGGAGGTTGTCCTCGACGGTGGCTGGATGCTGTCCAAGAGCAGCCAGGTTTGTTCGGCGACCTCCGTGCCGGCCGGCGTCTCAAACGGTGCGTCGATCCACTGCCAGAGATCACGATAGGTGAACAGATTCCACCGCAACAGCGTGATCAGGTTGCTCAGCGCCCACCCCAGTTTCGACCGCAGTTGCAGGTACTTCACCAACAGCATGGCGATCAGGGCCGTCCAAATCTGGATGTGCACCGCGTTGGCGCTGGTGCCCACAAAGCTCTTGACCTTCAGGTACTGCTTCAGCGCCTTGAAGAACAATTCGATCTGCCACCGCTCCTTGTAGATGGCCGCGATGGTGGCGGCGTTCCAGCTCAGTTGATTGGTCACCAAGACCAGCGTCTCCTGTTTGTCTTCTAACCAGACCTCGATGCGCCGCAGCTTCACCGTGCAGACCCGCCCCGCCGTCAGCGGCGTCAACGCGATGATCTCGTCCTTGCGGATCGCGCCGTTCTTCGGCACGCGGCGCGCCTTCACGGGCCAGTAGTTGGCGCCGCGTTTCAGCCGCGTGACAAAGTAGATGCCGCGTTCCGTCCAGTTCTGGAACAACCGGGTAATCCACATACGCCCGATCCATCGCCACCACGCTGCCGCGCGGCAAACACAAGCCTCGCGCCAGTTTCATCTCGTGCTGCCGACCCTCGGTCATGTGTGCGAAAACGCAGGCTTCGCAGGGTCACATCCCTACATTCAATAATCCATTGTTTTGCGTTCGTTTTATTTACCTTCCAACATCCGAATTCTGGTCTCCTTCGCCTCTGATTTCGTGAGGACACCTCACCTTTATCAAACCGTCCCTTGATCCTCAACTCCCCATTGCCCCCAATGCCGTGTAAAGGGGCAATCCTGCGTATTGACACTGACAACCGACTTTTGTCGCAAGAAAAGCAAGGGCAACTACCGGCTTTTGTCCGTCTTCTCATCGCTCAATTGTTGAATGTGGAGATGTGACCCCGACGAAGCCCCTCGCCCGACATTGTCAGGCGTCTCGTTGTCGGACGGCATGGAAGTACTCTGGCGAAAAACGCCGGCAAGTTCGATAGAAATATTACAGCGATTGCCCTACAGCGTTACCAATCCAACTCGCGATATTCGCCCGGCTTCATCAGGTTCACGGCGGCGGCAACTTCGGATTGGTGTCGCTGAATCTCCAGCCAGTTCGTTGTCGGCAACACCAAGATTGCCAATTGACGGCCGGTGAGGTTCTGCTGATATCGCAGGTTGCGATCCGTGGTTACAAAAACGTCAAAACGCCCCTCGGCGGCACGCAACAGATTGCCATTTTCAAGGTTGGACCAACCCAGTTCATACGCTGTGGAAACTGTGTGCGGCGCAAGGGCGTGACGCAGTGGAACCGGTGTGCCTTGATCGAACAGGATGTGCATGGCTGATTGGCTCAGGCTACTGCCGTCAATAGGGACGACTCGGCGAATTTGAGCACGGCCAAGACCTGTTCGCGGGTCACGCCGGGAAACCATTCGAGGAACTGATCCACGGTCGCGCCGCCTTCGAGGTTCTCGAACAAAGCCTGCACCGGTACGCGCGTGCCCGTAAATACCCACGCATTACTGACCTTGCCGGGAACACGTTCCACCGCCGAACATTGTGTCCAATCCATCATGCGCCACACACTACGCCGTCACCTGAACAGGAGCAAGCGGGAAGAAAGAGGGCGTGGGAGCCGGTGTTGTAGGGCACGATGCCTCGTGTCGTTTCGAGGTATCGCGCTGTCAGGCGGGCATGCGGGAAGCGGCAAAAGTTTCTGGCTTGCCAATCAACATACGGAAGCAATAAGCTGTGAACCGTTGAAGGAGACGTAACGAACTGAACCAATAAACCAAAACCAATTCGCGTAGCTTCAGCCTGTCCCATACGAAACTGGCAGTTTCACACCACGGACAGTGTACCGAAGCACGCCCCGCAAGGGGCGTGCTGAAAGTGCTCCGTGGTAGGCATGCCAGTGCCTGTATGGGTGCACAAGTAAGTGCGCCCCGTTGTGTTTGGGCATTGGCTGAGTGACGCGTGAGGAAACTCATGCCACTCATTGATCGGATCAAATTCGACGCTCCGTCTGACGATATTCTCGTCTGGAAAATCCCCACCGAGGAAATCAAACTCGGCAGTCAACTCATCGTCAACCAAAGCCAGGAGGCGTTGTTCCTCAAAGGCGGCGAAGTTTGCGACCTGTTTGGACCGGGTACACACACGCTTTCGACGGCAAACCTTCCACTACTCCACAAGCTCATTAACCTCCCATTTGGTGGCGAGACGCCGTTCTCGGCGGAAGTCTGGTTCATCAACAAGACCGTCAAACGCGATCTGAAATGGGGAACGCAATCGCCGATCCCGCTGATTGACCCGACCTACAACTACCCGATCTCCGCCCGCGCCTTTGGCCGGTGGGGGTTGCGCGTGCAAGATTCTCGGAATTTCGTCCTGCACATTGTTGGTTCGCAGATGGCGGCAGATAGCGCGAAGGTGCTCGAATACTTCATCGGCGAGATTCACCAACGCTTTTCCGCCGCCCTCGCCAAGTTCATCACCGAGGAGAAAACCTCGATTTTCGAGATCAACGTCAGGCTCAACGATCTCTCACAGTTTTCGTCCAGCGTCATCAGTCCTGAGTTTGCTCGGTTTGGCATCGAACTCATCAACTTTAATGTCGAGCGCGTCAGTATCCCCGACAACGAGTTGGCCAAGTTTCAGGAAGTGTTTGGTCGGCGCATGGAGATTGAGCAAATCAGCAAGGCCAAAGTTGGCCAAGCGTACACGACCATGCGCACGTTCGACACGCTGGAGAAAGCTGCCGAGAACCCCAGCGGCGGTGCCGGTGCGTTGCTGGCCGGTGGACTTGGCTTGGGAATTGGTGTGGGGGCTGGTGTTCCGCTGGGCAAGCAGGTCGGCGAATCCATGAACATCGCTCCACAAGGCGGACAAGATGCAGTCGCCAGACTTCAGACGCTCAAACGCATGCTGGATGACAAGCTGATCACACAAGACGAATTCGAAGCGAAAAAGAAGGCGATTCTGGATTCGATCTGATCACACAGGGAGTCACTATGGAAAACAGCAAACTCAAAACCTTGCGGCTGATTTGTTGGCTCGGCTCACTGCTAACTGCGCTGGCCGTTGTCCTTGTCCCGCTGATTCTGTTCAGTTCGCAGAATCGCTCCGATACCTTTTGGTTGAAAGCCGGTTGGGCTGTCGTCTTGATCATAATTGCATGGGCGGGAATCTACGCCTACCTCTCCACTCCGCTGAAAACGGCAGAAGCACGGGGCGCAATGGGCGGCTTGGCTCCTGCGCTTGCCTTCGGCGCAGTGACGTACGCCCTACTAAGTTTTGCGTTGCTGGCCGCGCAGTCGCTGTGTGCTGACAGTGATGTGTTGGGGCGCATTCTATTGGCCGCACAGGTTGGCTTGGGAGCACTGGCGGCTGTTGCCGGACTGCTGGTAAGCGTGGTCAAGCTCTACGCCGGCCAAACCAAGAATACGAACAACAACAGTCAGACTCTCCGAAAGGAATAGGGTAATCCAGTGGCATTCAAAGCAGCACAGTGCCCCAGTTGCGGGGCAAGCATTCAAGTTCCCGATGATCGAGACCGTGCAAGCTGCATGTATTGCGGGAGTAGTATTTCGGTTAAAGAAGCCGTGGAAGCGCACGGCGTACCCGATGCGAAAAATATCTTGCAAACTGCAATCACTTTTTTGGAAAGCAGAAATTACGAAGAAGCAAACAAGCAACTCACGCGTGTTTTGGAGTACGATCCAGAAAACCGTACGGCCTGGTTATGCAAGGCTATAATCGCATCTTCGCCAACTCTGAAGCACAAGTTCTTTTTCTGGAATGCGTTTCAAGAAATCGAACCTTATATTTTGCAAGCTAAGACATATTTTGGGAAAGCACTGACTGCACCCGGCATAGAAGATGAATGTTTTCGTGAGAAAGCAGCGGGGATTCTTGTGCGAACCGCAGCATCTCATCTCAAAGGTGGCGATGGATCGCGGACGGCAGATAATGCTGATAGAATGTTCAACCTTGATATTGACCTTCTTCGCGATGCGGCGTATAGGAGCGCATTATCTTTTATGACTCTTGGGGCTCTCTGTTTGAATGCCGCATATTGTCTGAGGCCATGCAAGGCTGTGGCGGAGGAGATTCGTTCCTACCGCTCCTTTTTGCAACGGTTTCCCGTCCCTTACTCCGAATGGATGGTTACTGGTCAACTCGAAGACAAAGACCGTGCGAAGCAGATGGACGACTGGTTTATCGAATGGGCAGTGACTGGCCGATCGACTCTTTACGACCTTGAGCAAAAAATTAATAAAGAGCATCCGGATTGGGACACCAAACCCACTAAAGAGCAGACAAAGACAAACCAGTGCTTTATCGCGACAGCAACAATCGGCGACCCTGATCACCCCGCCGTGGTGTTGCTCCGTGAATTTCGAGACGACTACCTACTGAACAGAAGTGCAGGACGGTTGTTTGTCAGATGGTATTACGCTATTGGCCCAGTTGCGGCGCGTGTGATTGCCCGAAGCCTGATATTGAGGCGTATCACCTATTGGCTGGTTGTTCGACCCGCAGCGAAGATGGCAGGGCGTTCGATGAAAAAAGCACGACGAGGGGAGGTGTGACATGCCGAACGTAGGAGAAGAAATCGCGGGAGCGTATCTGGGCTATTGCCTTGGCTGTGAATTTGTAAGTTACAATGTCCCGACGCTGGATAAACAAGGAGAGGTGGATGTTATCGGTCTGCGAACAGGTAGCGGCACAAGTAAGCCGCAAATTTTCGTTTGTGAAGTTGCCACACATATTCGGGGACTTGACTACGGAAACAACTACCAGAAGCTGCGAGATAAATTTTTGAGAGGATTACGGCTTGTTCGTAAGGCGTTCCCCGGACATCGCGTGAACTTAATGCTGTGGTGTCCTAAAGTGAGAGGAAAAGCCAAAAAAGCAGTGGACAGAGTAGTGCGGCATTTCAGCAAGAAACATCAGCGAAAGTTGAAGCTGTTTATCAACGAAAGCTACAACCAGTGTATCGGCAAGCTGCGGGACAAAGCAAAAAATCATCAGAACGAAGTTAAGAATTCTGACGTAATGCGATTGCTACAGATTCTTGAATCGTTGCCCTCACGCTAATATGACTTTGTCGCACTTCGTCACATAGCCACCCGCCTCCATCGCGGCACAGTATGCCTGTATCACCCGGTAAGGGTGAGTTTGCCGGCATTTTGAGTTCCCCACCACTTGCCAACTTGACCGGCTGTGCTACTTTGGCAGCCGAAACTTCAACCCAAGAGGAGAAAAACACATGAGCACACTCGTTCAGAAAGCAGCACCGGACTTCAAGGCCACCGCCGTCGTCAACGGCCAGTTCAAAGAAATCAACCTTAGTCACCGGGGTCAACTCTCCACACTTGACAACGATGGTGGTCACTCGCGCAGGGTGAGGTCGAGGATGAGCCAGTCTTGGCCGACACCAATTGGTCCCGCCAACACGTGACCGCCCGGCTTCAGTTTGACGGTCAACTTCGCCACCGCCGCCCGGCCGGAATACAATTCCACCATCAGGTCGCCCTCTCCTTTCGGGGTAATAAACGCCGTGAACCCTTCGCCCACGTCGAGCCGGAGCATCTTGTCTTTCGCCGGCAACGTCCCCTTGCCGGCGCCGAGTTGCCGGTAATACTTGTACCCGAATCGTTTTTCGAGTTGGGTGGCAATGTTCTGGAGTTGCGGGTCGGTGCCGTTGGACGTGTTCGTGGCGCGGATCAACCGGCATTGCACCGTCGCGGCGTCGGCGGCCACCGCCAGCAGACCGGCCAACAGAATGAGAATCAGCGCGCGCATTTCAACTCTCCAGGTCCGCGTACACGGTCATCATTTCGTCCATGTCTCGCGTCCACGGCAAGCCGGAAATCCAGACGACCGCGATGTGGGGTTCTTCGGCCGGCAACACGGTTGCCGCCGTGTTTGGGATGGGCGTGTTCACCGTTTCGACCACCGCGAGTCCCGGCCGCGCGGCCGGCACCGGACCTTGGGCCCGATCCTGCCGTGGCGGGCCGGCGACCCAAATCCATCCGACCACCACGATGATCGCGGCCAACACGGTGGCCAGTTGCAGCGGGTACCGGGAGTCGGCAGGAACCGGGGCCGGCACGGTTTCGCGGCGTTCAATTTCCGCGCGGACTTGCGCCCAAAAGAACTCCGGCGGCTCGCGCATTGTTACCGGCCGTTGATGTTGCCGCAACAGCTCGCGCACGTGGCGCTGGTGCCGGCATTCGGCCGCGCAGGCCGGGCAGTTTTGCGTGTGGCGCTCGACCAGCCAGCGCCGCCAGCCGCGCAATTCGCCGTCGGCCCACGCCGCCAGCCATTCTGGTTTCGGATGGCTCATATCGTTTCCTTCAGGATCTTCTGTAAATGTTTCCGCGCGTAAAACAGCCGCGACATGACCGTGCCGATGTTGCAGCCGACTGCCTGTGCGATCTCGGCGTAGTCCAGCCCCTCGAACTCCCGGAGTTGAATGACCGCCCGGTGCTCCGGTGACAATTCCGCAAGTGCGGCGTCAATCTGCCGGCCCAGTTCCCGGTGTTGGGCTTCCGCGGCGGGGCCGGGGGTCGCGGCGACCGGCTCGGGCGCGTCGTCGGTGAGCGCCACTTCCGGCCGGCGGTCCCGGCGGCGCGCGCGGTCAATGCAAAGGTTGGTCGTAATCCGGTACAGCCACGTGTACACCGATGATTCGCTGCGGAATTTGCCGAGGTTTTGCCAGGCGCGAACGAAGGTATCTTGCGCCACTTCCACCGCGTCCTGCTCGTTGCGCAGCATGCTGAACGCGAGAGCGAAGATGCGTTGCCGGTAGCGCTGGACGAGGTGTTCGTAAACGTCCAGCCGGCCGCGCTGGCATTGCTCGACCAACTCCCGGTCGGTAGGCTCGTCGGGGAGGCGTTCATGCGCCGGGTTGGACGTGGCCGGAGCTGGCATATTCAACGCCATGTTGTCCGACGGATTCATCAACCTTTCACCACGCCGAGCGGTCGCAAGCGGGCGACTTTTCGGGCGAGGCCGGCATTGTGGCAAACGTTCACCACGTTTTCCACATCTTTGTACGCCCACGGCGCCTCTTCCAACGCCGTGCCGTGTCCCTGCGCCATCATGTACACGCCGGCCTCGGCCATCCGCCGCCGCAACTCCTCGAAACTGTGCTCTTTCGTTGCCCGCGCCCGGCTCATCATCCGCCCCGCGCCGTGGCAAACCGTGCCGAATGTCTGGTCCATCGCGCCGGTCGTGCCGACCAACACAAACGAATACCGGCCCATGTCGCCGGGCACCAAGACCGGCTGCCCAATCCCCCGGTAGCGCGCCGGCAACGACGGGTGTCCCGGCGGGAACGCCCGGGTCGCGCCTTTGCGGTGGACGCACAGCAGCTTGGTGACCGGTGGCTGGTGACTGGTGACTGGTTTAGGCCGATCACCAATCACCGATATCGGATCACCAACCCGGTGTTCTTCGAGTTTGGCGATGTTATGCGGCACGTCATACACGAGTTCCATGCCGAGTTCCTTCGGCGAAATCCGCAACACCCGCTCAAACGCCTGGCGCGTCTTCGCCATCAACACCTGCCGGTTGGCAAACGCGTAGTTTGCCGCGCACCGCATGGACGATAGATATTCCTCGCCTTCCGGGGAACGGACCGGCGCGCTGACGAGTTGCCGGTCGGGCAACGCAATCCCGTACTTGGCCGGCGCGTTCCGCAACACTTTCAGGTAATCATCGCACACTTGGTAGCCGAACCCGCGCGAGCCGCAATGGATCATCACCGTGATCCCGCCCAACGCCAGCCCCATCACCTCCGCCGCGTGCGGGTCAAACACCTCGTCCACCACCTGCACTTCGAGGAAATGGTTGCCGGAGCCGAGCGAGCCGACCTGTCCCTTGCCGCGTTCCAGCGCCCGCTCGGTGATGAGCGACGGCTCGGCGTCGGCCAGCCGGCCCCGTTCCTCGATGAAATCCAAATCCGCCGCGTCGCCGAAGCCGTGCTCGACCGCCCAGTGCGCTCCCTGGCGGACGCATTTCTTTTCGTCGGCGAACGACAACTTCAGATCGCTGCCCCGGCCGAGTCCGCACGGGATGTCGCGGAATAGTTGCGCGACCAGTTCCTTGATTCGCGGCGCGACTTCCTCCTGCCGGAGATTCGTCCGCATCAACCGCACGCCGCAGTTGATGTCGTAGCCGACGCCGCCCGGCGAGACCACGCCGCCTTCGTTCGGGTCGGTCGCGCAGCAGCCGCCGATGGGAAACCCGTACCCCCAATGAATATCCGGCATGGCCAGCGAGTATTTCTGGATGCCCGGCAGAAACGCGACGTTGGCGACCTGTTCCAACGCGTTGTCGCCGACGATGTGGGAAAGCATCTCCTCCGACGCATAAATCCGCCCCGGCACCCGCATCCCCGGTTTGTACGAGGCCGGCAGCTCCCACAACCAATCGTTGATTTTCTCCAACGGCTTCACACCGGCAGTGTACACGCCGCCGGCCGGCTAGACAAGACCGGTCGGGACGGCTGCCCCAGCCGTCCGCTGAAGTTGTCATCCTGAGCCACAGGCGAATTTCGTCAAGGCTGATCGCAAGGGTTGTCGGAGGGGCGCGCCCTGTCTGCCGACAGGCAAGATTCTGCGCGTCCGTTGCCGATCTGCGGCCACGCGGAAGCGTGGCCCTCCAAATCAAGTTTGACAGAGCACGAAGAACCGTCGTCTTTCCGCCGCAACCGTGTGGACAGCCGATACATAGTAGTGCCATGTATCCTGATGGAAGCATGGCGGCGGCCGGCCGCGGGGTTGTCAAACCCGGTGAAACGTCAGAGTTGATTGATAACGCGTTGCATCGCTTTCTCTTGTGCTTCCATGGAGGCGACGAGGGCGAACTGGGCGCGGCAACGGTCGAGGTTGTGGTTGGGACGGTGGATCTTGAAGTAGATGTCGCCCTGAAGGTGGTCAGTCAAAAACCGCATCCCGATCTCGAAGGTGATGAGGCGGCCGGCAAACGCGAGGTGTTGGCGTTCGACCGGGCTGAGCGAGTCTCCGGCGGTGGCGACGTAGCCGCGGGCCAGCGCCGCGAAAATTTCCAGGTCCACCCGGACCTTGCGCAAATCGCGTTCATCCTCGGCGGCCCGGCAACTGGTGGACCGCACCATGTCGCCAAAATCATACAACGCCAGCCCCGGCATCACGGTGTCGAGGTCCACAATGCAGAGCGCCTCGCCGGTGGTGGCGCAGAACAGGACGTTGTTGAGTTTGGTGTCGTTGTGGGTGACGCGCTCCGGCGCGCCCAATTCGAGCAAGGCGCCCACGATTGGCTCGCGGCGCCGGGCGAACTCGATCTCGCGTTGGCAGCCGGCCGCGCGGTTGTAGGTGTCGGCCGCAATGGCCCGTTCCAGCGCGGCGTAGCGTTTCGGGGTGTGATGGAAATCGGGAATGGTGTCGTGTAACCGGGGCGGCGGCAGGTCGGCCAACAACCGTTGAAACTGGCCCAACGCCCGCGCCGCGGCTTCGGCCTGCGCCGGCGACTCGACGACCTGGAAGGTCTGCGCGTCCTCGATGAACCGGTACGCCCGCCAGTAATCGCCGGTGGGGTCTTGCACGAATGGCCGGCCATCGCGGGTCGGCAACAGCCGCAGCACCCGCCGGTTCAGGTCCGGGGTGCCGGCCAGTTTCTCCTGCAGATGGGCGGTCACGCGGCGGATGTTGTCCATGAGTTTGACCGGCTCGCGGAAGACGTGGTGGTTGACGCGTTGGAGGATGAAATGGCGGATGCCGGTGCCGTGGTCGTAGGCGACGCGGTAGGTGTCGTTGATGTGGCCGGCGCCCCACGGCTCGGCGCCGACGTAGCGGCCCGGGATGGCAAACTCGTGGAACAATTGCGCCAGTTGCGGATGACCCGTCACGCCGGCAGTGTAACCGGAACACGCGCCCGGCGTCAATGCCGGCGCGTGTGGGCGCGCACGGCGGCCCCAAGCGCGCGGAGCGCGGCGCGGGTTTCGTCTTCAAACATCTCCGCCGAAGTGCTGTGGGCGCCGAGGGTCTCGACGGTCTGCCGGACCATGTTGTCGGAACTCACCACCAGTATCCGGTCGCGGTGACCGGCTTGGGCCACGAGCCGTTCGATCACGTCGTCTGCGGTTTTTCCCCGGGGCGAGAAGACGACGTGCAGGCCGGGGCCGGTGGGATCGGGGTCGGGTTGGTGTTTGGCGGCGCCGCCGTCGAAGACGACCGTCACAGGGTGGCCGGTCTGGTCGGCGTATTGCTGGAGTGTTTTCACGAGGAGGTCCCGGCGTTGGGCGAGCGTGCCCGAGCGGCCGGAGCGGGTCAGGAACATCGCCCATTGATGCAGGAGGCTGTAGCCGTCCACCAAGACCCACCGGGTGTTCATGCGAGGTCCCGTCCGCGCGCGGCGAACCAAACGGTACCGAGCACGCCAAACCCGAAGGCGACGAGCAGATTCAACTCGGGCCGCACCGCCCAGAGCAAAGCACCGCCAAAGGCCGCAAACGCCACGATCACGTCGCGGATCAGATAGTAAAGGCCAAACATCGCGGCTTTGCGGTCTTCAGGGGCGAGGTCCATGATCAACGCCTTGCGGGTCGGTTCGCCAAATTCTTTCAACCCGCGCAACACGAACGCCGGGATCAGCCCCGCGAGTGATTGACTGTAAAGCAACGCGACCGGGAACAGCGTGAAGAAGACGAACGTGGTCAGCACGAACAGTTTCTTCCCGAACCGGTCGGCATAGTGCGCCACCGGGATGTAGCACAGGACGGCGGTGATCTGTTCGATGGCCGAGAGCCAGCCGAATTGGAACTCGGTGACCGGCGCGAGCACATGCCGGGTCGCCCAGATGACGACAAACGAGTCCGGGATGCGTTCGCAGAAGCGGATGAGGATGTCGCTGACGAGCAGGTTGCGGAGGCCGGGCGGCATTTGACAGTAGAGGCGGAACGGGTTGCGTTCCGCGCGGCGGTTGGTGGCCGGCGGGTCGGCAATGAGGACTTGTTGGAGGTAAATCGCCACCACGGCCAGCGCCAGGGCCGCCACGAACGCATACCGGACCCCGTCCGCCACGCCCCAGACCGCGATGAACGCGCCACCCACGACCGGGCCGAGCATCTTCGGGAACCGCCGCACCAACGAATGCACCGCCACGCCCATTGTGCGTTTATTTTTCGGCAAGACGCCGGCAATTAGCTCCATCATGGCCGGCAACGAGATGGCCGACCACGAGATGAACAACGCCGCGCCAACCAGCACCGCCCACCAGGTTTGGATGAAAATGACGATCAAGTAGCCGGCCATGGAAAGGAGGTTGAAGACGAGCAACGCCCGTTTGTGGCCGAGCCGGTCGCTGAGATACCCGCCGGGGAACGAGTAGAGCGCGGAGAGGAAATCGTCGAGGAACGCCAGCGCGCCGATGGCGAACACGGCCGTGGCGCCGGGGGCAAGTTGTTGGAGGTACAGCGGCAGGAACCGCTCGGCCATGTGTTCGCCCAGGCCGACCAGCACGACCATGCTCAACAGCCCGACCATGCTGCGGCGGAGGCCGAGGAAATCCACGAGGCGGGAGGTGTTCATCGGGGCCGGGGGCGGAGGAGGAGTTTGACCCGCGTGCCGACCGGCGGAACGGCGGCGGTGTTGACCTCGAACCCCTGGTGCTCGTCCCGGTAGGGATTGCCGTGGTCGCCGGTCAGGTTGATGATCATCGAAGCCTGCGGCCAGAGCGCAATGAACGCTTGTTCCTCGTCGGCCAAAAACACCCGGCGACCTTCCTGGTCGCAGCCGAAAGCCGAGCCGGTAAAGATCCAGTCCAGATTCGCCGGCGGCCGGCCCGTCCGCCGGTCCCGCAACCAGCGTTCGACCGGCGCGCGCCGGTTCTGGTGTTCGACTTCGAGGCTGACGCGGCTGGTCGCGCCGGTGTCGCAGCCGATGAGCAGCAGCGCGAACTGCAACTGCGAGGGCCGGCAGTCCAGAGTGAGCAGGCTTTCGTATTCGCGGCCGCGCGGTTCGACGGCGATGAACTCGAGCAGGCCGTTGGTCAGGCAGACTTGGCCGGTGGCTTCGACAAACGGGCGGTCGCCGGGATGGATTTTGAGGCCGGCGAGATTCAGGGGGTCCGCCCAGGCCGTGGCCGCGCACAGCAGCGCGATGAGTGTCCCCCGCATGTCAGGCGGCGCCGATGCGGACGGCTTGCAGGCACAGCACGCAGACGTCGTCGAGGATCGTGCCCTGCCGCGAGAATCGTTTGACCTCATCGAGCAGCCCGGCCAGCAACTGGGCCGGGGGCAGGTCGGCGCGTTGCTGGACGGCGGCCAACAGCCGCTCGAGGCCG
>Ga0207433_10005264_pt1 | contig 23218 bp, 20 predicted proteins | sample YelNatPaOPGAMG01_FD_187559 | JGI IMG/M metagenome (GOLD analysis project Ga0207433, IMG submission 187559) | Hot spring thermophilic microbial communities from Obsidian Pool, Yellowstone National Park, USA - OP-RAMG-01 (SPAdes) (version 3) | ecosystem: Environmental > Aquatic > Thermal springs... | reverse complement strand
GTATATTTAAAACCAGATGAATGGTTAAATATATGGAGTGAAATTTATGATAATTACGGAGAATGTGAAATGGTAATTAGCGGAGGAGAGCCGTTTGTTTATCCTGAATTTGTGGAAATTATTAAAAATATTTCCAGATTACATATTGTTGAATTATGTACAAATTTATCTTCTGATATAGAGCCTATTATGAATATAAATCCTAAAAGATTAAGAGTGGGAACGAGCTTCCATCCGGAATTTGCTGATTTAAAATTATTTATAAATAAAATAAAGAGATTACAAGATAACGGTTTTGAAGTTTGGGTAAATTTTGTTCCTTGGCCACCTTTTTTTAAAGAAATTAAAAAAATCAAAGGTGCTTTTGAATCTGAGGGAATAAAAGTTATTCTTCAACCATTCATTGGTCAATATGAAGGAAGACATTATCCACGAGGATATACTGAAGAAGAAAAAAAATATTTAGGTATATTTGATGATGAAACAAATACTAAGACATTAGAGTTTAAAACAACCTCTCAGTCTAACAAAAAAGGAAAACTTTGTAGGATGGGCCAGAATTATGGTTTTATTCATCCCGATGGTTCGGTAGATAGATGTTGTCGAGATAAGAGTATTCAGTTAGGAAATATCATTAGTAAAACATTTAGATTATTGGAAGAACCTATACCTTGTCAGGTGGATGAATGTAATTGTTCTCGGGCTATGTTAGTAGAGACAGAGCCTGAATGGGTAAAATTTTGGGGAAGAAATGGTTGAGTTTTCTTGGAATATTATCTTTAAATGTAATTATCGCTGTCCGTATTGTTGGTTTCATGATAAATGGGATGATATATCAAAGATAAATAGATATATCTCTGTAGAGGAATTAATAAAATATTGGAAAAATATCTATTACAGATATGGAACCGTAGAGATTCAGATAAATGGTGGAGAGCCATTTATTTATCCTAATTTTATAGAATTAGTAATTGAACTTTCAAAGATACATAAAGTGGGTATTACAACTAATCTTTCCTTCGATATTGACTATTTTATTAGAGAGTTAAAAAATTCAGATAATCACAATATAGGATTAGGTGCCAGTTTTCATCCTTTATTTGTTGATTACGATAATTTTATTAAAAAAGCTATTCCACTATATAAGCTGGGTATTTTAAAAAATATACTCTATCTTGCTTGGCCACCTCAGATTAAATATATCCCCCTTTATAAAAAAAAATTTGAAAAAGAAGGGCTAAATTTTACAGTCATTACATTTTGGGGCAATTATAATGGTATCGATTATCCTCAGGGTTATACAGCAGAAGAAAGAGAAATTATAAACTCAGCTTTAGGTGTAAGGTCGGAAAGCGGAGAAAAGTTCCAACTTAAACCGGTAAAAACCAAAGGGAGACTCTGCCGTGCAGGACAAATATATGCTTTAATTCATCCCGATGGTGGTGTTTTTAGATGTGGAGGAGGAAATTGGAAAGAACAACATCCTCCGTTTGCAAACTTTTTTGATGAGGATTTTAAATTACTCGATGCGCCACTGCCTTGCGAATCAGAGGAATGTCCTTGCAATGAATGGTCATTTTTGTTAGTAAATCCAATTTAATTATTAATGTTTTCGAATGAATAACTTAAATATTTTCTTTGATAATAAAATACTCAATGAAAATGAGATTAACGAGGGCAAAATTATTTTAAAATCTAAACCTTTGACACTAAGAATAGTTATTACAAATTTATGTAATCTTGAATGTGTTATGTGTGGCATATCAAATCAAAAAAATAAATTTTCTATTCCTTATGAGAAAATTATAAAGGTTAAAGAATTTTTACCTTATTTAGAAAGAATTGATTGGCAAGGAGGAGAAGTTTTTTTAGTAGATTATTTTAAAGAATTATTTCAGCAACTCTCAACATATAAAAATATACATCAGACTATTCAGACTAACGGTTTATTATTCGATAAAAAATGGATAGAGTTATTGGTTAAATCTAATACAACTGTGCTTTTTTCTATCGACGGAGTAACTAAAGAGATTTATGAATATATTCGAAAAGGCGCTAGTTTTAAACAGTTATTAGAGAACATAACTCTATTTAATAAATTTATAAATAAATACAATTCCAAGTCAGAAAAAGTATTGTGTGTATGTATTATGAGATCTAATTACTTACAGATAAAGGAATTTGTTGATTTTGCAATAAAATATGATTTTAAACGTATTTCTTTTGGTTTTATTCATGGAACACATGTTCCACCAGAAGAAAATATATTTAATCCTATTGATAATAAAGCAATTGAATTTCTAAGATGGCAGATGCCATTAATTGAAGAAAGTTGTAAAAAATATAATATTAATCTGGATTGTTATTTTTTCTCTTTTCTTATAAATAAAAAAAGTGATCCGATAAATGCTCATCCTATACAGCAGAATAAAAATAATGGATTGATATGTAGGCTTCCTTGGATAAACCTTACTATAGACGCTATTCGCGGAGGAAATGTTTATCCAGAATGTCTATGTTCAAAAAGCATAGGTAATATTATGGATGAAGATTTAATTGAGATTTGGAATGGTGAACCAATGCAGGAATATCGTAAGAAAATTTTAGAAGATAAATATCAAGATATCTGTTCTAAAGATTGTTTTAGAGTAGTATAAATTTGATATTTTAAGATGGAAGTAGCTTTAATACAGTTACCTCAATGGGGAGTATATGATCCGCCAATTGCATTGGCGCAATTATCTGCATATCTTAAAAACCAAAAGATAGAGGTTAAATGTTTTGATTTTAATATAGATTTATATAGTCACCGTATCGATGAATATAAAACTATCTGGGCAAATGAACAGACTAATTTTTGGTGTGATAGAAATAATGTAGTGAATTTTTTTAAAGCTTATGAGATATATATTCAGAATTATATAAATGAAATATTAAAATTTAATCCAAAAATAGTTGGTTTTTCGGTAAATGTTGCTTCTTTATATTCAAGTTTATTATTTGCAAAGATGTTAAAAGAAAGAAGATCTGATATAAAAATTGTTTTTGGAGGACCATTATTTTGCGTACCTTCAGATATAGAATCTTTATTAAATGAAGGGATTGTGGATATTATTGTTTTAGGTGAGGGCGAAGAGACATTTGCTGAATTATCTTTGTTTATAGAAAACAATATAGATTTAAATAAATGTAAGGGAATTTGTTTTAAGAAAGATAATAAAATAATAAAAACTGAAAATCGCCCTTTATTAAAAAATCTTGATGAACTGCCTTTTTTGGATTTTTCTGATTTACCTTTAGAAAATTATGACCCACCTGGGCACTTAGGTAGACATATATCTTTGATAACTTCACGGGGTTGTATCTGGAGTTGTGTATTCTGTGGTCCGCGTGCTTACTGGCAAGGATATCGGACAATGTCTGCAAGAAGGATTTATGAAGAGATAAAATTTCATTTAAATAATCATCCTGAGATTGAACATATTGAATTCTTAGACCTTTTATTTAATGGAAATATGAAGGTTTTAGAGGAATTCTGTGATTTGATGATTAAAAGACCTTTAAAGAAAAAATTAAAATGGCATGCCAATGTAGTGATAAGACCGGAGATGACGGAGGAAATTTGTAGAAAGATGAAGGAGGCAGGTTGTCATCATTTGACCTTTGGAATTGAATCCGGCTCTCAAAAGATACTTAACCTTATGCGAAAGAACTATAAAGTTGAAGATGCAGATACTGTTTTAAGAAATGTCCATAATGCAGGAATAACTGTGACCTGTAATTTTATGTTTGGTTTTCCTTATGAAGCAGAGGAGGATTTTCAAAAGACTTTAGATTTTGTAAAAAGAAATATTCGCTATATTGATTTTGCCTATCCTTCAAGGTCATTTTGTACAATTGAACCACATAGTTATTTAGAAAAGCATATGGAAGAATTTGATATTATTCCTAATCCCATTAATAATCTTTATTGGGAATCAAAGGATGGTTTAAATACCTATCCTGTAAGATTAAGAAGAGCTGAGATTTTTTCTGAGTTGATAAACTCTTTAGGAGGAAATGTAGGTTTAGGACTAAATACTTCTATAGAGCAGGATAGATATTGGAACTTGGGACATTTTTATGAATCAAAAAAAGATTTCAGAAAATCATTTCTTTATTTTTCTAAGTATTTAAAATTAGACCCCCATAATAGTTATATAAAAAACAAGAAACAAGAGATTAAAAATAATCTATTTAAAGAAAATATTATTTCGTTTAACTGGGATATCCATTGGATATGCAACTATAGATGCCCTTATTGTTGGTTTAATGAAAAGTGGGATGAATTAAAGAGTCAAAATATATATTTACCTTTAGAAAAATTAATAAAGTTTTGGCAAAATATTTACTTTAAATACGGTAAGGTAAAGATCTCTATTACCGGCGGAGAGCCATTTTTATATCCGGAATTTAATAATTTAATAAAAGAATTGTCCCAATTTCATCTTATAGAAATAGTTACGAATTTATCTTGCGAAATAGAAGAATTTTTAAAATTAGTAAATATAGATAATGTAGAAATAAGACCATCTTTTCATCCATTATTTGCTGATTTTGATGAATTCTTAAAAAAATTTTTATATATAAAAAAACTAAAGCCACATCAGGAAGTATCCTATGTTGCCTGGCCACCTCAAATAAAAGATATAAAATTTTATCAAGATAAATTTTTAAAATACGGAATTTCTATGTTTTTACAGCCTTTTTATGGAGAATATAATGGCAAAAGATATCCTGATAGTTATACAGAAGACCAATTAAAAGTTATTTATCCATTTTTAGGAAATAGAGGCGGTAAAACCTTTGAGGTTAAAAATACTAATACAAAAGGCAAAATTTGTCTATCAGGAGTAATTTATGCAGTAATTCAGCCCAATAATAAGATTTTTCAATGCGGTGGTTTCAGTTTAAATAATGATAATAAACCAATAATAGGTTATTTGGGAGATGAAGATTTCAGATTATTAGATGAACCTAATATCTGTAATTTTGATATCTGTCCTTGTAATGAGGGAGCAAATTTAGTTTTAGATTAATATGGCAAGAAAAAGCTTATTAAGAAAGATAGGAAGAATTTTTTTAAAATTAGAGCATCAGCCAACCGGGATATTAAATTTTAAAGTACTAGTGGTGGATAGCCAATATTCTGAAATAGGACAGCTTTTTTCCTGTGTAAATAATTTAAGAAATAGTTTAAGTAATGTAGAGATAACTATTTTAACTTATCCCAAAAGATATGAGCTTATAAAAGAAAGTTTATCAGATGTTGAGATAGTGGTAGTTAAAGGAAAGTTTATTCCTAAAAGATTACAGGCAGGTTTTAAATTAATTTTTTTAAACAGAAAGAGGTTTGATTTTATTGTTCTTTTAAGTTTAGATTTAATTATGATTTTGGCCTGTATTTTATTTGTAAGAAGAAGAACTTATGTGTATCATCCCGACCATAAATGGTCGCTTTTGAGAAGAAAAACCTTAAATGAATATTTAGTTTATATTCCTATTTTTATCCTTAACATTTTTATTTTTATATATCTTTTAATTTCAGTAATTTTTATATATTTAAATCGACCTATAAGATTTAAATGTGCCAAAGAATCTTAATTATCAAATTAGGTTCCATAGGTGATGTATTAAGAACAACACCAATTTTATATGGCTTAAAGGATAGATTCCCCGAAAGTAAAATTACTTGGCTTACCTATGAAGAATCTTTAGAAGTATTAGAAGGAAATAAATTTATTGATAGATTGTTTCCTTTAAAATTAGAAAATGTTTTAGGGTTATTAAGTGAAGAATTTGACCTTTTGATAAATTTGGATAAGGATTACCCTGCCTTAGCATTGGCAAATTTAATTAAGGCAGAACAAAAAAAAGGCTTTGGTATGGATAAAGATGGTAATATCATTGCTTTAAATCCTGCCTCAGAGTATTCTGTAAGATTAGGATTAGATGATGATTTAAAATTCTATAAAAATAAAAAAACATACCAGGAACTTATATTTGAATGCGTAGAATTACCTTATAGTTTGGATTATGAATATATTTTGGAATTACCTAAAGATTCTTTAGAATTTGCTGAAAGATTTTTTATTCAAGAGGGAGTAAAATCCGAAGATATTCTAATCGGTATAAGTACAGGAGCGGGTAAAAGATTTGCCCATAAAATGCTTTCTTATGAAAAGATAGTTGAAATTTTGGAAAAATTAAATAAAGGATTAGATGTAAAAATAATCATTTTAGGAGGACCTTTAGAAATAGAAATAAATAGAAAAATAAAAGATTTACTTTCTTTTCCAATTATAGATTCTGGTTACAGTAAACTAAAGAATTTCTCTGCTTTAGTTAATCGTTGTAATTTAGTTATCTCTGCAGATACATTGCCTCTACATATCGCAATTGCCTTAAAAAAACCTGTGGTTGCTTTATTTGGTCCTACTTGCCATCAAGAGATTGAGTTATACGGAAGAGGTGAAAAGATAGTTTCCACTATTAAATGTAGTCCTTGTTATAAAAAAATATGTAATAAAAAACCTAATTGTATGGATTTAATTGAATCGGATAAAGTTTATAATACAATATTAAAATGTATATCAAAGTATTGCTTACCCAGTTATAAACATAGACCGATATCTTCTATTTTGAAATTATGAAGAATGATTATCCGTCTGTTTCCCTCATCACCATTAACTACAACCGCAAAGACCTCCTTAAGAATTGCTTAGATTCTATATTCTGTTTAGATTATCCCTTAAACGACCTTGAGGTAATTGTAGTAGATAATGGCTCCTCTGATGGCTCATACGAATTTGTAAGTAAAAACTATCCTAAAGTTAAACTCATCCGTAACCCCATCAATAACTACTGTCTTTCCAATAACTTAGCAATAAAAAATGCTCAAGGTCAATATATCGGCCTCATCAATAACGATGTAGAATTGGATAAAAACTGGCTAAAAGAACTTTTAAAGGTAATGCAAACTGACCCCTCTATAGGTGCGGTAACCTCAAAAATTCTTTTCTTTGACAAAAGAATAAATTCTACCGGACATATCCAGTTACCCGATTTCTACTGGCAGGATAGAGGTTTCTTAGAAAAAGATAACGGCCAATACGAAAGAATCGAAGAAGTAGAAAGTATCTCTCACTGCGCCTGTCTTTATAGAAAAGCCTGTTTAGATGAAATAGGGCTTTTAGATGAAGATTTTAATATGTACTTAGAAGATGTGGATATGTCTATAAGGGCAAGAAAACATAACTACAAACTCTACTATGTTCCCAAAGCAATATGTTATCATCGGTTTCATGGGACAGCTGGTAAAATAAAGATAAAACATTTTTACGAAAGAAACCGTCTATTTGTGGTGGCAAAACATTATATCCAACAATTAGAAAGAGCAATATTTGATAATTATTTTTTTTCTACTATAGAAAGGTTAAATAAACATTTTTTGATCGCTATATTAGATGAAATAAAACATAAACTGAGTCATTACTCTATTCAAATAGATGAACTTAAATATAAAATTGAATATTTTTACTATAAGAATAAGTATTCTACTTTATTTATGCCTTTATTTTACAATTTTGTATATTTTACCGAAATAAATAAATATCTTCCTTATAATTTAAAAAGATTTATTAAAAAAATTAAAATTGAAAAATAAAAATATAAATCAATTAATTTTCTTAATTATTATCATAAGTGTTGTAAGTGCTTGCTCTTTTACAGGTAATATAGTTGATTGGGTAAAAATTGATTCTGGCGATTTTTTACTTTATGGTAAAAAAACTAAATTTATAGGTGCAAATGCAGTAAATCTTGTGTTTTATGATGAACTAGGTTTGGACAGGAAGCTTGTTTTTAAAACAGCCAAAAATAACAAGATTAAAGTATTGCGGATTTTCTTTGATTGGGGATATGGCAGTCAAAATGATTATGATGAGATTGTTGATTTAGCGTCGCGCTATAATATTTATCTAATTGTTACACTAACCGATTGCTGTTGTAGTTCTGATTATTTAGACATAGATAACTATTTTAAAAAACATGCTTTTTATTGCAATATTTCTAATCCCGAGGCAATAGAGGCTTTTAAGAAACGTATAAGAGAAATAATAATGCATAAAAATTTTATTAATGGTAGATTATACCGTGATGAGCCAGCGATTTTTGCTTGGGACATAGCAAATGAACTTGAATTCTGGCATTTTGATATATCAGAAGTAAAGAAATGGATTTCAGAGATAGCTAATTATATAAAGCAACTTGACCCAAATCATTTGGTAACTATTACCATAGGAACCAGTAGTAACAATTTTGATTATGATGATTTACTGTATAAAATTTTTGATGTTTCTGAGCTGGATTACCTTTCTTTTAGTTTTTATTCTTTTTCTAAGGAATTCAACGGTAATTATCCATCTGATCTTAAGGAACGTATTTATCTAAGGATTAAAAAAATGCTTCCCTACGGAAAACCTATTTTATTACAAGAATTCGGTTTTAGTACTTCTGGTAAAATTAATTTTCATACGAGAAACTCTCCAAAGACCATATCTTTGTATTATAAGGTATTAAAAGATATTATGGATACAGCATTTTCTTCTGGAGCGAAAGGGGTTTTGTTTTGGGGGTGGGGACTGTATGAAGAGAAGAAAGCACCGTTCTGGTGGTCAGAAGAATCACATAGTGCCAGAGAAAAAGAATTTTGTAGATTTCTTAAAAACTATAGGATACCTCAATGAAATATAATTATAAAAATAAGATTATTTATTTTCTATTTATATTTATCTTATTTTTATTTGCTTTTTCTTATTTTTTATATGGATATAAATTTTTACATTTTCGTAGATTTCTTTATGATGAGGGGATAACTCTGTATGGTGCAGAGTTAATATTGAAAGGGAATATTCCTTATCGCGACTTCTGGACTTTATATCCGCCAGGTGTTTTTTATTTGCTTGCCATGGGTTTTAAAATATTTGGTATAAACTTAGCAGTACAGAGGATGTTATCAGCAATTATTTTAGCTTTAACCACGGTTAGTATTTTTATATTTATTCAAAAATTATCTTCATTTATCTACGCATTCATAGGATTTTTGTTACCTCTTCTTTGGTTAAAGAGTTATATGGTTTATTTAAGACCAGGGCAGATTGCGCTTCTTTTTTGTATTTTGTCATCTTTAGGGTTATTAAATTTTATAAATACTGAAAAAAAATCATGGATTTTTATAAGCGGGATAATTAATGGATTTGTCTTTTTATTCCGTCAGGATTTTTGGCTTTATAATTTTTTAGCCATAATTATTTTTTTGATGATGAAAAGCCAGGATGATTTTCAGAAAATTAAAGAAGATTTTGGTTTCCTAGTAGCAGGCAATTTAATGGTAATTTTGCCTGTTTTAATTTATTTTATCAGTAAGAATGCTTTTTCAGATATGTTTTATGATATTTTTATTTTTCCTTTATTAGTCTATCCTAAGGTTAGGGATCTGCCTTTTCCTGTATTAAAATTAGATACATTAATATTTTATATTCCTTTGTTTATTTTTTTATTTGCCTGCATAAGAATCTTACTGTCCAAAAAAGATAAAAAATTTCTTTTTATAACATTTTATTTATTTTTAGGAATGGGTTTATTTTTTTATACTTCAATTCGTACCTATATATCGCATCTTTTACCTACAATGGTTCCTGGAATAATAATATTTATTTTATTGCTTGAAGAAATTATAAACAAATTTTTAATAAAAAAAATAATTTTTAAAAAAATAATTATTACAGGTATTTTGTCTTTAATTATTTATTTATTCTTTATAGAGATTAAACCCATTTATTTAAAGGAAAAGCAATTTGAGCAAAATAATGATATTTTAAAGATCAAACTTCGTCGGGCAAATGGATTTTATGATGATCCAGAATTTGCCCAATGGCAAATTTCTGCTATTCAGTATATTCAAGAAAGAACAGAGCCTGAAGAAAAGATATTTGTAGGCAATGTAAGACATGATAAAGTAGTAAATAATGATATCTTATTTTATTTTCTCTCAGAGCGAAAAAGTGCCACTAAATATTTTGAGATTCATCCGGGGCTTACCAATACTTATTTAGTTCAAAAAAATATAATTAATGATTTAAAAAATAATAATGTAAGATATATCGTCCTATGGGATGACCCTTTCAAGATGGTTGAACCAAATGAAAGCAATAAGAGTAGCGGGGTATTTCTCTTAGATAATTATATAAGGGAGAATTACGAAATCATAAAAGTAATAGGGGATTATAAAATATTAAGAAGAAAGAATCATTAAAATGATATTTATTCAGAATACCTTAGATAATAAAATCGAAATAAAATTACACAGAGAAACCGTCATTTTGTATTTAAAAGAAGGTATAGTGGATTTTGATGATGTTATTTGCATAGTGGATGATTTTATAAATAAAATTAAATTGGATAATTTTATGATAAAAATTATTAAAGAAATTTTAAAGAGAGGAATCCCTTTAAAAATGCAGGTTAGAGGGAAGAGTATGCTTCCTTTTTTTATGGATCGTCAGAAAGTAATTATCCGACCTTTAATAAATGATCCATTAAAAACAGGTGATATTATAGCATTTATCCATCCTAAATATGATAATCTTATTATTCATAGGATAATAAAAATAAATAATGATTTTTTTATTTCCAAGGGCGATGCTGTTTTAAGAAGTGATGGTTGGATATCAAAAGGGAATATCTTAGGGGTTGTTGAATATAGAGAAAGAATAAAATATGTCAAAGTTTTTTTGAGTAAATGGAGGATATGGTATCTTTTGATAAAAATTTTTCATCTATTGCCTAGAGGATATAAAGAATTTTTGAAGTCTATTTGGTATAAATTGAGATATAGTATTATTTATTGTTTTTAATATATATTAAATTTTTGGATAATAAATCATAAATAAAATTATCAAAATCAGATTCCCATCTCTTTATTTTTTTAAATAAACCAAACTTATTTTTTATCATATTTAAAGTTTTTTTACCGTCAATTAAATTCCAGATTTTTGTAGAAACTCCCTTATCTAAATAGTATATACAGTCTTTTTTATTATTGGGAGATGATATTATAATGCCATATTTTGTAGTTATAGTTTGAATAGATGGGTTCTTTTTTACAATTATATTTCCGGAAACTTGCTTTTTTTTCATCTAATTTAAGTAGCTAATAAAATCTATTACTGCTTGTTTATTTTTAATTATATCCAGAGGTTTATCTAAAAATATTATATTTTTTTTATGGGTGATATTTTTTAACAATTTAAGTAAAGTAAATTGATGTCCTTTGTAGTTGAGGCAATATTTTGCAAGATGAATAAGGGGGTCATATTTTTTCTTTTCAAGAAAAATTATATTCTTTAAAGGGACTTTTTTCTTTTCAAAACCTATCCCTAATTTTTCCATGACCTCTTTTTTAAAAAAAATAAGATTATAATCTTTAAATTTTATAATATCATTTTTTATATCGGATATATTCATATATAAAAAATTATAAATTTTTTCTTTGGGCTGAGCAATTTTTATAAGGTAGATGAAAGGTAAAACTGCTCCGTTATTTACTTCAATTAACACCGGTTCATCACTTATCACTTTAGAGCCACAAAGTGCACTGGATAGAAGAAGTGTTGATTTTCCGCTTTCTGCTTGTCCTAATAATATGGTTGCTTTATTTTTAAAAGAGAAAGCAGCAGCATGGAGGAAAATATAATCATTGTTAATTCCAGAGCATATTTTTTTAATAAATTTTGTAAATATATCTATGGATTCTTGAAAATCATCTGGTTTTTTTAACATTAAAGGTAAAATTAAAGAGGGGTTTCTATTTACCGGTTTTTTTATAGCCAAAGAATATTTTATAAGGTTCTTTAAAACTTTAGAATTTGTAATTACTTTAATATTTTTACTTAATATCCTAATATATAACCTATACATCATATTTATAGAATTAGACTGGAAATATATTAATGGGTTTAATATACTTATTATTACGATTTAAAAATTTATATATTTCTATATATAAATCAATATCTCTATTTCGCGATATTATATCTTTATCTTTAGTAAAATTAATTGCTGAAAGTATTATTTTTTTAATCTGATTGTAATTTAAGTTCAAAAAGAAACGAATTTCATCTATAAATTCTTTCTTATTAATAGCGCAATTTTTAAAAAAGATATCTTTATTTGGACGTATAAGAGGGCAGAATTTGCTACAGAAACTAAAAGCCCAACATGATAGGCATTCGTTATAATATTTTAGATATATTTCTTTTATAATTTTTAATCTTGTATTATCAAAACCATTTTTGATATTTCCTAAATAAAATTTTTCTTTATTTACTGAAATATCACAGAGATAGATTTCACCTTTGGGATTTATGGTGAAACCATTTTTTACTGCAGGGCATTCGTCAACAGAGTCTCTTCCAGTTATAATGGTATATAAAATATTACCAAAAATTTCTCTTTTATATAATTTTGAATTATTCTTACAGTCTAAAAGGTATTTTCTATGTTTTTCAATAAGGGCTTTTTTTTGTCTGTTGATTATATTTTTTTTATAGAAACTAATACCTTTGCCGAATTCTGTCTGTATGTAAAGATTATCTGTAGGTAGATTTAACTTATAAAAATTGTAAATTATTTCTTCAGGTGTAAATTTGCCATTAGAACTAATTACCGTACGTAATGTAATATTCTGCGGAGAAATATGTTTTAATAATAACATTAAATTACTCCTTATAATTTCAAAACTAGGATTTCCATTTTTAAATGGACGGTTAAAATTATGTTGTAAAATCGGGAAATCTATACTTACCGTTACTTTTATATCATTTTTAATTATTTCATTAATAATTTCTTTATTTAAAATCGTGCCGTTTGTGGATAGTTTAAATTCAAATTCTCTGTCTTTATATGTATTTTTTAAATAATTTAATACATACTTTACCGTAGAAAAATTGAGTAAAGGCTCTCCCCCTGAAAATATGATGGACATATGTTTTTGATTAAAATGGGAAATAAAAAAATCTAATGATTTTTTGGCTATTTTTTTTGACATATATTTTACGCCATCTTTGTTTAGCATATTTCTTTTATTATAGCAATATCTGCAGGAGAGATTACATTCTTCAGAGACCCTTAAGCTAAGTACGAATCTTTTATCATTGTAATCTTGAATTCTATCTGAATTTGGGAGATAAGACCATCTTTTTAAATTAAGATAATCATTTTTAATATGATTGATTATTTTAGATTTATTTTTAAATTCATCGTATATTTTTTTTGAAATGAGATAGAGGCGAGGTGTCTTTTGGTAGGTTAGAACATAATCGTTGTGATATGTAATTATTTTTTTAAGATTTAAAAAAAAATAAGACAGTTCTTGGTCAGAATTCCTCACATGGAGACCCAGTGGTATTCATCCCCAGCCCAGACCAGAATATAGCCATCGCAGGCTTTAAATTTATATCTTTAAAACGGATGACTTTTAATATAGGTCTTTGATATTTTTTTTTAGTTTTTGATTTTTTCTTTTGCATTTTATTTAGAGTATATTAAAATTAAATAAAATGAATAAAGAAGAAAAGCTTATCTATTTTTGTATCCATCCTGAAAGCCATAATTTTAATTCCGCAATAAAATCTTTGCTTTTTTCTAATCTTAACTGGTTTAATATACTATACTTATGCCGTTACCATGAGGTCAATAATTTATTATATTACAAACTTAGAAAAATGCAATATCTAAGTTACATTCCCCAAAACGTTTCTGAGATATTAAAAAGCCATTATGAGAATACTCGGATTAAGAATATGCTCCGTTGTGAAGAAATATCTAATCTTATCGATAAACTAAAAAATATAAATCTACTTTTATATAAAGGAATTATCTTAAGTAATACTGTTTATGAAGATATAGAGTTAAGGGAGTTTTCGGATATTGATGTGTTAGCAAAAGAGAAAGATGTTAATTATATTAGGGAAATAATGATCAACGATGGTTATAAAGAAAAAAAACAGAAGAATTCCTATCTATTTATAAAATTATTAAGAAAGGATGTTTATTGTTTTGTCGAATTACATACTCAGATTGTTCCTGAACGGCCGTATAAAATTGAGATGCCACTTATATGGCAGAGAGCCCAAAAATTATCTTTTTATGGAAGAATAATAAATTATCCTTCAAAAGAAGATATGTTTGTTATTTTGGCTTTACATATAAGAAGGCACACAAGAAGACTCGCTTTAAAATTTATCTGTGATATTGCAAATATTATTAATTTATATAAAGATAAAATGGATTGGGATTATATATATGATTTGTCTAAAAAAAATCATATTAAAAATACTATTTATTTTAGTTTTTATATAATAAAAGAATTATTTTGTTTTGATCTACCCTATGAAATTATAAATAGATTCCGACCTTATTTTTTGACAAGAAAATTTATTCATATCTGTATGAATAAGAATAACTTTTTAAATCCATATATCTGGCAGGGGTATATTTTGAGATTATTTTTATTCGATAATTTTTTTGATTTTTTACTATATTTATATAAAAAGTAAAATTATAAAAATGCGTATAGCTTTATACTATCCTTGGATTTATGTAAAAGGTGGGGTAGGTAGGACCATTTTAGAGATTAAAAAAAGAAGTAGACATGAATGGACGATTTTTACCTCTCATTTTAATAGAGAAACTTCCTATCCAGAATTTAATGATTTTGAGGTAATTGAGCTTAAAAGAGTTCCAGTTAGACGCACATATTTTGCTGTTTTAAAGGCAGGAATTACCATATTTTTTCAAAAAATAGATTTAAAAAATTTTGATTATCTCTGGGTTCATAGTGAAGGATTAGGCGATTTTATTACTTTCAGGAACCACCAAAAACCAATAGTCTGTTTTTGCCATACGCCATTAAAAATAATTCATGATCCTTTTTTACGTAAAGTCTATATAAAAAATAATCCTTTAAAACTTCCTTTATTTATATTAGCTTGTGGATTCTTTAGATTTATAGATAGATTTGCCTGGAGAAATTACGCATATATTTTTTGTGGAAGTAAAGAGGTAAGAGAAAGAATTATCAAGGCAAAATTGGCACCTGCTGAAAAAATAGAAGTTATCTATCGGGGAATAGATTTGGATAAAATATGTCCTACTTGGGTTTTTGAGCCTTATTTTTTTCATCTCGCAAGGATAAAATGGTGGAAAAATATCGAGTTATCCATTGAGGCATTTGATTTTTTTCAGAGAAAAAACCCGCAGTTTTATAATTTTAAGTTGATTATTGCTGGACAAGTCAATGAGGAAAATAAAAATTATTATCAGCGATTATTAAATTTGGCTAAGCGTAATCAAAGTATAAATATTATTCCTAATCCAAATGAAGAACAGCTACATAATCTATACAGGAATTGTTATGCGGTTCTTTCAACTACTTTAAATGAAGATTGGGGATTTACAGTTGTAGAAGCTATGGGTTATGGAAAGCCAGTGATTGCTATAAATCAGGGAGGTCCTAAAGAAACGGTGATTGATAGAAGGACAGGACTTTTAGTTGAGCCAAACATAAAATCATACGCTATGGCTATGAAGATACTTGCTTTAAATAAAGATATAGTAGTTGAGATGGGAAGGCAGGCAAGGTTAGAGAGTCTTAAATACAGTTGGGATAGTTTTGTAAGACGTATAGATGATTTTTTGGATAATTTAAAAGGATAAAAATTTAAACTTTAAAATAAAAAAAATGGATAAAGGTAAGGTAAAACATAAGAAACAAAAAATTATTTTAGCAATAATAATTTGAAATTTAAGAGAGGGACTATATTCATCTACATAATGTATAAGATATTCAGGCCTACCTATAAGATAGCTTATACCTTTACGGATATTGGATGGGAATATATCAAATATATCTGCCAGCCAAAACAGCTTGCCATATCTGATTTTTGGGTCATATTTATCTAAAAAATCATTGCCGGTTCTTAAAAATACTGTTTTTAAGAGACGGCTATAAATGTTAATGAATCTATTTTTCTTTACTTTGGGATTTATGGATAATATATTTATATTTTCGGTTTTTTTATTTAATAATTTTTCTCTTAAATCAAGCACTGAAAGTATATTATCTTTTTCTTTAAAATAAATACCATTTATTACATCAAACATAACCCATTTATTTAAATCGTTTAAATATATTTCTACTACTGTATGACCGAATCTTTCTAAACCATCATCACCCTCTAAAGACCACAGACGCGAATATATACCTATACTGGATAAAAAACAAGAAAAGATAATACTGTAATGGAAGCAAGTTCCGATTTTACCTTCTTTTATCTGTTTTAGAAGTTTATCTGCTGAACCCCATTTTAAGATTTTAGTTGTTTTGTTTATTTTATTATTATCTAAAGAAATTAGATAATTGTCTATTGCCAAAACTTTATCTAAATCAATATTTTTATCTTTAATTAATTCGATTATTTCTTTTTTGAAGTTATCTAGTTTGGTATGCTGTTTTTGAAAGTAAAATAAAGAAGGTGCATTATTTGGATGCCAGTAGAAAAAATTATAATTATTTGATTCTATAATATTCCATATAGCCAATCTTGAAAAAGGCCGATAAGTTATTAAAAAATATATTATTAAAATATCTACACTGATTAAAATTATAAGTATAAAATTAATTACTTTACTAAATTTCATTTAGATTTAAGTTCTTAGATGAGCAATTAAAAACCAGAAAAGCAATGCAGGATTTAGCCAGTAAAATAAATCATATGTAGTCATACTTACAAGCAAACCGATAACCCCGCACAGGCAGGCAACGAGAAAATTCTTAATTATTTGATCTTGGATTACTTTTATTTTTGATAGCGCTTTTTTAATAAACAAAAATAAAAAGATAATGAAAGAGCCAAACCCTAATAGACCATTTTCTGCTAACATACATAGATACATATTGTCAGGTGTACGCCATTCCCAAGGGTCATAACCTTGTTTTTTGATAAACATTTCAATCTCTTTGCGTTTATCGGTAATATAATCTTCAAATTTAATGCGGTAATTTCCCATTCCTATGCCTATAAGTGGATGTTGTTTAAGTATTTTTTTTACTATATTTAGATTATCCAATTCAGTTTCCCACCAACAAGAGATAAGTGAATTAAATGAAAAGCGGTTAAAAGAAAATTTATTTTTTAAATAATACGAAGATAAGAAAAAAAAGATAATTAATCCTAAAATAATAAATTTTATATATTGGGATTTTTTCTGAAGATAAAAATAAATTATACTTGATAATATAAGTGCAAAAAGATTTCCGCGCGAGAAAGAAAAAATTATCGCGCTTAATAATAAGATAATTATAAAAAAAATTAATGGTTTGTATATTTTTTTAACTGCTGAGAAAATAAAATAAGAAAAATGGATTACTCCTACCAGAAATGACCCAAATACCGTGGGATGGATCAGCGTTGACATCATCCGTCGATTACTATGTATAAATCTAAAATAGTATGGATTGTTTATCCAAAACTCATAAATAATATTTTTTTTAAAAAATACTTCGCATAATCCAATAATTACTATTAAAGTTGCCAGCGATAAAATAAATGATATTATCGGAAAGATTGTGTCTTTTTCTATTTTTTTAAAAGAAAAATAAATTAAAGGAATTAAGGGGATATATAGAAGGTAATAATGTAGAACAGTTAATTTATTATCATAAAAATTAAATGAAATTGTGATTATGCTTATATATAAAAGGAATAAAAAATCTATTAAAGAAAAATCATTAAGCGGTTGAGTTAAAAAAGAGGAAATAAAGATTAGAAGAAGTAAGGTAAAGGTAAAAACAGGATACATTAGTTGGGTTATCTGACCAAATAAAAAAATCCATAATAAAAAAATAAAGATAAGAAAAAGTCTTAATTTTTCAAAATATACTTTTACCATCTATATCATCTTCTAATGAAAGGTTGAATATTTTAAGAATGGTAGGATAGAGGTCATAAATAGATGGTTCTTTGGCGGTTATTTTTTGGTTTGCAAATATTACTCCTTTAACCAAAGAAGGATCGATAAGATGATCACCGCTCCATTTTTTTAGATTATCTTCATATAATTCTTTAGGAACCGCACCTAAGGCAGTTTGCCAACTTGCACGGAATCCTGCATTAAAACCTACCCATAAATCAAAAGCATCGTCTATATAGTTTCCATTATAAATATCTTCTTTTAGATAAACTTCTTTTACTATTTTTTTACCAGTAGGATGATGCCAGGATTTAAGTCTATCTTTGATTTCGTTCTTTAATATAGCTTCCTGTTGGTTATCCACAATTCCTTTACCTTCTCTATTTTTTTTATTTATATATATCCCTCCAAAGCCTAAAGAATACGCCTTAGTTTTTGACCAGTCTACTGCTTCAAAAAATTCCTTACTTTCTAAAAATCCCTCTTTTAATTTAAGGTATCCATTTTCTAAAAGCCATCGGTTTAGATGTACCGCATAGGAAAATGAGTTAAATCCATGGTCAGAAAGTACAATCAGGATAGTATCTTTATCAATAAATTTTAATAATTCTGCAATCAGAGAATCCATTTTTTGATAATATTTATTTATTGTTTCTTTATAAATTGGGCTTTCTTCGAATAGAGGATGTTCATGGTCGATATAACGCCAGAACATATGTTGGATTGCGTCTAAAGTATCGAAATAAAAGAAAAATATCCCGGATTTAAATTTTTTGAGTTCTTCAAAGAGTATTCTTTTTCTTTCTTCAAAGATATAATCAACAAGATTGAGAAATTCATTTTCATCAAGCCAACCTTCAGAAAGCACCCATGTATCGTGAGGCATACCCTGAGTATAATAAAGACCAATTTTTTTAGAGAGCTCTCCGGCATATGTTTTAGGCCAGGATATAGTAAAGAGAGGATGAAAGGGGTCAAAATTTATGGGAGTTAAATATAACTGGAAATCAGGTTCTATGCTTTTTAAATAAAATCTTACTATACCATAAATTTTTTTAAAAGAATTCAATTCAAAATATACTCTATACCATCTACTCCAAGAACATTTTTCTAAAACGATTTTATTTTTTTGAAACTGAATAACTGCCTGATTATCTTTGGGATTGAGGATAATCTTTAAAGGTATTTTTAATTCCTCAATTATATTTTTTGAGGTTTTTTCTTTTGGGCCGTAGATATAAGTAAAAATAATATTGTTCTTTGGTTTTACTAAAATAATCTTACCCCGACTTTCTTTTATTTTTTCATCCGGTATTTGTTTAGAAGTATAGAAAGAAAACCTTCCCATAGTTCCATAAAGACAGGGGACGCCCATTCCAGAAAGCATCTTTCCTTTAATTTTTTGCGCAGGAAAGGTATTGGGAAAGAAAAAAAGATAACAGGGAATTTTATGTTCTGTAAGAATTTCCCAGAATGATTTTGTTTTTCTGCGTATCTCTACAGAGTTTTTTTCAGGATATACTTCATTTAATCCCAAATAAGGAAAATAATCTGCCGGTCTGCGCATAATAAAATCAAAAATTCCGTGTTTTGCAGGGTTTTTGCCAGTAGCAATAGATGTCCAGCAGACATTAGATTCAGGAGGATAGGTTGTTTTTAATGATGAATATTCACCTTTTTCTTTAAAATAAGAAAAATTAGGGAGTTTGCCTTCTGTAAGAAGTTTTTCCGTAAGATTATAGTCCATCGCATCTATACCCAAAATGATAAGTTTTTTATTTTTGGAATGATTTTTATTCATAATTAGTCCAGCAATAATTAATATTATAACAATAATAAAGAAAATCCAGAGTAATTTTTTAAAAATATTAAGGAATTTTTTTATAAATAAAATAAATATTCCCAGGATAGTTAAGATTAACCAGATAAAAAATGGACTCTGTTGAACAAATACAAATCCTTCTCCCGGATCAATATAGGCAAATGCTTCTTTCATTGAAGATACCCTAAAGCACGCATCATCTCTTTTATTTTCTCTTCATCTTTGGGCATACGGATGGGCTTTAAAGGTTTTTTGATTTTAGGTTTCTCATAAGTTTCAATATATCTTAAAGGATTTTTTCTTAAAAAATCATCTTTGATTGCCTGGACCAAAACCTTTCCTGGCATATCCTTACCCAAAGGAAACCCCATTAAATATAAAATGGTAGGGGTGATATCGTAGATAGTAGAGCCTTCAATAAGTTTTTTATTTATTATATGCTTTCCGGAGAGAATAATTATTCCTATAGGATAATGATTTCCAGATTGGGGTACTTCAGAAATAAGTGGTAAAAAATCAGCGATTTTATATTCTTTGCCATCTATTAAAATATGATATTGTGGATTAATAAATAGATAGGGATAATTAATTTTTAAAGTTAGCTCATCTATTTTATATTTTAATATCTTAAATAAAGGCATCTGGATTTCTTTTATTTTTATATTTTCTAAAACACTTATTGCATATTTTTTTATTTCCTCCAATTCATTTTCGTTTAATTCACCATGTATCCTTAGAAAAACAGGTGCAGAGACAGCAGGGCTGGCATGTATAAATTGTTTAATCGAGATTATTTTATTATTTTTTATAATTCTATCTAAACCGCATAATTTAAGAATAAGGTTGACATTGAAAGTATAGATTTCTTCAGGTATTTTTATATTTGTAAAACCATGGTCTGAAACAATTATTACAGTTGTATTTTTATCCATTCTTTTAATTAATTCGCCTATGGCTTTATCGCAAAATATATAATAGTCATTAATTATATCCTTAAATAGGAGTTCTTCATCTTTATCGATTTGCCAACCTTCAGGAAATAGATATTTCCAGAAATGATGGGATACAAAATCAATTCCTGATATATACAATGTAATAAAATCAAATTTTTGATTTTTTAAAAAATAATTAGTTATATTAAATGTAAAATTATCCCTTACTTCAGTTTCATAATCAAGTTTATAAAGGTTTTTATCTAATTTAGAAGTTATTCCATTTTTTAGTTCAGTAAATTTATTAAAATCTGCTTCAGAAATAATATTTTTAAGTTCAGGAAAACTATAATCTTTTTGAAAGTAATCTGATAAATCTAATCTATCAGAAATCAATATCCCGTTTACTTCTTCCGGTGGCCAGGTTATTTTATGGCTAATTACACAAACTTTTTTACCACGCTCGCTTAATATATTCCATATCCTTTTTGTTTTTATTAAATTAGAGGTCCAAAGAATAGATTCGTGAGTTTGAGGGTCTTCTATCAATTGGGTAGTAATTCCGTGTTTGATGGGTGCTTTGCCGGTAAGAATAGTTGTCCATATAGTTTCACTATATAAAGGATAAAAAGAACGAAGATTCCCCCAACAGCCATTATCCATAAGGAATTTAAGATTGGGTAATTTTCCTTGTTTAAGTAAAGGATTAATTACTTTCCAATCCGCCCCATCTAAACCGATCAGAAGAATTTTAGTTTTATTTCTAACTGGATAAAAAATAACAAATAAAAATGTGATTGCTAAAAAATATATTATAATTTTATATATTCTTTTCATTTCTCTTATATCCCCATACCTAAAATCAACCACCAGAAAGATGATACCTCAGGTAGAAAGAAGGTAAAATCGATTAGATTATGAGTAAGGAATATAATATTGGCAGTAATAATTTTTAGATAAAAATTTTTGTCTAAAGAATTTTCGACATTTAAAAATGTGCATTTAAGACATAAAATAATTAGCCATAAAAAAGAAAACAGGCCCAGGGGACCGTTTTCAGCAAGGATTTGAAGGATTATATTATGGCTGTAGCGAGTAGAGTTAAGTTCAAAATTGCCTAACCCCCAACCTACAAATGGATGCTTTTTTATTAGAAGAAGAGTTTCCTTCCAGTAACCTAATCTTCTATTTAAAGATAAAAATAGATTCAATTCAGCAGAAGTTTTCTGTCTTATAAAAAGAATAATCAGGATAACTATTCCTATAAAAAATACTATTTTTAATATTCTTAGAGAATATTTTTTTTCTTTTAAGTAAAAATATAAAATTAAGCCAAAGGATAAACTTATGAATGCACCAATAGATTTACTAAAAAATAAAGCAACCAATACTATAAAAAGTAAAGGATATAATTTCTTGTTTTCCAGCATAAAGGGAACAGATAATATAAGAAAACCTGCCAAGGCTGTGGGAGTAGTTAAAGGGAAAAAAGCTCTTTTATTTTGAATATAAATAATATTAAAATCATAAGCTACATCATATTGCTTTATATATTTAAATAAAAAATTCATACCAAAAAGATACTGGCTGATACTTAGAATACTAATTAAAAAAGCACAAAAAATAAAGGTATTTATAATTTGTTTTTTTTGTTCAAAAGAAAATGAGGCAGAGATTAAAAAAATTAATAAATATATAATATAATTATACAATTGACCCATACTAAGAACATAATTAGATGATAAAATTATAGAAAAGCTGAGGCTTAAACTAAATAGAAAGAGAACAAGCCATAAAGGTTTTATTTTTTTAAAATCCAATTTATTTTTTAAAATATATAGAGAAAGAAAGGATAACAAAATTATAGAAAAAAATATGGTTGGCCAGAATAAAATTACATAGGAGAAAAATGGTCTTAAAAAAATTATAATTTTTAATATAGAAAACATAGATTGATTTTATATTAAGAGTAAAAATTAGTCAATAAAATAAAATTTTTTTTAGGCACTGTAAAATATTGTGTGTAAAATCTTGACAAAATAAACAAAAAGGCTATACCCTCCTATAAAGAGGAAAGGAGGTGTATAGCCATGAGAGAGATAAACTTTGAACCTCATAAAAATCTACTATTAAGATGGTCTCTTGTCAAGGAAATTTTACCTAAAGAGTGTAAAGTTCATAGACATGGGTAACGCTTTTGCTTTTTATTTGTTATAATAAAAAGCATAAAAAAATCTTAATTTGAAAGGAGGTTACCCATGCCTAAGTATTATTTACAGAGGTTAATCCGTATGCGTTTAGCCTGGATGTTAATGTATGAACAACGTATAAAAAATGTTTCATTTATCTGTCGGCATTTTGGCATATCCAAGAAGACCTTCTATAAATGGCG
>Ga0207433_10005242_pt1 | contig 23280 bp, 24 predicted proteins | sample YelNatPaOPGAMG01_FD_187559 | JGI IMG/M metagenome (GOLD analysis project Ga0207433, IMG submission 187559) | Hot spring thermophilic microbial communities from Obsidian Pool, Yellowstone National Park, USA - OP-RAMG-01 (SPAdes) (version 3) | ecosystem: Environmental > Aquatic > Thermal springs... | reverse complement strand
CATCTCCTGCAAGGTTTGCTTCTCTTCCTCGGTCAGTTGGACCGTCCATTTCTTCGCTCTCATGGTTCATCCCTCCTTACCAATCTCTGGAGAGATGATACCACAAAAGAATAATTAGACAAAGCAGTAGTGTCTTCAATCTGCTCCGGCCTTTTTATGCTGGTATCCAGGTATTCTACGGCGAAAGCGGCCATCACAGCCACCATCGCCCCAAGAATCCCAGCCAAGGCGGTGTTCAGGAGCTTACGCGGCTTAACAGGCTTTTCAGGTACCTCTGCCTTTTCCACTTGGGTTATGACGTCGGCGTAGCGAGCTTCGGTAAGGCGGAGCTCATATAGCTGGGCCAGGAGGCGGGTGCGCATGTCCTGCAAGCTTATGAGCTGTTGGTCAAGCGACCTTACCAAATCCTGGTCGTGGGTAACGCTCTTCTGCTCAGCGATTTTGCGCATATCCTCTTCCAGCTGAGCGATTTGGGCCTCAATGCTGGCCCTCAAGTTACTGAAGCGCTCGGCTTGCTTCTCGGTCCGGTCCTCTATGAAGATTTGAGCGAGGGTATTGGCAGCATTTGCCGCCAGCTCCGGGTCCTCACTCTCAACCCCAATCTTTATGAGTTGTGTATCCCTCACAACCTGGACCGATACGTTGAAGGGCAACTTCTCAAGCTCCGGCGGGTAACCGAGCTTAGTCAGCAATTTTTCCTGGAGGGCTTTGGACTTTATAATCTCGGCGTAAGTCTTAGCGATACGCTCCCCTAACAGAACATCTTGGTACTGCAGGGTTCCAGAAGTTCCACCACTGGGCTGGACCATGAGGGTAGTTTCAGCCCTGTAGACCGGGCGCATGAACTTGGCACTTATTACGTAAGCCGAGATAGCAGCGATAAGGGTGCAGAGGATGATAAGCCAAAGCCACCGCTGCAGAATCTGCAGGTAAACCCGCAAATCAATCTCTTCGGCTGCAAACTCTTCCCTCTCCATTTACTCCTCCATAGGTCAGCTCATCGGGCAAACTGGGCTATGGCCAAAAGGATGCTAATCACAGTTCCGATAACCGTGAGCGCACCGATAAGCCAGCGGGTCTGCACCACCATCTGGTGATACATCTGGTCAAAGCGCTCATTCATACGGTCAAACCGCTCATACATTTCCTTGCGCAATTGGTCAAAGCGATCATCCATTTCTCTGTGCAATCGGTCAAAGCGCTCGTCCATTTCTCTCCTTAGCTCTTGGACATCAGCTTTGAGGTCGGCCATGTCATGCTCAAGTATGTCCAGGCGGGAGAGGATTTGGCGGTGCTCATCCCGCGAAATCGCCCTCTCCTCCAGAACGCTTGTAAGCCAGACAGCAAAAGCATCCACTACTTCATTCCCCCAAGCCTGCCTCAAAATGGGAGGAACTTCCAAGGGCCGCACTGCCATCTCTACCTCCTTAGCTTTGTTTACCGGACAAATTGAGCTATGGCCAAAAGGGTGCTAATCACTGTCCCGATGACCACAAGTGCGCCTATGAACCAGCGGGTCTGCACCACCATCTGGTGGTACATCTGGTCAAAGCGCTCGTTCATACGGTCAAACCGCTCATTCATGCGGTCAAACCGCTCATTCATCTCTTTGCGCAGTTCGCTTATCTCCCCCCGCAATTCCTGGACATCAGCCTTAAGGTCGGCCATATCGTGCTCAAGGATGTCCAAGCGGGAGAGGATTTGGCGGTATTCATCCCGCGAAATCGCCCTCTCCTCCAACACGCTTGTAAGCCAAACGGCAAAAGCATCCACTACTTCATTCCCCCAAGCCTGCCTCAAAATGGGAGGAACTTCCAATTGCCTCACTGCCATCTCTACCTCCTTAGCTTTGCTTACCGGACAAATTGAGCTATGGCCAAAAGGGTGCTAATCACTGTCCCAATGACTACAAGTGCGCCTATGAACCAGCGGGTCTGCACCACCATCTGGTGATACATCTGGTCAAAGCGCTCATTCATCCGGTCAAACCGCTCATTCATTTCCCTCCTTAGCTCTTGGACATCAGCCTTGAGGTCGGCCATGTCATGTTCAAGGATGTCCAAGCGGGAGAGGATTTGGCGGTATTCATCTCTTGAAATCGCCCTCTCCTCCAGAACGCTTGTAAGCCAAACGGCAAAAGCATCCACTACTTCATTCCCCCAAGCCTGCCTCAAAATGGGAGGAACTTCCAAGGGCCGCACTGCCATCTCTACCTCCTTAGCTTTGCTTACCGGACAAATTGAGCTATGGCCAAAAGGGTGCTAATCACTGTCCCAATGACCACAAGTGCGCCTATGAACCAGCGGGTCTGCACCACCATCTGGTGGTACATCTGGTCAAAGCGCTCGTTCATGCGGTCAAACCGCTCATTCATGCGGTCAAACCGCTCGTCCATTTCCCGGTGCAATTGGTCAAAGCGTTCGTTCACCCGGTCAAATCGTTCATTCATTTCCCTCCTCAGCTCCTGGACATCGGCCTTGAGGTCGGCCATGTCGTGCTCAAGTATGTCCAAGCGGGAGAGGATTTGGCGGTATTCATCCCGCGAAATCGCCCTCTCCTCCAGAACGCTTGTAAGCCAGACAGCGAAAGCATCCGCGGCCTCATCACCCCAGGCTCGCCGCAAGACCACAGGGATTTCCAATTGCCTTACCACCATCACCCACCTCCTCGCTCACCGGACAAATTGAGCTATGGCCAAAAGGGTGCTAATCACTGTCCCAATGACTACAAGTGCGCCTATGAACCAGCGGGTCTGCACCACCATCTGGTGATACATCTGGTCAAAGCGCTCATTCATCCGGTCAAACCGCTCATTCATTTCCCTCCTTAGCTCTTGGACATCAGCCTTGAGGTCGGCCATGTCATGTTCAAGGATGTCCAAGCGGGAGAGGATTTGGCGGTATTCATCTCTTGAAATCGCCCTCTCCTCCAGAACGCTTGTAAGCCAAACGGCAAAAGCATCCACTACTTCATTCCCCCAAGCCTGCCTCAAAATGGGAGGAACTTCCAAGGGCCGCACTGCCATCTCTACCTCCTTAGCTTTGCTTACCGGACAAATTGAGCTATGGCCAAAAGGGTGCTAATCACTGTCCCAATGACCACAAGTGCGCCTATGAACCAGCGGGTCTGCACCACCATCTGGTGGTACATCTGGTCAAAGCGCTCGTTCATGCGGTCAAACCGCTCATTCATGCGGTCAAACCGCTCGTCCATTTCCCGGTGCAATTGGTCAAAGCGTTCGTTCACCCGGTCAAATCGTTCATTCATTTCCCTCCTCAGCTCCTGGACATCGGCCTTGAGGTCGGCCATGTCGTGCTCAAGTATGTCCAAGCGGGAGAGGATTTGGCGGTATTCATCCCGCGAAATCGCCCTCTCCTCCAGAACGCTTGTAAGCCAGACAGCGAAAGCATCCGCGGCCTCATCACCCCAGGCTCGCCGCAAGACCACAGGGATTTCCAATTGCCTTACCACCATCACCCACCTCCTCGCTCACCGGACAAATTGAGCTATGGCCAAAAGGGTGCTAATCACTGTCCCAATGACTACAAGTGCGCCTATGAACCAGCGGGTCTGCACCACCATCTGGTGGTACATCTGGTCAAAGCGCTCGTTCATGCGGTCAAACCGCTCATTCATTTCCCTGTGTAATCGGTCAAAGCGCTCGTCTATTTCCCTCCTTAGCTCTTGGACATCAGCCTTAAGGTCGGCCATATCGTGCTCAAGGATGTCCAAGCGGGAGAGGATTTGGCGGTACTCATCCCGCGAAATCGCCCTCTCCTCCAGAACGCTTGTAAGCCAGACAGCAAAAGCATCCGCGGCCTCATCACCCCAAGCGCGCCGCAAGACTGCAGGAACTTCCAATTGCCTCACTGCCATTGTTACCCCCTCAGCTTGATTATACCCCAAAATTTCTACTTGCGCCATTTCAGCTTTGGTGTCTTAGGGGCTAAATCCGAGTAATTCGGGGAGCGAATTCTCTTTTCCATCCCGCCCACAATTCCCAAAGCGAACCAGAAGGCCACAGCGGGCTTTGAACCCAAGGCTAAGGCGTCTGTCATCCCGTAAGCATGTAGGGCGATGAGGCTGCCTGCTAAACCCAAGGCGATTGCTCTCTCCCACCTATTACCTTTCACCGCAACCTGCCAGCACACCGCAAGCGCAATCCCCAGAAGCGCCAGATACGCCACCAACCCCGGAACCCCCAGGTCCAGCGCCGTCTGGAGGAAAATGTTATGGGCGTGAGCGATGTCAGAATCAGGGGGGACAGTGAAGAGCGGGTAGAGAACCGGCACAACCCGGCGGAAGGCCCCCAGCCCGCAGCCGGTGAAAGGGAAATCCTGGATGGCGTAGAGGGCCCGGCTCCAGATTTCCACCCGTCCCTCCAGCGTGATAGCCCCCACCACCTCCTCCACCGGACTGGCGCTCTCTTTCCCGAAGAGGCTCTCCCCCAGTTGTTGCGGGCCCAGGCACAGAACCAACGCTCCCACTGCCAGCATCGCCAGCACGGGGAGCGAACCGCCCAGCCCGCGGGCCAAACGGCGGCGGGAGGTAAGGCCGGCCAGGGAGACCAGGGCCAGAATTCCCCCCGCCCCACCCATCCAGCCGCTGCGGGATTGGGTGAGAAGCAGGGTGCCGGCCACCAGGGCCAGGAAGAGGAGGCTCCCCACCAGTCCGAATAGAGGGCCGATAATCGCCCGGCGGGAAAGGCGCCAGCCGGAGACCAGGGCCAGAGATAGCGGCAGGTAAAGGGCAAGAGCGCCTGCCAATTGGTTGGGGCTCACCGCATCTGCTTGAGATTCAGGCAGGCCTTGAATTAGCCAGGGGATGCGCCGGGTCAGCGTGTATAGAGGGCCCACTTTGGCTGACCAGCGGGCCCCCAATACCCCAACCACCAAGATGGCCAATCCAAGCAAACAGAAGAGCACCAGTGCCAGGTTCAGGCGGCGCGGAGAGTCAACAGCCAAAGCCACCGCCCGAAATACAGCCAATCCCAGCACCAGCCCGGCTGCCTTCGGCAGGGTCAGCTCCGGCACCGCCGAAGCCCATATTCCCACCGGGACCATCAGGGCAAAGAGCAAAAGCGCGCCGTTGAAGGGGGTGACCGGCCAGGGCTCGCCCCGCACCGCCCAGCGCAGGAGCCACCAGACCACCAGCACGGCCAGTGCGGTTGCCGTCCAGCGGGGGCGGACGGTGGGAAACATCAAGAACGGCGCCGCCGCGCCCGCCACCAGCCACTCCAGACTCAAGATGCGGCGAATACTTTCCTTTAGCCTCATAGTGCAGCGGATGAGGTCTTGGACGCTCAAAGTGGCCCGCCGGCTGCTTGCAAAGGGGATGAAGTGGAGGAGGCGTTTCCCTGTCGCGGCGTGTCTACTGATGATACACATCCTGATCGGCCAGGAACTTCACCGCACCCTCACATGGATCTCCTCGGCCCGGACTATCTCGGCCGCGTACTAAACGCAGGCTTTCACATCCTCGATCTCTAAGTCGGGATAGTATTTTTCCACGATCTCCTGGAAAGAGATCCCTTCCTGAATCAGGCCGATGACCTCCTCCACGGGGATACGGGTGCCAGCCACACAAGGCTTCCCGAAATGCACCTTCGGATCGATGACGATTCGTTCCCGATAATCCTTTGCGCCTTGCATCTTCTCCTCCTCACGTCTCAGTATGATGGGGATGTCGAGCCGGACCCGCATCCGAGGATCACCGCGTATCCGGGCTTCACCACCGGGCCAGCGAAGGTGATGTAGGCCCGCTCTACTTTCTTCTCCCGTAGCTCCCGATGGAGTTCCCTCCGGTCGGGGTTATGGGCAAGCAATTGGCCCCATAGTTCCCCCGTCGGTGTTTCCTCGGTAACCAGGAAAGCCAGCCACTGACCGGCATACCGTTGCTTTGCCTGTTCCAGACTTATCTTTTCCACACCTCATCTGCTCCTGGGTGCCCGGCTCCTTCTACACTGACCTCTTGCCTCATTGCCTTAGAAACGATCAGTTCGCTATAAAGCTTAGGAAGTAGGTTAAATTTGCCGATACGCGCCCGACTGATCAGCGGGGAAGCGTTGTTGACGATACTCTTAGACGTCCAAGTTCTCTCGGCGTGGATAGCTCCTCTTCATAGTCTTCGGGATAGTAGTGGACAAGGATCCCCCTACTGCCCAGCAATTGTTGGAAGGCCCAAACGGTCATGCCCGCCATTTCACGAGCCTTGCCAAAAAAGAGCTTGCCCAGCTGAAAGAGATGAATAGCCAACTCGCATTTTATCTCCTGCGGGGCCATCCGCATGAGGTCTCGCCGGAGGGGGGTCGCGGACCACGCCTTGGGCATTCCCGCGAGGGGGTCCAGCCGTTATCCAGGACCCGGCGGCCGATGAACCCCGCGCCGCCGGTGATTAGAACCCGCATCATGGTCTCTCCATAAACTGTTCAGCGAGCCCTTTCGGAGCCCGCTGAACCTCCAGCCTTTCCAACGCCCTCATGCCCGCCCACGCAAGGTGAGCGTGTCCACCACGGTTTTCAGAAGGATCACCAAATCCAGCCAGGGCGACCAGTGCTTGATGTAGTAGAGGTCATACTGCAGTTTGACCAGGGCATCCTCTTTGGATGAGGCGTAGCCGTATTTCACCAGGGCCCAGCCGGCCATGCCGGGCTTGACAGCGTGGCGAACCCGGTAAAGAGTAAGCGCCATTCATTCCGCTTTTAGTGGTGAATTCGCTACCTCCAATAGTCGCCGTACCAGTTCGTCATTGCATTGAGCCTCAGCCAGGGCGATGAGTTCATCAATTTGCCGCCAGAGTCCATCCCGATCCGGCACACAATTAGAGTTCACTCGGAAAATATGAGGATGGGAAGTAGGTATACACGTCTCGCCATCGTTCAAGAGCTCTTCGCTCACCTTCTCTCCTGGCCGGCTCCCAATATAGACGATGGGGATATCTATTCCCGGGCGTAGTCCTCGCAAGCGGATCAGGCGCCGGGCCAAATCTTCTATCCGAATTTGCTGTCCCATATCTAGCAGGAAAATATCGCCCCCCTCAGTCAGTGCCGCAGCCTGAATAATGAGACTCACCGCTTCGGAAGTGCTCATAAAATAGCGGGTCATTTCTGGATGCGTAATTGTAACCGGACCCCCTCGCGCGATCTGGCGCTCAAAAAGGGGCACGACACTGCCCCGGGAACCCAGGACATTCCCAAATCGCACCGCCGTGAACTTAGTAGAACGAGAACTTCCCGATCGTGTGGACAAAACCATCATTTCACATATCCGTTTGGTTGCGCCCATCACACTGCGAGGGTTGGCAGCCTTGTCCGTAGAAATGAGAACAAAAATTTCTGCACCATATTGAGAAGCCATAGAGGCAACAATCTTTGTGCCTACAACGTTCACACGTACAGCGCGATCCGGGTATTCTTCCATCAGGGGAACATGTTTGTAAGCGGCTGCATGGAAAACAATCTGTGGCCGATAGGACTCAAAAACACTTCGCATCTCTCTCTCATTGGTTACATCACCAACTATGGGTTTGATGATAAATTGTTTATCTTTTGCCTCACTCAGCAGGTCTTGAGTTAGATCGTACAAGCCGGATTCGTTGTTATCCACAATAAGGAGCAGGCGAGGATGAAAGGACAGGATCTGACGACAAAGCTCAGAACCAATGGAGCCGGCCCCCCCGGTGATCATCACCGTCTTCCCCATGAGCAGGTTGCGGCATAGATTGAGGTCAATCTCTACCGGTTTACGCCCCAGAAGGTCTTCGGCAGTGATATCGCGAACCAGGGGGGAGCCGTTTGTGCCCCTGATAAAATCAAAAATATTGGGAAGTACCTTGACGGCGGCAGGCGTTTCTAAACAGATGTCCAGGATGGCACGGAAATCCTCGCCGGAGATGTTGTACATAGCCAGGATGATCAGGTCTACCTGATAACGGGCAACCAAATCGGGGATAGCGTACCGATTGCCCAGGATGGGCACTCCATGGATACGCAATCCCCGTTTGGCCGGATCATCGTCCACAAATCCTACAATACTGTACTCTTTTCCCTCTTTCTGATTCAAAAATCGCCAGGCAAGCAATTGCCCTGCCTCTCCGGCTCCTACAATCAGGACTCGTTTCCGCGAAAGTGGGGAATGGTCTTTCAGCATTAACCGCCACCAGAGACCGTTCTTTATTTGTCGCCGATAGCGCACAGTAAGGAAACCAATAAAAATGAGAGCCCCTCCCATTAAAACGACGCTGAGCGGAACTGGCCGCCTGCCTGGCCAGATCACATCAACTACAGCAAGAAAGGTGGTGCCTGCCATCACTGAGGCACCAATGACCATGATTTCACTAGCCGAGGCATATTGCCAAATGGAATGATAAAGCCCCAATAGGTAGTTAAACCCGCAGTAAACGATAATAGCCGCCAGGACAAAGACCAGCGCAGAACGTGCATCCAGAGCCGCAGTAATAGAACGCGTTAACCAGGCCAAAGACAGTCCGGCAAAAACAACCAGGATGTCCAACAGAAGCAATGAAATATGCCGGATACTCTTGAATCTCATTTTCTCACTTCCAATTTTTGCAATATTTCTTTCAAAGTATCACGAACATAATCCACTTGCTCTTCTCTCATAATCCCTGAAAACGGTAGAGCCAGCCCAGTATCACCCGCATACTCGGCAATCGGGAAATCTCCGCGTTGATAACCAAACCGCTGAGTATAGAAAGGCTGAAGGTGGATCGGAGGGAAATAAGGGCGCGAAGGGATGCCCCGCTCCTCCAACGCAGCCATAACAGCATTACGATCTATCGCCGGGTCCAGATGGATTACATATACGAACCAAGACATGCGAGTGGTGGTGGGGGCGATGTAGGGAATCTGCACGCTTTCTAAGTCTTTTAGCCGCTCATTATACCACTGGGCTACTCGTTCCCGTTTGGTCAATAGTTCTTCAATTCGGCCCAGTTGTGCCAGGCCCAGGGCGGCGCTCATCTCATCCATCCGATAGTTGTAGCCCAGGCGACTGTGGTTAAGCCAGGCATCGTGAACGTCGCGTCCCTGGTTGCGCAAGGAACGGAAAAGAGCACCCCAGTCATCCCGATTGGTAACGATCATGCCTCCTTCGCCGGTGGTCATCTGTTTGTTGGGGTAAAAGGCGAATACTGCTGCGTCCCCGAAGGTGCCCGCCTTGCGGCCTTTGTATTCGGCCCCGATGGCCTCGCAGGCATCTTCGATCACCGCCAAACCGTAGGCCCGAGCGATTTCCAGCAGTGGGTCCATATCAGCGGGCTGGCCGAAGACGTGAACCGGCAGGAGGGCTTTGGGAGAGCGGAGCCTGAACCGGCTCTCCCGAAGTGCAGGGGGGAGCCAGCGTCGGGCGGCGCGGCCGCCTTTGCTCAGGTCATGGACGGCCTCGGCCACCTGCTCCGGGTTTATGTTTAGGGTGAGCGGGTCAATGTCCACAAACACCGGAATCGCACGTTCGTAGAGGATGACGTTGGCGGAGGCGATGAAGGAGAAAGGGGTGGTGATGACAAGATCGCCTTCGCCAATGCCGGCGGCGATGACGCAAAGGTGAAGGCCGGCTGTTCCGCTGGAGACTCCGACGGCATGGCGTGTTCCAACATAAGCGGCGAAGCGCTCCTCAAACTCGGCAATATACGGACCGATGCTGAGATAAGGGGTCTGTAGCACCCGTTTCACTGCCTCAATCTCGGCAGCAGTGATGTCTGGGGAGGACATTGGGATTATTTGGCTCATTTTATTACCCCTCAGATTTGTTGTATTTTATCACCCGTGCTGGCACACCTACCGCCGTCACATAAGCCGGGATGTCTTTGGTGACTACTGAGCCAGCGCCAATCACAGACCATGCTCCAATAGTGCGCTGTGGAATTACAACGGCGCCGATTCCCACCAATGCACCTTCTCCAATAGTCACATTACCACCAAGATGGACACCTGGGGCGATATGGGCATGATTTCCAATATGGTTATGATGGTCTACAGTGCAACCGGTGTTAAGAATGACGTTGTCCCCAATCACAGTGCCCGTGTTGACCACAACACCAGCACAGATCATTACTCCATGCCCCAAATGCACATCGGTAGCAAGCACAGCAGTAGGGTGGATGGCGTTGGCAATATTCTCGCCCCGCGCTCGAACTAATTCAAAGAGACGAGCACGAGTGCAATTATCACCGATAGCTACAATAACGGCATCGTGTTCAATTTTGTCAAGTTGGGCAATGGTCCCCAAAACAGGGAGCCCCATAATTGTTGTTCCTATCAACACAGGATTATCATCCAGGAACCCGATGGGATAAGCACTTGCCCCCGTCTGGTGAGCTCGTAACAAGATATCTGCCACCACCTGAGCATGGCCGCCTGCGCCAAGAATCAGGACCCGCATCATTCCGCTTCTGCTTTCTGGGGCTCAGCCAATATTTTCTTGGTTCCTGCAAACTTCGGCATCGTAACGTGTCCTTCAGCGCTCACCCCCTCCCGCTTCAATACCTTCCATGCCGTCCGGAGCAGGATCTTGAAATCCAGCCAGAGAGACCAGTGGTCTACATACCACACATCCAGCCGGAACTTCTCCTCCCAGTCCAGCAGGTTCCGGCCGCTGGCCAGGACCGGCCCGGCCATCCCCGGCGGCATCTCGTGGCGCCGCCATTGCTCCGGGGTGTAGAGGTCCCGGTATTCCACCAGCAAGGGCCGGGGGCCCACCAGGCTCATCTCCCCCTTGAGGACGTTGAAGAGTTCCGGGAGTTCATCCAGCGTCAGACTGCGCAGGAAGCGGCCCAACCTGGTCAGGCGTTGCTCATCGGGGAGAAGGTTGCCCTGCTCATCTCGCCTGTCGGTCATCGTGCGGAACTTGTAGATGGTGAACACGCGGCCCCGGTAGCCGATGCGGGGCTGGCGGAAGAGGATGGGCCGCCCCATCGTGACCCAGATGGCCAGGGCGATGAGGGCCATCAGCGGCGAGAAAAGCGAGATGAGCAGCAGAGACATTATTACGTCAAACAGCCGCTTGATGCGCAATTGGATTCTCCGGCCCACCCTTACTCCCCCGAGAGCACAGATTGCAGGATGCTTTCCAGTTGTGCCGCCAACTTGCGAATGTCGTGGTGTTTTTCCACGTATTCCCGGCCGCGCTTCCCCATCTCCGCCCGCTCCTCCGGAGACATTTGGTAAAGTTTGATGACTGCTTCAGCCAGGGCTTGTGGGTTTTGCGGTGGGACGGTAAGGCCACAGTGGGCTTCCTCAACAGGATTGTTCGCAGGCTTTCCTGCAAGGATCAGCGGTTTGCTTGCTGCCAGGTAATCAAAGAGTTTGTTCAAACTAATGCCGTAGTTGTAGAGAGGTAAATCGCGCAGGACGAAGAATGTAGCATCAGCGACGCGGAGAACTTTCGTAACCTCATCCTTCGGGACAGGCTCGCGGAATTCAACATTGCGAAGCCTTAGCTCTTCGGCCAAGGCTATCAGCCTGGGTTTTTCCGGACCATCGCCGATGAGGATGAAGCGAATCTTGCGATAACCCCAATCCTGGAGAATTTTTGCCGCTTGGATGACGGTATCAAGAGCATTCGCTTTGCCATGGGCTCCAAGATAAATCACCTTTAAGCCATTTTCAGATACCACACAAGGCTCTAATCCCTCAAACCTGGAAAGGTCCACCCCATTGGGAATCCAAACGATCTTCTCCTGCGGAACCCCACAAGCAGTGATGTATTTGTCGGCCTGAGCTAAGAGAGTAATGATCTTCTTCGCACGATAGTAGAGGAATCTCTCCAGGACCTGTAAAGCCTTGGTGATGGGATGATGTGCGCTTAGTTCTCCCATATCAATGATCGTGTGAGGCCAGAGGTCCCGAACTTCCATCACGAAAGGCACCCCATAATGCTGAGCGACCAAACAAGCAGCCAAAGGGGTGAGGAGATGAGGTGATGAGCCAATAACCACATCAGGCTTACCAACTTCGGGAACGAGTTTGGGCAGTTTCCGCCCAAGCCACCAGGCCTGGAACGCGAAAACCACCATGTTTTGCACCCTCCGCCAATCATTACGCTGGTAGGAAGGCGTCGGAATCCAAACGAACTTCACTCCATTCACATCTTCAACCTTCCACTTCTCCCCCGAACGCAAGCGCGTCTCCCGGTGGAGGTAGTGATGGAAGCTTGTGGCGAAGATGACCACCCGATGGCCTCGCTTTACCAGTTCCCGTCCGAGGTCATAATGACGTGTCCCTCCGGGAAGATCCGGCGGGTGTGCATACTGATTAAAAATCCAGATGTTTATGGCTTCAGCAACTCCTTGTAAAGTTTGAGCAACTTCTCTTTTTCTCGTTCCCAATTATATTTCTCCTCCACTGCCCGGCGACCGTTCTCGCCCATCTGGCGCGCTTCCTCCGGATGGGTAAGCAAGTATTCAATGCCTTGAGCAATTGCCTTTGGGTCAAGAGGGTCAACGGTAATCCCACATCGGTTCCCCTCGACGATCTCCTTCCACAGCAGGAAGTTTGATGCTACCACCGGAAGCCCCGCCGCCATGTATTCAAAAAGCTTGACGGGCCAGGCTACCACAAACCGAGGTTCAGGATGCAAGCATACGAGGCCAACATCGGCATTCGCTAAATGGGTATAAACATTCTCTGGCGGCATCCAACCCAAAAATCGCACACGCCGATAACCTGGCAGCCCCTGAAGTTCCTGTTCCAACTCCGGTGGTTCGAACTTTCCAATAAGGTCAAGTCTGATATCCCAGGCAGGGTTAAGATATTCTAGCGCTTGAACCATCTCTATAGCCCCGCGGATCTTGCTAATCCCACCGACATAAACCAGGACCTTTTCTTTGCCTTCTCCATGCCTTGTAGAGGGATTGGGTAGCATTCCCAAGTCTGGGTAATTGTGGATTACAATTGGCTTAAGCTGCGCGAACTTCTCTGCAATCCCTTCCGTAGCCACAACCACTGCATCCAGCGCCCGGGCCAGAAGTTTCTCGAAGGCATTGAAAACTCTGGCTAAGGGGCGCCTCAATAAACGGGGGATCCAGTGCTTTGTAAGAATTTGCTCGGGCACATCCTCGTGGACATCGTAGACAACTTTTGCTCGCGTAAAAATTTTGAGTAGCACCCCGATTGGCAAGAGTTCCGGGTCATGGAAGTGGTAGACCTCGGCGCGCTCGCGCAGACCCAGGTGGAAGGCTCGCCAGGTGAGGCCAAAGATCCGAGCGAAACGATTCCTGGGCTCAGGCAAAGCCACAATCTTTACCCCATCCACCATTTCGTCTCCATCATGCTGGGCGATCAAAACCACTTCGTAACCCGCTCGCGCCAGCGTTTTGGCTTCTTTATGGAAGATGCGGGTGTCAAACGCCGGATGAACTGTAGTTATATGAACTACTTTCATAACCCATACCGTCGACGTCGGATTCCACTCCAGTTGACTATCCTTTCCTTGAGAGCGAAGAGCCATTCGGAATTGGGGAATTCTTCATGCTTCCTCGGTGGTAAAGCCAGAATTTCTTCCCACTCATCCAGAGTGAGTCCCAATCGCTCTGCTATGTAGGCCTTATCCCGTTGCAACAATTCTTCGCTGGGATAAGGCGGCTTTTTCAGTTCTTCCAAAGCCTGTTCCCGGGTCATCTGGCCCGAAAGTATCAGACTGGAGAGATGGGCCTTGCGTTTATCTATCCCGAACTTGGTGGGGAGGTAATATCCCTGAAAGAACCGGGTGAGGACGGACTCATAATGCTTGAGCCCATAGTCTTGCCAACCAAATTGCTCCATTAAGATACGCTTGGCCTCAGCCCTGTTATAGGGAACATAGTTAAGTAGCCGGACTTCCCGAATCTTACGGATAAACGGATAATACACATAGCGTTCCCAAAAGCTCAGCGTAGGGAACTTGCGTAAAGGCCGTGTTCCAAAGCGCCTCTGGATGGCCAAAATGTGCCGTAAGTCAGCAGCATTGAACCCCCAGGATCGAGGCAGGATAGACTCGGTCGCAAGGTTCCCCCCGCTGAGGATATAATGGACTCCGATCTCCTCAGCCTTCTTGTAGAGTGCAGCCAGGTAAGCATGATCCTGCGGGATCTCGCAATTCTTGACTGATGCCTTATAGAAAGCGATTTGCAAATCCCTCATTTCCTCCCAGTCCACTCGGATAATTTCCAGATCAAATCCTAACCGACTTACCAGGTTCTTCACATTGCCCTCAGATTCCGGCGTGTTCCAACCTGTGTCAACATGGACAACGAGTGGGCGCAACCCCAGTTGCTTAGCCAGGTAAGCAAGGTAAGAACTATCCGTTCCCCCGCTAATTCCCAGGACGGAATCATAGGGCTTCCCTCTCCCTGATTTCTGAACGGCGTCTACTATCTGCTCAAGCACTTTTTTTCCTGCACCCGACTGGGCCCGATCTAAAATAGGCTTGACTTCACGGTCAAAGTAATGACAGAAGCTACATACGCCTTGGGGATCAAAGGTGATCTCCTCAGCGGTTGTATCCATCACACAGCGTATACACATTTGATACGTCTTCATGGTAACCTCCCAAACGGATAAGATGGCTCCCAAGATTGTAGCAATAGTGGCAGGTAATTGCGATAGCACACATTTTTCAAAGCCAAAACACTCCACCCCAGCATTACCTCGCCATAAAGGTAATCAATGTCGATGCAATCCGCGTCTTTATACCGAGCCTCATACACTTCTAACGCACGGGATAATATCGTTGGTTCCCAGCGCGAAAGAAGGGCAAAGGTCGCAATTGCATAGTCATAAGCCCTGCTGTTCCCATCCAAGTTATGCGCTAGATAGAATCCTTTGCTCCAATCAGAATCGCACAGCTCTTTGACCTTAGCATTCATGGGTTTCCACAAACGCTCAACAAACGTCCGGGCAACGGCCTTCAAGTCATCATCCTGGAACACTACGCCCATTTGCCAGGCGTCAACCATAAAGCGGAGAGTCAGCGAGAAGTGCGAGACATCTTCCGTGGCATGATCGGGATCAGATCGCGAATATAGACCATTTACCGGATCGCTACTCCTGTTCTCCCAGCCGATATAGGGGAGGCTATCTTTGACCCAGTAAGGCATTGTCATCGTTCCATCGGGCAGAAAGGTTATACCCGCTCGTACCTTTTGGGCGACGGCTACAGCCTTTTCCAAGTAGTCAGTATTTCCAGTCACGCGATACAGCCAAAGAAGAAACCGGCCGTTTGCAGAAAGGCCGTTGTAAGGAACAGGAAGCCCACTTGCCCAGTATTTTCCGCCGGGCTCAAAAACGAAGAAGCCCCCTTCAGCATCTTCTCTCCACGAGTTTATGTAATCCCGAAAACTTTCTTCAAAAGCCTGCACGTACTTTTCAGCTCTTGGTTCATATATAGCGAGCTCGGGACTGCGAAACACAAGATCGGCGAATCGGAGGAACGGAATGCCGATTATCGGGGTATGCAGCTCATGAATGACCATCCGGTATGTTTCCTGCAACGCCCACACTCCAAAGGCCGGAGAATTGACGCCGACAACGCGAACACGGACCCAGCTATCGGGACTTGTGTTCGCGTTCACCACGCCCTCTACGTTCTTAAGGGTGAGGCCTTCAAATTTGACCTCCAAAGGCTTACTACGGCGAAAATCGTTGCGAATATGAAGGGTGAAACGTCCGTGATCTTCTTGGGTTATTTCAACCACCGTGTAGTTATTGCCAGCTCGGTGAATTCCCTGGATTTCAAGTGATGGATAGCCCCATTCATCGGGGATAATTACAGGGACGCCCAAGGTGTAGTAAGCTCCAGCTTGCCAGCCAGGCCTTAGCCTTCCAGCGTAATCAAGCCGCCTCGCGTAATCGTCGCGCATCTGAAGCACATGATCCGCGTGTTCCACGAAGATCTCCAGATGCCGGCGATCTCGAGTGACCTCGTACATGTTAATAAGCGACTCCATAAATTGAGCCTCATTCCAGACAATCCGGCCGGTTAGGTTGTCGCTGTAGAGTATGTTCCGCCCGAACGATGTGGCCGCAAGGAGGCCATCGTATACAGCTTGCACTCGATGGGAAGAGGGTGTTTCTAATGTACTTTCCTTAACGTTGCTCGAATGCCTACACCCTTGAAGTCCCAGAATCCCTGTAGAACACAAGAGCAAGGCCAGACTTGTCACAATCAAACGCAGATGGAGTAGGTATCGGTGGTCTTTGGCCCTTGCTCGCTCTATGCTCATCCTCTTTCCGCTTTCCGCCTCGTCATTCGAGAAGCGACTGGTAGCCGTTAGTAACCCCACCAAGGTGAACAGTATCCGGTTGTCGTTGATGTCGCCTGACACCATGGCGTTCAACAGGGCAAAACAGCCTGCCACCAACAGATACCGAGCCACAATTTTTGCAACCCCTTTCTCCCTATGTAGGCAGATAAACCCCTTAGTAAATGCCAACGCAATCATAGTTACGAAGCCAAGAACACCTACAATGCCAGTTTCAGCTCCCAGTTCGAGAACGATATTGTGAGGATATAACCGTATATCTTCTCCTGCTACTGCTACAGCAAATTGACCAGTTCCCCTCCCCCAGATCGGTGAATCTGCCCACAACTCAATCGCCGTGCGATAAAGGTCGAGCCGCGTTGCCACTGAGGTGCCAACCTCGGTGACAAGGATTTGGCTTCTGAACATGAGAGTGGAAAAGAAGTCTTGACCCACCGCAGCGAAGATGATGACAACAACGAACATCACAACAGCAAGCTGCAATGCAAATCGGTTAATTCTAAGGCGCGGAAAGCCCCGGGCGCTCAGCGCAAAAAAGAATAGGAACGCGAGTATAAGAGCTAACACTGGCCCTCGCGCCCCAGCACTCAACGCGGCCCAAAACTGCAAGGCTGCCATGACCCAAAGGGAGAGCCTCACCAAAGGCCCCCGCTCTGTTAGCAACAGGAATGTCAAGGCTGTCAACAAGCCGAATCCACCCGCCCGTGCCAATGCGATGTAGTTGCTACCGAGAGCAGAAACAAAAGCAACTTTCCCAACCCCTGGATACTTGAGAAGGGCATCGATTGCCATTACTGTTGCAATAATTACAACCGCCCAAGAAAAGCGCCTGAGAGATTGGAAATCTGTGATGAGAAAGGCCGTGCCAAAGAAAGCCCATCCTGTCAACACAATAAATCTTAAAGTCTTATCAAGGCCGTAACCCGTGCTCTGGGAAATCAGCAAGCCTCCGAGAAGGCAGGATGCAAGGAGCAAGAATAGGGCCGCTACCTTAATAAAGCCAGCGGGTATCTTTTGAGCGAAAGGCTTTCTGAGCAGGCGATGAAAGAACACCAGGAACGACAAGATCAGGAATAGCAGAGTGAGATCGAGGTTAGTTTGGATAAAAGCTAACCTGGGATCTGCCTTATAGTAGCCAGCGAAAAGAAACAACGCGAAAAACCACTCACCTATACCCTTTGCAAGGGTTGCCCACAGGCTACGTTTTGGAATGGCTAAATGTGCAATCACTTTCAAGCCCTCCGCTCAAGCACCTTAGACCTACTCTTGAGCGCGTGCCAAGCAAGCCCCCACAACAATAAGTAAGCACTTAGCATCGACACGCTGTAGACCCCAATAGCAGCGATGTGCGAGAAAGCTAATAGCCTTCCCATAAGAAGAGCGCCGACCACGAGCACGAACCTGGTTCCATCCCAAATCAGATAGAGATCTTGGCGCTCCAAGACATTAAGGGTGTGGGAGAGTGGAACTATGGCAAACCGAATTGCGAACATTGGTCCCAAGATTTGCACATACCGGCCCGCTGTCCCCCAGCCCGGGCCGAATACGATAGCGAAGAACCAGGGTGCCAAGGCACAAATTACCGCCACAGGGATCCCCCCAATAATGGCGAGTCGACCAGTCAACTTGAGGAAAAGCCGCTTCATAGCCTTCGGATCATCTCGAGGCAAGCGGGCCGCTTCCCCAAAGTAGACTTGAGCTACCGAATCCACCACAATGTTCAGCGGGGCTGCGATCACCCGCTGCCCTAAGGCAAACCAACCGGCTACCTCGGCCCCATAGAAAGCCGCAAAGAGAATTTGAGGCACCTGTAGCCCCAGGGCGTCGAGAAGATCAGCCCAACTGGAGAAAAGGGGAAAGCGTTTATACCTCGCTCCAGCCAGGCGTATCCCTTGCAAACTGACAGCCTGAAATGGTGCACGGTCTTTTCTCCAGGCGGCCAGGCCCAGGGATGCACTACCAGCAGTCTCGCCTGCGAATTGTCCCAAGAGAAGCCCAAGTGGGCCGTAGTTGACAAACCCAACGCCAACCTGAAGGGCTGCACGGGCCACACCCCGGCTGAGCCGCGTCCGGGCGATTCTTGGGAAATCGCGCTTCCTCACCGCCCAGTAGTTCAGGATTTGATAAGTGCCGGCTCCGAGCATCCCCAAGGGGATAAGCCACAGATAAGGCTTAAGCCCAGGGACATTTGCCCAGGCAACAATCTGGTTTCCCAGGCCGTGGATAACGAGCCACGATAGCGTGGTCATTCCAAAAAGCAGGATAAAGCAAAGGACTAAAATGTTAGCAGCGGTCTCATCATCTTCCGGAAGAGGGAGAGCATATTCGTAGCGTAAAGAAGCCACCACGGTAACGATTCCCAGTATGGAAGCGTAGACTCCAAAGACGCCGAAGTCTTCAGGGGTATAGAGCCGCGTAAGAATGGGCGAGACGAGCACGGTTATCGCCTGTCCCAGCGCGGTTCCCCCGGCGAGCAGAGTGACGCTGCGGGCAAATCGTCCCCCAGGCAGGCTTGCTCTGACCGTTCTTCTGATCCAGGCGATCGCCTCAATCTCCCTCTGCACGCTCCAGGCTTCCTCCAGAAATCCAGTACAGGGCCAATCTTATACCTGCTAATCCCCTTTGCCCAGCCGGATCACTCTTTGATGTCCTCCCTCTTCCAAAACCCGCCTCCCATCCACCACCACCGGCACGTCCAGTTCGGCCGGGTTCAGATGCCGGTATTCGTCGTGGGCAACCATCAGGACGGCCGCGTCGCAGCCCCGGAGGCGCTCCCGCAGGTCCCCCTGGTAGGGGGGAACATAGGGGTCGTGGATAACCACTTCCGCGCCCAGTTCCCGCAGTTTCCGCACCAGCACTTCGCTGGGGCTGTTGCGGGTGTCGTCGGAGTTCTCCAGGTAGGCGTACCCCAGAACCGCGATGCGGCTCCCACGCACTTCTTTCCCTACCTGCTGCAACCCCTTCACGACCAGGTCAGCCACATGCAGAGGCATCCCATCGTTGATGGCCCGGGCCGCCGGGATCAGGCGGGCCTGAAAGCCCTCCGGCGCGTGGGCGATCAGCAGCCATGGGTCCTTGGGCAGGCAATGGCCGCCCACCCCCGCGCCGGGCAGGTGCATGTCCCGCTGGGGACACTTGTTCACCAATTCCCGGACCTTCCACACATCCGCCCCCACACTCTCACAGAGCAGAGCGATTTCGTTAGCGAAGGCAATCTGCACATCCCGATACGCGTTCTCCGTGGTCTTCACGATCTCCGCGGTCAGGCAGTCCGTGACATCCAGGTCGGCCCGGACGATGTGCCGGTAGAGTTCCAGGGCCAGTTGGCCCGCCTCGGGGGTCATGCCACCGATCACCCGGGGCATGTGCTCCAGGTTGTAGAGCAACCTTCCGGGCCGGACCCGCTCCGGGCAGTGGGCCAGGTAAAAGTCCTCCCCCGCCCTCAGGCCCGAGGTCTCCTCCAGGATCGGCCGGACCACCCGCTCCATCGTGAGGGGAGCAACGGTGGATTCCACGATGACCAGCGTTCCGCGCGAGAGGTGATTCCCCAGGGAGACCAGCGCCGTGCGGAGGGCTTCATACTTCGGCCGACGGGTTTCCTCATCCACCGGGGTCTCCACGGCGATGATGACCACCCCGGCGTCCCTGCACTCCTCGTAGCGTGTGGTAGCGCTCAACCGGCCATACCGCACAACCTGGGCCACCAGTTCCGCCAGACCCGGCTCCTTCCCGCCGATAGGGCAGAGCCCCTGGCGGATTTGGTGCACCTTCTCCTCCACCCGCTCTATCCCCACAACGTGAAAACCAGCCCGGGCGAACACACATGCCACCGGGAGACCCACGTACCCCAGTCCGATGACAGCAACTTTAACCCGTTTATCCCGGATAGCAGCAAGACGTTCCTCAAACACGCGCTCCCTCCCCAGGACGATTGTTCACCACAACCACCGCTCCGGTGCGCCCGGATTCCACCAGTTTCTGCGCCAGGATCACCGCCCGCAGGCCGTCCTCCCCGCTGACCGGGGGAGGCGCATTCTGGACAATGGCTTCTACGAAGGCCCTCAACTCTGCCCGCAGGGGCTCTTCCCGCTCCACCCTCAACCGTACCACGTTCCCTTCCCCCACGCCTTTGAAAATTCCCAGCACCTCCCAGCCGCTGGAAGCATAGTGGTTTTCGTAGAAGTACAGGTCCTGGGTCAGGTAATTGACCACAAACATCCCCCGCTCACCGGTGACCGCCAACTCCCGGATTTTGGTGGGGGTCAGGCGGTTGACGTCCAGCACGCCGATAACGCCGTTCCGGAACCGCAGCAGGCCGGTGAGGAGGTCTTCGTACCGGGTGTGGATTTGCCGCATTGTCTCGGCGTAAACCCGCTCCACCTCCACTCCCAGGAGGTAATACATCACATCCAGGTCATGGCTGGCCAGGTCAATGACCACGCCCATATCCTGAATCCGTTCGGGGAAAGGCCCCAGGCGACGGGCGTGAAGGAGGAATACTCTGCCCAGTTCTCCGGCATCCAGCCGTCTCTTCAACTCTCTCACCGCCGGATTGAACCGTTCTATATGCCCTACGGTCAGTTTAACGCCTTTCTCATTGGCCGCCCGTATGATTTCCAATGCCTCTTCCGGGGTGGAAGCGAGGGGCTTCTCTATCAGGAGATGGACTCCCTCGGCAATCACATCCAGTGCGATCGGGCGATGCAAATGGGTGGGAGCGGCGATGGAAACGGCGTCCGGCCTTTCGCGCCGGAGCATTTCCCGGTAATCGGCGTAGGCCTTTATTTTATAGCGATGGACAATCTCCGCCATCCTGCCCTCATCAGGGTCAGCGACGGCTACCAGTTCCACGCCGGGGATTTCGGTATACACCCTGGCGTGCTGTTTTCCCATTGTCCCTACGCCGATCACCGCGACCCGGAGCATTCGATTTCCTCCTCCAGAGAGGCAACCGCCTCTACAATGGCTTCCAGGTCCTCCGGTCTCAAAGCCGGATGGACGGGAAGGGAAAGCACTTCACGGCTGGCCCGCTCCGCTTCGGGAAGGACATCATCGTAACCCAGGTCCCGGTATACTGGCTGCTGATGCACCGGGAGCGGGTAATAAATTCCCACCCCAATTCCTTTGGCCTTTAACCGCTCAACGGCTCTATCCCGGTCGCCTTTGATCCGGATGGTATACTGGTGGAACACGTGGACGCACCCTTTCTTTACGACCGGAGGGACCACAAAAGGCAGATGACGCAGGCGCTCCGTCAGATAGGCGGCGTTTCGTATTCTTTGCTCGTTCCACTGAGGGAGTTTCTTTAACTGGGCCAGCCCAATGGCGGCCTGGATGTCCGTCATGCGGAAGTTGAACCCCAAAATCTCGTGATCATACCGTTTCCTCATCCCGTGGTCCCGGATCATCCGGGCCTTTTCGGCGACCTTTTCGTCATCGGTGAGGATGATGCCCCCCTCTCCGGTCGTAATGTTCTTGGTGGGGTAAAAGGAGAAGCATCCTGTCCCGAAAGTTCCGACTTTTTTGCTGTTCACCGAAGCCCCGTGGGCCTGACAGGCGTCCTCTATCACCAGCAGGTCATACCTGCGGGCAATCTCCATAATGGCTTCTATATCGCACGGGTGGCCGAAGAGATGCACCGGCAGGATGGCCTTCAGCCGGGCGCCCTTCTTTTTCCGCTCCCGCACCGCTTCTTCCACCCGGTTGGGATCAATGTTGAAGGTCTCGGGCTCAATATCCACAAAGACAGGCCGGGCACCGGTGAAGAGAATGGCATTGGCAGAGGCGATAAAGGTAAACGGCGTGGTGATGACCTCATCGCCGGGGCCGATGCCGTGGGCAAGCAGGGCGGTGTGGAGGGCAGTGGTGCCGGAGGAGGTCGCCACGGCATAGCGGGCACCGCAGAAAGCGGCGAACTCCCGCTCAAACTCGGCCACCTTTTCGCCCTGGGCCAGTTGGCCGCTTTCCAGGACGGCGAGGACGGCCTGTTTTTCCTCTTCGCTGATGATGGGACGGGCGATCGGAATCATTGCTCCTCCTGAGGGAATTCGTATTCTTCATTGCAGACGTCGCACACCATAAGCATCTTCTGGCCTCTCACTCCTTGCGGACGGAGTCGGCGGCCGCACCGGCACACATACCCGACCAGCCGGGCCGGGTTCCCTACCACCAGGCCGTGGTCGGGCACGTCCCGGGTCACCACCGCCCCGGCCCCCACCATCGCGAAGCGGCCGATGGTCACGTTGGGAAGGATTACAGCGCCAGCCCCGATAGATGCCCCGTATTTCACCAGGATTCTCCCCACTTCCCAATCCTGGCTGCCCTTCAATTGGCCCGTAGGGGTAATCGCGCGGGGGATTTTGTCGTTGGTCAGACAGGCATGAGGGCCGATGAAAACCCCGTCCTCAACGGTTGCTCCGTGGTAAACAGAAGCGTTGTTCTGGATTTTCACATTGTCCCCAATGGTCACATCAAAGTCTATATACACGTTCTTGCCGATGATGCAATTTCGGCCGATTTTGGCCCCCTCCCGGACCTGGGCGTGATGCCAGATCCGGGTCCCTTCACCGATTTGAGCTTTGGGAGATACCTCCGCGGTGGGATGAATCATCCGATGGCCTCCTGGGTCAGAATCTCAACGATTCTTCGGCTGGCGTTGCCGTCTCCAAACAGCGGGAGCCGCTCGCCGGTTGGTTGGAAATTCCGCACTGCCTCCACAATCCGCTCCCGGTTTGCCCCAACCAGGATGTTCCAGCCGGCCTCCACCGTCTCCACCTACTCCGTCTCCTCTCGCAGGGTCACGCAAGGAACCCCCAGGATGTAGGCTTCCTTCTGCACCCCGCCGGAATCGGTGAGGATCATCCGGGCATTCTTCTCCAGCATCAGCATATCCAGATAACTGACCGGCTCTATGAGCCGGACGTTAGAGTTCGGGTGGAGCCCCCACTGCTTCAAGGCCTTCTGGGTTCTGGGGTGGGCCGGGAAAATGACCGTCTCGGCAACGTCGTTCAGGGCCGAAACGAT
>Ga0207433_10005241_pt1 | contig 23284 bp, 27 predicted proteins | sample YelNatPaOPGAMG01_FD_187559 | JGI IMG/M metagenome (GOLD analysis project Ga0207433, IMG submission 187559) | Hot spring thermophilic microbial communities from Obsidian Pool, Yellowstone National Park, USA - OP-RAMG-01 (SPAdes) (version 3) | ecosystem: Environmental > Aquatic > Thermal springs... | reverse complement strand
TTATTTCCTTAATCAAATTTATTCTTTCATCTGCTGTCTCTATCAAGGATTTTGCCCTTTTTATATCTGGTTTTACAATTCTTGCTGATTGATTGTCTAAGCAGTCCTGCCAATTTGATTCTTTCATTTGAAAACCTCAATATAATTGTTTAGTATTATGCCATTAATGATATTATTAGCCAAATTGGGATTTTTTATTTCTTTCAAACTTGCATGACGGAAAATTTGTATTTTTCTTTTCAGAATTTTCTCAAACTTTTCAAGATTTAATTCCTTTTTTGAAAGAGTTTCTATGTATAAATCAATATCGCTGTTTTCTATGTCCTCTCCCTTTGCATAAGAGCCAAATAAAATAATAGTCGGATTGCTGAGCTCTGTTTTTAAGAAGTTTATTAATCCCGAATTGTAAAGGGATTTTATATTGTAAAGCTTCTTTTCAAGCAAGAAGTTTTCATTTGTTCTGTCTGCAGTGTAGAAAACAACATTCCCTGTTTTTATTGTTGTCAATATGCCCTCGTCTTTTAACTCCTTGCAATACCTGATTACAGAGGGTAAAGGAATTTTAAGAACTTTTTCAATTTCTCTTACTCTAAACTTTGAGCTAGGATTAACGAAGAAATACTCCTTAATGGTTTGCTTGATATTTTTTCTTTTCATTTGATAATTAATAGTATCAATTGATATTTAAAGTTATCGATTAATGGCCTCAACAGGCACCCTTATTTTCCCAGACATAAGTTTAGGATGAGAATCGCGGACTTAAGGTGATACTTGAACTTCTTTTGTTTCTCATCAAGCTCTTCAAAATTCATTCTTGCATACTTTAATTCCTGCATTGACTTTTATATTTTTATATCCTGTAAACTCTTTTCGGAATTTTTCTTAATGAATGCATCAATTCTAATGCGCATTTTCTGCTGCAAACTTCTGCGCTAAAGACCAAATTGCCGCAACCACTTTTTCCTTCTAGGATATTTATTTCCAGCCAGCCAAAAGGCAACGGAAATCCCTCATTTTTTATTATTGTCTCTTTCCCGCACTTCTTATTATCACACTTAACTTTTCTATATTGTACTATGCTCATTGCTATACCTCATAATTTTCTCTTTCCTCACAACTCGCCTTCCTGCATTTTTCACAAACAAATATCTCACAGCAAGTATCATCTTGGTCTATCATACACACTTCATCGAATTCTTTATCGCATTTAATACAGATTTTCATAATCTACAACCTCGCCACCTTTCCGGCGTCTGTCAATTTGTAGCCACCGCCGTCCTTGGGCTCGATGAAGCCGCGATCCACCAGGTCCTTTATATTTCTGTACAACATTGCCTTGCTTGTCTCTACTTCGTCTGCCAGAGCTGAAGGTGTGTCTATTTTTTCAATATTATCCAATATCTCTCTCTGGGTTTCTGAGATATCAAAGTCAAGTATGGGTAGTGTTATCATGTCTTTTGTGCCTTCTGGAACATAGAACACTTTTTTAATGAGCTTTGGCCTTGCATAGCAGCCGAACAGAACGCCTAATGCCTGGGTTTTGCGGCCAGGTGTTATGTTCACGTATATTTCATCTTTTGTTGAAATGTTATCAAGCAGGTCTGTTATTGCTGTGGCAACAGAAACAAAATCATATAATTCTATTTTCTTCTCCTTTATCTCTATTGTCTTTGAGAATGTACTTTTTATCAAATCTATTGTTTTTTGCTGAACTTCGTCAGGCTTTTTGTCTATGAGCAGATAAACCCGATCAATAGAAAGACGAGTTATTGCCAGGACTATGGAGTCTGAAGAATATGTTGTAGTAATTAACACACGCCCCATAATTTCATTTTGTTCGCTATCTTTTAATGCGTTTACTTGTATATTTTCCATAATATTAGTATACTTTATAGTATATCTTTAAATAGTTAAGTATACTATATATTAGAGTAAAAATTGACAATGATAGAAAAGCTGTGAAGCGGCTGCAATAGAAGCTATCTGTGACAGCGAACATACAACAAGATAGAGAAGATAATCAAAATGCTGAAAAAGGAGTTCAAAGGCAATGTTGCAATAACAAAACATGATGACATTCATATTGTGATGGATCACTAAGAAATGTATTGAGAGGTAATTTTATGAATGGAGATCTAAGCATTTTTGCAATAGTAGGTTGGACTTTGGCAATTGAATTTTTCCTGTTGCCTTTTACAAAATCTCTAACAGATTTGCAATTTATAGGGCTTTTGTTTGGTCCTATGACAGCTGCGACAGGGTTGAGCATTTTGGCAAGCAGAATTAAATAATGATTGCAAGAATATTGGAGAAATTAGTGACAACATCAATAGATATAATATTGTGATAGCATGAAAAAAGCATTTAAAAACGTCAGGAAGGCTTTTCCGAAGAAGTTGGAAATGTGATTAATATGAACAAAAAAGCGACAAGGAAAATTATTGTCCAGAAAATGTATCAGATATGGATGATTGCTGCTGCAGTATACATAGTCTATTTCATAATAGTGATTGTCTCAATGGTAAAATGATTTTGACTTTATGAAAAAACAAAATAACCAAAATCATTGAAAAATCATTTGATGAAAATATCTGATGAAAATTAAATTCAAAGCTTTTCCGAGAAGAATAAAAGATAACAAGTTTATATTTGTAAATTTGATAAAGGTGGTTCCATGATATGCCCTGCATGTGGAAATAAAATGGAATTTGTTGGAACTGAGAAAGTTGATTGGTGGAAAGATGAGGTCAGTGATTATGTTTGCTTTCGCTGTTGTTCATTTGCCTTTGTTCCAAAAAAAGAAAATTATTTCTTTTTTGATAAATTTTCCAGTAAAAATAAATTAAAAAAATTGCCAAAGGATAAATTCATGCAGAACGAAGATGAAAAAATGAGTGAAGATGTAAAAGAGTTATTAGAATATCTAGAAATGAGACTCACTGTGCAAGAAATCAATGAAAATAATGAGGAAACTTCAAATTAAGTAATTAAAAAAATATTATTAAGAATTGGGTGATTGAGTAAATTTCATTATTTTTTAAAAAATTTTAAAATTTCAAGGAGGTAAAAACATGGAAAAAATTTATAAAATTCGCGGATTAGATGCAAGGGATGTTGCAACAGCACTAAAAGGGCATTCTGTTGATATTTTATTCATAGAATCTTCTGACATGATAAAAACAATCAAAAAATTGAGACTGAACAAAAATGCATTGGGTGCCTATATCCATCTTATAAACAAAAATCTAGGAGATTGTGTAAAAGTTGTTGAAATGATATCATCAAAATTAAATCCAAAAGCAAAGATATTTTGGACTGCATCTTTCAGCGATAGATACAATTATGCAACGATTATGATAGGAAATAATCAAAAAACAATTAAAAAATTGAAATAGCAAGAATAAGAGAAGAATGATATAATTCATGTTCTCCATAAAAGTTGAATGAAAAGATTTTTTTCTGTAAGGCGTGGTCATAAATAAAAGCACTATGTGAATCGCAATCAGAATTCAAGACAAGAGAAAAAAATCCATTTAGGCAAGAAAAATCCATTCAGCAAAAAATGAGAAAATTACTATTTTTCAATTATTTTTATCAAGTTTTGCAGACAACCTATAATTCATGTTGATATTCAAAATGTTGTTATCAGATAGCAAATTAAAGAAGATGCATCATAGATTCATTTTTATTTCATGTTTCTTTAAGCACATTCACATATAATGAAAACCTTTATATTGTAATTCACCAATTTATTTTTATGTCAAAGCTTGACAGAATTCTAAAAATATTGCTAAGCAGAAAGAAAAAATCAAAAAGAAGGTATCCGATGGCAGCAGCAGGGGTTGTGGCTGCGGTTCTCGGCGCGCTTATTAAAGCAGCAACGCTCACAAAAACATTTCCTGAGCCATTTGATATATATGGAAATATAATTCTTTTTATTGCTGTTCTTCTGATTGTTTATGATATTGCAAAAGGAGGACTTTATGATTGAATTTATGAGCTCATTCATAGTTACTAGCACACTTTGCCATAATTAATTCCAACAGCTGCGAGGTCAAAGATATTTATAATATTATCGCTGTTTAAATCAGCATTGCTGCATGAACCAGCAGGAATTTGACCATAGCATACGCCAACTGTTGCAAGGTCAAAGATATTCACGATGCAATCGCCGTTAGGATCTCCTGGAATTATCTTACATGTTGCATTCTTTATTTCAGTAAAGCTGCAGTAAGATGTATTCAATCCGGGATTTATACATGTATATGTGCGATATGTTCCATTATTTAGGCAGTAAGTTGAATTATAACAATAAATATCATTATAATAACAACCATTAAATGGACAATCACTATCTGAGAAGCATGCAACAGTGCAATTATAATTATCAATACATCTTGATTCTATATTACATCCAGATATGCTACAGGTTCTAATTTGATACATTTGTGAACTTGGGCAATTGCCTAACCCGCAACCAAGATCTGTCCAGTTTGTGCATGAACAGGTTCCACAATCTGTTAAATTTACTTTTATGTCATATGAACCTGTTCCTGAATATCTTTTTACATAAGCGTAATATGTTCCAGGTTCTTTCCAATCAGATGTGAAGTCTATTAATCCTGCTGGATTTGTTGACTTGGAGAAATAACTTTCATTTGAAGGGCAGACATTATTTACATATATATCATAATCAGCATAGCTTGAGTTTGGAATCAACTGCCAATTTATCCTGCAGCCCTCGGTGGTTGTTATTTTATAATATTGGTCAGAGCCGCACATATTGGTTTTGTTCTCTCCATTAATGAGTGTATATGCTGTTTCACAAGATAAAAAGGAAGAATTATCACAGTTTTTTGGGCATTTATTTGCGCAACCTATTACGCTGCTGTCATTCCATCCATCTGGTTTGTCGCATGTATTATTATTCCCTGAACACCCTGGACATACACTGAAATTTATATCAGATTTGTTGTTTGATGGACAAAAAATATTGTTATATAGGTTTGTGCCCCAATATGGAGAACCGTATATTCCATACTCATTCTCAGCTATTATATTGTTACTTATATCTATGTTTTCAGTATTAGTCAAGAAGATTCCATAATTGTTTTTGGTTATTATATTATGATCTATTCCTTCATGAATATCGTGAACATTTGAATATATTCCATATTGATTTTCTGTTATGTTATTGTAACGGATTGTGGCACGCGAATAAGTACGCAAGTAAATACCATAAACATTGTTTTCGAATAAATTATTCTCGATCTGATGTCCTATTGAGATCGCATGCATCAATATTCCATAATTATTATTGAGAAATGTGTTCTGAATTATTGTGCTGCTAGAAGCTCCACGGAAATCCAAACCCACGTCACTTGCATTTGCAAATGTATTATTTTTTATTAGTGCATTCCCATCTTCAAAAACTATTCCATATTGGTCAAAGACATTATTTAATATTTCAGAGCCACCTCCTCCTGTAATTTTCATTCCTCCTTTTATTATACAGTTCATTAAATATATTGTTTTATTTGTTTTGATTGCATAACCCCATAATGATACTATTGTTGCGCCTTGGCAATCTAACAAAAGATTTGCAACAGGTATTGTCAGTTCTTCATTGTATGTTGCCTTATCTATTATCTTTATCTTATCCCATTGATTTGCAGCATTCAATGCTGATTGAATTGTAGAATATGTACAGCCTGATTTGCAAACATATTTTGTTGTTCCGCCACTTGAACAAGAAGAGTCATATACACATGTCCTTTCATTTGAGCAACCAGAAGGCGTGCATGTCCTTATATATTCTCTTGTGTTGGATGAACAACTCCCTCCACAGCCACCTGCTACCCAGTTTGTGCATGTACAAGTAGGCCCAGCACATTGCGGATCGTTCCTGTCAATAAATCCATTACAATCATTATCAATTCCATCATTGCAGATTTCTGTTGCTGATGGTTTTATGTTTGGATTGTTATCATTGCAATCATTTTGGCAAGTTGTATAACCATCAGCATCTTTATCTGTGCAGACGCCTGAAATGCTTAATTGATAATTTCCTCCGTCTTCTCGGCCACCTATTATTATAATTGCTGTGCTATAGCCGTTATTATCTTCATTCCAAGTGAAATCGTTGTTTGAATTGAGCGTTGGATATCTGATAATCATATTTTCATCAGTGCTTGTACTGTTAAGGAAGAGAATTATTGGGATAAATTCATCGCCTTGTATTCCTGTAACATCGCCATTAAAAGAAATTTGCAGGCGACCAACACTTCGGTCGAGATCAATTTTGTAGTAATCAGCTGCCCATGAATTTACAGATTTTGATGTCCATGATTTGGTTTGACCGCCGTTTAATTTTTTATCCTCCATTATGTTTTCAAATCTAAGTGGATAACATGTTGGGTAATCTCCATATTGATAATATTCGTCTTCTTCATAATCATAAGTTCCAGAACCATCAAAATCTAATCTATATACAGCATTTGTTATCAACCATTTTTTGAAATAATTCAACCAAGTTGTTCCGTGGTTAGACAATGTTATATCAAGTGCAGTAGTAGCAGTATGACCATTCATGTTATTTAAAAGTTCTTTTATAACATCTGTTCCATATGCAGAAATATCATCATTTTTGTTTGGATCTGTTAGTGAACTTAATCTTTCAAAATATTTCCAGTATAAAACCGCTGTGTAACTTAAACTTGTTAATGTTTGATCTGGATTGTATATAATTCCTTGAGGTATACCTCCATATGTATTAATAAATTGTAAGTAACCTTGATCAGCATCCCAAACTGTATCTATGGCCCATTCTGCAATTCCTTCTGTTATCCACTCAGGTTTTGTATGCATTTCAAATGTCCCAATATGATTCATCTGTACTGTATGAAAAAGTTCATGCGCAGTTGTTTCTTTTAGAAAAGCTAGTGTACTAGGACATAGTTTTGGATAGCATTCACCCTTCTCCCAATTCATGTTATTATCTATCCATATCCAGTTTGAATCCAATGTTAGACCAAGAGGCCCATTTAATTCCATTACCTCTATTTTTATTTTATCCGCAAGCATGTATCCGAACTGATTTTTATACACATCATAAGCGTATTCAAAATATGCTCCCATATTTTCTATATAATCTAATATTCCATTACTATCGCTATCAATTGAAGGAACAGCATCCGCCCCTTCTTTATAATAATAAATCGTGAAATGCCCTTCTGGAGTTGTGTAAGGAGTAGTATAAGAAAAAACAATATCAACACTCACCAAAATACCAACTACAAACAGAATAAAAAGATATCTATCAGTTAAACCTAGCAACTTCATTCCAACCAATTAAACTATATAGCAAAAATCTTTTTTAATTCTTTTTACATCTCTTCAAGCGCTTCTATTCCTAGCAATCCCAAACCTATTTTCATGACATTAATAAATGCCTTTGTCAACGCAATGCGCTCTTTTTCATATTTTGAGCCTATGACCTGCAAAGAATGATAGAATTCATTAAACAGAGTTGCTAACTCAAAAAGATAGTTTGCAACTACATGTGGCTTGTAATTAATTGCAGCATTTTCTATTGCTAATGGAAATAGAGATAATTTTTTGATTATTTTTGTCTCGCTTTCTTTATTCAACAACTTTGGATTAAACTTAACTTTTTTCTTTCCAAACTTACTCTTTCTCAGTATTGAGCATGCCCTTGCATACGTGTATTGCAGATATGGACCTGTGTCTCCTTCAAACCTCAGCATCTCATCCCAGTCAAACGCAATATTTTTTATTCTATCTCTTGATAAATCATTGTATTTTATTGCACCTAATGCAACCTTTTCAGCAACCTCTTCTTTGTTTTTCAATGCCGGATTCTTTTCCTCTATGGTCTTCTTTGCCAGATCAACTGTTTGGTTTATTACATCATCCAAGAAAATAACTCTGCCCTCTCTTGTTGATAATCTTCCTTCAGGCAAACTCACCAAACCAAAATCAACATGAATGAGTTCTGGGAGATTGACAAAAATATTTTTTGCAGCAGCAAAGAGTTGTTGGAAATATAATCTTTGCTCACTTCCTGTTACATAAAGAATCTTTTCAGGCTTGAATTTTTTCATCCTATATTTTATTGCTGCTAGATCGCGGGCTCCATAGGTTGTTGCTTCATCAGATTTTTGTATTATCAACGGCGGCTGAAATCCTGGAATTATAACTGCGCCTTCCTCTTTTTTGGCAATATTTTTGCTTAATAGTTCAGAAATAAGTTTTTTTGTCTCCTTTACATAGAAGCTTTCGCCCAAGGTATAATCAAATTTTATTCCTAAGCGCTTGTAGATTTTATTGAATTCATTCCTGCTTATTTTATAAAATAAGTTCCATATTTTTCTTGCTTCTTTATTGCCATCTTCTAACTTCTTGAACCAACTTCTGGCTTCGTTTTCTAATGATGCTTTTTGTTCTTCTTTTTCTGCCTCTTCATGAAATTTAACATAAAGGCGAAGCATCTCCTCAATACCATTCTTCTTGATATCTGCCTCATTTCCCCAGAGCTTGTATGCGCAAATCAGCTTACCGAACTGGGTTCCCCAATCGCCTAAGTGATTGATTCCTATGCAACGATAACCTTGATATGATAAAATATTATACAAAGCCTGGCCGATCACTGTTGAACGAAGGTGACCTATATTCATAGGCTTTGCTATGTTAGGACTAGAGTAATCTATAACAATCTTTTTTCCTGTTGATTTTTTTGAGCCATATTTTTTATCCAATGCATCTTTTATAACAACCTTATTAAAAGTATTATAATTTATGTAGAAATTAAGGTATGGACCTATTGCCTTTACTTTTAGAATAAGAGATTTTGGTTTTAACTTTTTTTCAATTTTTTCCTGCAGTTGAAAAGCAAACTCATTCGGACGCTCTGAAATAAGGAAGCATGGCAGGGCAAGGTCTGCAAGTTCTCTTGGTTTCTCAAGCTTTATCTTCTCTTCATCTATATAATGCGACAAGATGCGTCTACACTCCTCCTCAAATTTCTGGAATGTCATAACATCACTAAAACATATTTAATAAGAAAACATATTAATAAGTGAATTTAAATCAGATTTTTGTTGCTGATTTTGCTTAAAAATTTTAGGATTTGTTAAATAAATATGAAAAAACCTAGTAGATTGGTTAAAAAAAGATATGTAAGAGAGAGAATGGAAAAATATCATAATGAGTTAGTCAGCCAGTTGTTGGAATCTCCTGATCTTATAGAAATTAACCTCGGTGAAATAATCTTTAAAGAAAGAGAATTCAATCCTATTAAATGGAAAAAATATCCAGTAGATTCAAAACCAAAGCCTGCTATTGATTTAGTTCTTTTTGACAAAATAAGTGATAATAATTATCGCTGTCTTTTAATAGAGGTCACTTCCTCTTATGAGCATGAGCTTGGAATAGGGTATCAAAGTGCTATGAAGGGATTAAGAATATATTATAATCTCGGGAAAGAAGCCATGGGCAGATTAGGAAGAAATTTGGCTTATAACAAAAATATACCAATGCCTTTTTATTTAGAATTAGAAGGTTATGTTGTTACTAAGGAATTTGGTGGCGGTTTTAAAGCTATAAAACCTTACTTCTGGAAAAGAGAAAAGATATCTAAAATTGAGTGCGTCGCTATTGTTCCCTATAAATGATTTATGAGAATATACCCTATGTCATAACTCAACAATGTAAACCACAAAATCCATAACCCTGTATAAGCAGATATGATGAATGTGGCAACTTCCAGAAGCGGACGATAGTTTAATATCTTTCCAAAGAGTTTTTTTGTCTTGATTTTGTCAAACATATTGTTCAATTTCTCTTCTATAAAATTGACAACAGCAAAAATAATGACCAAATAGATAAATAAACTATCTATTTCAAAATTGGAGCAGAAAAATAATAAAATGATGAATACTGAGACGCCTGCAAGATGGCCAACTCTGTCAATCTTATTTGCAATAAACAACCCAATAATTGTTCCTATTACTAAAGGAGCTACCACTTTGAAATTCACAACAACAAATAAAATAAACAAACCATAAACAAATCCCAATATTATATTTGCATATCTGAATGATTTTGCTTTATGGTCTTCTATAAGGTCAACATATCTGGTAAGAACTCCTACGAGAAATGCAATTATAAATAAGAAAATTTCATTCATTTTATCACTTCAAAATTTGATGAAAATATAGTTCTTGTGCTGTTATAATTGAAAAATTCTGTATTTAATTAATCAAACCATGCACCTACTATTAATGGAAAAATAATTGATGCATCTCCTTGAATATAAACATGCTTTGCATTGCTCTTTAATTTTCCCCAGCTTATTGCCTCGTTTGTCCTTGCACCAGACATTGAGCCATCAAACTCTGTTGCTGTTGTAATATAGACTGCATAATCAAAGCCATCGCGCAACAGATTAACTCCGATTGCATGATGCTTTGCAACACCGCCACCAAGAATTATGCCACCTGTCCTTTCAGCATTTAAAACAATTTCAGCAAGCTTCTCTTCCCCTGTTTCATCAATAACAAAATCCTTATGCTCCTGTTTGAAGAAATAGACTTGCAGACCAAATGCTCCGTCTAACATTGCTTCGCAGAATACAGGAATATCATTTTTTGCACACCAATAAAGGAAAGATTTTTCATCATTTAATTTTTCTCCAAGGCGCTTTGTTATTTCCCAAGGTTTCCATATTTTTTTCTCTTCATACATTTCCTTTAGTATCGGTTGTATCCTTTTCTCAAAATCAACATAAGCCTTGCTCGGTATAATTATATTGCCAACACGATTCATTCCCTTCTTATATAATTCTTTGTCATCAAGATTAAAGTCTCCTAGAAAAAAATCTGAATTGGATTTCATGAAATCTTCTTCAATTGAGCCGACTGTTGTGATAATGACATGAACTTTCTTTTCCTTGCAAAGCTGGGCAAATATCTCCCTCAAACCGGATGACACCATGTTAGAAGTGAATGTCAGGAAGATTGTTGTATTATTTTTTTCCATCTCTTTTATAATTTCAACTGCCCTCGCTACATTGGTTGCCTGAAGCCCCATGTTCTTCATAGCCTTTACTAAATCACTGACCTTTTCGCCTTTCTTTATTTCAAAGCCCTTGATATTAATCATTTTTTCTCCTCTTTTCAATTCTAGTCATTTATTAGATCTTTTCCCTTTATTTATTTCAAAGCCCTTTATGTCATTTTTCTCTTTTCAATAATGTTCAGGAGTGCAAATTGTTTTCCTATCTCCTTTTTTAATTCTTCTTCCTTTGCCCTTAATAGTCTGCACTGTTCCAAGAGCTGGGATAGCTGTTTCTCTACAAGTTCTTTTTCAGCCTTTAATTCATTTATTTTTTTAAAAACTTCCTCCTTTTTTGGTAAAACCATAACTACCACGGTAAAAAGTCGCTCAACACCTTGAATCCAGGCTCAGATTGTATAACCTTTGGTATTGAATTTACAAGAATAGCAACAGTAGCCAGGTCTCCATGTATGCCATTTGTTAAAACTTTTAAATCATTTATTTTTATGACATCCTCAGGCTTTGCATCCGTATATGCCTGAAGTTCCAGAATTATTTTCCTTTTCCCGGATCTTGCTATAACTGCCTGTTTCAAACCGCCAGGAATTTTTTCTTTTATTTCTTTTATATCTATCTTCCAGTTCAATGAATCAGCAATCAACATTGCTGACTGCCTCAATCCGATATGTCCAAACCCTGAAATAATCTTTTTCTGAAACTGCGTTCTTCTTGAAGAAAGGTTGATCACCCTTTTAATTTCTATACTTTCTATTCTCTTAAAAATTCCTGTCATCAGTATTGGTAATGTATCCATAACAAAGCCAGGATTCACACCAGCTGCAAGGACTGTTACACCAAATTTTTTAGAGAGCATATCAATCCTATTTCTGATTTTTTTATCAGGATATGCTAACTCTTCTGTTGTTGATATAACATCTGCTCCACATTTTATACAGTGCTCAATCTGCGGCAAGGCATACCTTATGAAGGAATTTGTAGAATGAATAACGACATCTGGTTTCAATTTTTTTAATTCATCCGGATGATATATCTTTATTTTTTTCTTTAGCCCTATCATCTTTCCAAAATTCTCCCCTATATTTCTTATATCTACTGCACCGAGAACATTATATCCTTTTTCTATGGCTAGTTTAACAACCTCGCTGCCTATCTGTCCAGCCCCATATTGAACAATCCTATATTTTCTCATTTTATTTCCCAGCCTTGATTGAAATTATATCACCATTTTTTAATTTATAATCTCCAGCAATATACTTTCCTGTTCTTGCGTCAACCGCTGTTATGAATTTCTTTCCCAAATCTTCATGAATTCTATATGCAAGGTCGTGTGCTGTTGAACCATTTTTCATAAGGTAAGCATCCGGAAGTACATTGCCTTTTTTATCTGTAAATTTGTGTTCATTTTCTACAGGATATACCACAATCATGTCCAAAACAGAAAATATCATTTCATTTAGTATCTGCTGGACCCCTGTATTTCCAAATTTACTTAGAAATTTTTTTATAAACATCAAAGCATTCTTTTGTTTGTCATTGAGCTTTGTTTCATCTATGATATGAAATGTTGATGAACCTGGAAGATAACTTATAGCCCCATTTTTGTTTGCCTCTCTCAATGCAAGCTCTACTTCTGCTGAACATGGTATAACATCGTAGCCATCAAGTTTTTTTAAATTCTCATCTGCTCCTGGAAAATCTATTTTATTTGCAGCAATCAGCATGGGTTTTGATTCCTTTCTCATCGCTCTCACAAAAGAGAGAAGATCTTGTTCTGTCCATCTTTCACAAAGTTCAGGTCTTAGTTTTGATTTTTCCAATGCATTTTCAATGTGAATATCTTTTATACCGAGACCTGAAAACCTTGTCAGGAACGTTGGTATGAATTCTTTCTTTCCTGCAACAATCGCTTTCCAGTCCTTTTTGATAAGACCAAGCAGCCAAAAGTCAATCTCTCTTTCAAGCATCCTTATTGTTTCTCTGGGGTCATTGTTTTCAACAGGATTACCTTCGTTGTCTGTGCGACCTGAAATATCCAGGATATGAATAAAACCTGAGGCTTGCATAAGATCGTCAAGAAATGCATTCCCTCGTCCTTTTCCCAGATGTGCATCAGGAACAAGGCCAGCAACATCCCATAATTTTATTGGAACAAAGCGAATTCCGTCAAGGCATTTTTTGCAATCTAGATTGAGCTCTTTACAAGGACATTTTGTAGAAACATATGCTAGACCTTCATTCGGCTCAATAGTGGTAAATGGATAGCTCGCTATCTTCACGTCTTTTAATGTTGCGGCTTTAAAAAAAGTTGATTTTCCACTGTTAGGCACACCGACAAGGGCTATTTCTATCATTCTAATGATTTTACAAGAAATGCTTTTAAATGATTATTTTAGTTATTGGTTCTCCATAAAAGTTGAATGAAAAAGCTTTTTTCTGTAAGGTGTGGTCATAATCTTATTGTAATTCTAGAATAAAATTATTATGAATCGCAATCATAATTCAGAACAAGAAAAAAAAATTCATTCAGCAAAAAATGAGAAAATTACTATTTTCAATCATTACCATTCAAGTTTTGCAGACAACCCTCATAACAATAAATGAACATCAAAGAAACATTTCCCTTGAATTATTGTATTTCATTTATCTTTTTATTTTTTATACATCATTTAAGATTATGCGGGGGTACTCAAGAAATCTTAAGGATTTGGGATTGGTCAAAGAGGCAAGGCCGAGGACCTTGTGGGTTAGTCCCTGCGCGAGTTCGAAAATTAAATCGAAAATCTCGTCCCCCGCACTTCATTAAATTTGGTGAAAATCTTTTTGATTAATAAAAGTTTTCTTATCGCTTTTTCTTAATTTTAGATTTCTTATTCACAACTTTTATCTCATTCCACAGTTTAATATTATTTTTATCAGCAAATCCACCATTGACCTCAAGCGCGTATCGTGCTCTTTCTTTAGGTTCGTAAATCTTCCAGAATTTCCATGGCTTCGCATTCTTATTAATATCAACGACATGCATTGCAGAATTAATCCATATTATATCAATGGGAAATCTCATTCCAAAAAGCCAGATACCTGGTCTAGTTCTATAAAAATCAAAGAACATGCCTTCATTATTTTTAAGCTTCTTACGAAACATAAGTCCCTTTACTTTTTTCAATGGACTATCAGCTATTTCAGCTTTGATTAAAGCTTTGCCGATCTTTAGATGAATATATTTCATAACTATCTCTTCGTGAAAAATGCTCCCGGCGGGATTTGAACCCACGTCAGCGGCTTTCTTCTTTATCATCGCAGTTTTGCTGCATCAAATCTTTCGTGTGAAACGAAAGGCCGCCATCCTTTCAACTGAACATTGACCGGGCTAGACTACGGGAGCATTTACTCTTAATAATTGTCAATAGGTTTTTATATTTATTTCATAATGAGAATCTAATCTTTTTAGTCAAAATTTTTTTAGTCAATTTACATAACTATCAATTTAAACTAGAATTGAATCTTAATTTTTTTCTTCAAAAATTTTTATTGAGTTCCTTTAGTTCAGGGATCTAGCAGGCTGTTCTGTTTATTAGTATATCTCCAGCATTGCATTGCGGATTCGCAGCACATCCTGTAGAATAAGTTTTTGCACATACCTCATAATAATAAGTTCTTCTCCAGAACCAAAATCCTTCTGTTTTCCTCTCGCATCTTAGATATCTATCAGGCGCGCATCTCGATGAAACACAGTAATCCTTGTGTTTGTCTTTTGAGTATATGTTCATGCAGGTTAGAGATGTTTGTGTTGGTTTTGATATTTCTATTTCTTCTGCATTGCTTGCTACAATATTGTTTGTTCCAGATACAAAGATATTTCTTACAGATCCATATTTTAATGTATTATCTTTTATAACACTATTTGATGTGCGAGCGTAGATGTTATAATCCCATGAGCTTACTACACAATTCTTTATAGTTATGTTGTTATATCCGTCAATATTTATTCCATTAAGTCCAGTTGTTCCTTCACTTATCTCATAACCTTTACAATCCAAAACTACATTATTTGCTTTTATATCAATGCAGTTTATAGCTGAACTTCCCATGTATTTTATATTGTTTGTGAGGTAATATGTTCCTGGCTGAGTTATTGTTGTGCATTTTGTGATTGGAACTGGAGGAACTGGACCGCAATCAGCAGGGCAATTGCATGGATTTTCTGGTGATTTGCAAATACCATCTCCACATTTAGTACAATATCCTCTATTACCTGTTATATATTCACATTTTCCTTGAGATGACAAATCTCCACTATTTAATGGAGGAAAATATATAGCCGTTCCAATTTCAGTTAATCCAGAACAACATGTTTTTGTGTTATCTGGCAGAACTCCGCCAAGAGATTCTCCTTCGCCAACACATGTTGCATTTATGCATGCTCCATCCTTGCAGCCATATGGACAAGTGTAAAGATACCAGCCGGCGCCGCTACTACCACAACCTGCTTCATTTAATGATGTAGAATTAAAGCAGTGATCCACGAGTGTAACGCTTTGATTTGAAGGGTAGTATGGACCTGTTGTATTTCCTTTAACATAATAATTCAATCCGCCATCACTGTCTGTGCAGGATGGTGTTGCTGTCACATTTATTCCACAAACACCTGGGCTTGAGTCTGATCCTACAGCAATTCTCAAAACTTTTCTAACATCAGAGATATCAACAATTCCGTCATTGTTTAAATCAATACAACAGAGATTTGATGTCTTTAGAATTGTTTGAATTGTTTCATTATGAATAGTCTGTGACGTTTCAATAGAATTAACAATCTGTGCCATCAGAATTGAATCACTTATATCAATTACTCCATCTCCATTTACATCTCCAATTTTCTGTCCTGGTTTGCATTCTAAAATGCATGCTCCATTAGAACAGCCATATGGACAATAATATCTTGTAGCATTTAAACCTCCTGCACTGCAATATTGTTCGTATAGATAATTTCCACTACAATAATCTGTATTTGATCTATTACCTGAAGTTGCTGTTCCCTTCACATAATAACTCAATCCGCCATCACTGTCTGTGCAGGATGGTGTTGCTGTCACATTTATTCCACAAACACCTGGGCTTGGGTCTGATCCTACAGCAATTCTCAAAACTTTTGTAACATCAAAGATATCAACAATTCCATCATTGTTTAAATCAATACAACAGAGATTTGATGGTTTTGCGATTTGACCTACTGCAACCATCGCAGTCAAATTAACATCAAGTTGGTTTATTAATCCATCATTATTAACATCTCCGATTTTCTGTTTTGCTGCGCAGGATAGTTGATAGTTTGAACTCCTCATCGCAAGTATTACATCTGATATATCTACCTTACCATCAGAATTCATATCAGCACAGCTATCTATTGATGTCAAACCTACTGCCATCTTAAGAATTGATTCTGCATCTGATTTATCTACAACTCCATTTCTGTTTATATCGCCTTTAATTGTGCAGGATGGTGTTGCTGTTGCATTTATGCATGCTCCATCCTTGCAGCCATATGGACAGATATAAATTTCATTATTCAGATTTTGTCCTACAGGATTACAAAAGTATTCTACCAATTGGTTAGGATTATCACTAACACCTTCTTCTTTACCACAATAATCTGTTTTAGTTCCATCAATACCCTTTGTCGTTCCCTTCACATAGTAGTTCGATCCGCCATCGCTGTCTGTGCATGCTTGTGTCTCGTTTACATTTATGCATGCTCCGTTGCTGCAGCCGTATGGACAATAATATGTTGTTCCATAAACATAATTTCCTGAACAATATCTTTCATAAAGCCCTGTTGAGCTAAAGCAATAATCAGAATAATTATAATATTTTGCTCCATAGGAATAGCTAGCTGTTCCCTTCACATAATAATTAATTCCTCCATCGCTGTCTGTGCAGGATGGTGTTGCTGTTGCATAACCAGTTATGCTTACTCCTGTGCTTGGTCCGATAAAAACTTCTCCCCACTTAGCTAGCCATTGGTCCCATGAAAGTGCAAAAACCGAACTAGAAAGAACTAAGATTAATAATGAAAAAATCAGAATTTTTTGTTTCATACCATCACAACATCTTATATAATAATTATTTTTTGTATATATCCTATATATATAGTTTTCTTATGGCTGTCTGCAAAATGAAAAAGTTTCAATTGCAGAAGCAGATTGAAATTTGTTAATTTGATTTTTAATTCTTCTGCTATCATTGAATCCTGTAATGTTTTACAACATGAAAACTTCCCAAAAACATAATTGACGATTTGGAGTTTGTCGCATAGAAAAAACTTTTCATTCAACTTTTACCCTTCAGAACAAAAGCAAATAAACTCCAATAACTGCACAGATAATTCCGATAAAAATTCCTGTTATTGTATATCCTTTTGGTTGATAAACATCTATGTCTGGGAATTTCAGTATCATAAACCCTCCAAAAACAAGCAGTAATAATCCTGCTATCTTTTTTATTATTGTGAAAATCCCTATTGTAGAAATTATCAGCCATATACCAGCAACAATTGAAATCCCTCCAACGAGCATGACAACAAGAAGCCTTTCATCTTTTTTTCCACTTTCTGCAGATAAGAATACAGCTAATATGCCGAGTGCTATCAAAATTGCTGCAACCAAAATCGCAATCATAACATCACATATATAATAATATTTAACAATTAATATAAATATAAGGACTTATAATTTATATTATTTAGGTGGATCCGATGGTATGGGCAAGAACAAAGTTAACTATCTGGGATTATGTATTTGAACCAATAAGACACTTGAAAATTGCATACTCTGGAAAAAATGCTGATAAATTTTATAAAAAAATAAATGAGCTTATAAGAACGATTTTCAATGTTCCTGAAGGCTATGTTCAAGAAAAAAATTATAAATGGGAAAAAGATAAGGATACAACCAGATTTGATGTTGAATGGGAGGTTAACAAAATATTGGATCAATTCACATTTATAAGAGTTGATATTGATTTGGTTGGTTATGTAACAAAACAAGGCGACAGTAACGAAGGCAAGGCTGCTATAAGGATTGCACCGAGATTAGTTACAGAATATCCTCAGGATACTGTTTGGCAGCAAAATATCCTTTATGAGATATTTAGAAGGATATGGCATAGTCTCATCTATCATAAAAAAAGAATGGAATATTTAGATTTGGCCAAAGAGCTTGTTACAAGCTTTGAAACAGAACTAAAGCGTTTCGGAGAAGAGATATCGCAATGATTCTAATTATGGTGAAATAAAATGGCAAAGATAAAATTTGCAGATGATATACTATCTCCTAAAAATAAGATTAGAATAGCATATAAAGGAAAAAATTCCTTTCTGCCTGTAACAATAATTCCTAGCATGCTGAAGGATGTTTTAAGAATAAGCGGAAAGGATCTTTTCACAAAAGATATAAGATGGGATGCAACTGCAGATGCAAAACAATTTTATTGCGTATGGTATGCAAGATATGAGGAAGACCGCTGGACCGATATAATGTTCAAGGTAACACTTCAAGGAGCACAAAACTCTTCAGACAAGATGGGATGGGTAAATATTGATTTAGAGGGAAAGGTTACAACAGAGTTTGAATACTCAAATTTCCTTCAAAGGGCACTGTGGTTTATATTTAATAGGATGTTTTATTATAAGCAGAGAAGAATGTATATGGAAGAAGGAAAAGAATATATCTACAAAATCAGAGAAGAATTATTGCATGCAATGAAATTAGAAGGAAAGCTAGATGTGGAAGTGCCAGAAGAGACAACATAAGATTAAATATATTTAACCTAAGGTTAGTTAACAATCTAAAATGCTATGCATTTTAAATATATTTGTGATGTAATAGTAATTGATGAGTGATATGGGAATAATAAGTGCTCTGAAGAATAAAATCCTTAGAAGAGAACCTGTTGATGTAAGTTCAATGCGGTCTTCTGTTCTCGGTGACAGAGGTTTTGTTAGGGATAACATTGAACCTGAACCAGAGGTAAAGCCAAGGTCAGTTGACCTTGAAAGGTATGAACCACCTGCTTCATTGAAGCCAACAACTTTCACAAGAGAGCCGATAGACATAAGGGATATGGAATACGAAGAAGGCTTTGAAAACATGGCAGAACCATCACGAAAATATTCTGAGAAGTATGATATCCTTGACAGATTGGATTTCATAGAAAACCAACTCTCAGCAATAAAAAGCCAAACAGAAACAATCAATGAAAGATTAAAAAATATTGATATGAAACTCAGTCAAAGAAGATTCTGATTTACCTTCTTCCGAATAAAAAATCATCTCTGATTCTCTTTCGTTTTGCAGCAGATTCTTCCTCTTTTTCAGTTAGTCCTTTATTTTGAATTTCTTTGAAAAACCATCTAAGGAATGAAAGTTTTGAACTCATGATAGCTATTGAAAATATTTGGTTTACAAAGGGGATTTCTTCATCCTTAGAATTTTAATAAAGTTTTATAGAGAAAATTAAAAGTTTTTCTAATAATCTATTATGAAAATAAGATAAAAGTTGCAAACTTTTCAGGAACAGCAGAATTAGCTATAAGATATTCAGACAAAGCAATTCTTATGCCAATAGGTAATGATGTCATAAATATTTTATAATCAAAGAAGAACCTACAGATACATATTATGATATCTGATTCTAGCGCTAAACTATCTGATATGAACAAAATTATAACAGTTCATGGTCCAACAGATGAAAGAAAGCTATAACGGATGAGGTTGAAAAATCAATTAAAATTCTAACAGAAGAAGCCATTCTTAAGAGATTAATTAAAGAATTGAACTTAGAAGAGGTTTAGCAATAATATTCTCCCTTTTCTTTTTGCTCCCTGTCCTTCACAGAATTTAATTTGTTTGCCCTCATTCTTTTTGTCTCAGGGTCTTTTCTGAATGTTATTCCGACCTGCTTTAGAAACTCATTAAATCCATCTTTAACAGAGAAAAATTTAGCGCTACCATGAGAACCTGAAACACCAGAAAATAGCATTGCCCTATCACTCAGATAATTAAGAAACATTAAATCATGGTCTATAACAGCACATGTTGCATATCTTGATTTTTTCTTTATGAGTTTTGCAACTTCTATTCTTTGTTCAACATCTAAGTATGCAGACGGTTCATCAAGCAGATATAAATCTGCATCCCTTCCCAAGCAAAGAGCAATTGCCACCCTTTGTAATTCACCTCCTGAAAGATCAGAGATATTTTTATCCATTAATTTTTCAATTTCAAGCGGAGCAACTATGTGATTTCTAAAATCAGTATTATCCACACAGGATAGCAGCTGAAAAACAGGAATATTCTTATCAATATTAAGGTATTGCGGCTTATATGATATTTTTAATTTTTTGCTGATATATCCAGCTTCAATTTCTCCAGCAAGAATCTTTGCAAAGGTGGTTTTACCAAGAGCATTTGCACCAAAAATCCCAAGCACCTCATTCCTGAAGATTTCACCTTTTTCTACATAAAGAGAAAAATTCCCAAACTTCTTTTCAATATTAGAAAATTCTACGATCACTTCTTGTCTTTTTATCTCTGTTTGCGTAGGTTCAAATATTATAGGCTCTCTTATTTTGACATTATCCTCAGGAATGAATCCATTCAAAAATATATTTATCCCTTTTCTGGTTGAATATGGTTTTGAAACAATACCAAAAACACCGGGCCTTCCATATAATATATGTATTCTGTCGGCAAGAAAATCCAAAACTGCAAGGTCATGTTCCACTACCATAACATTCTTTTTTTCTGCCAACTCGCGAATAACCTTTGAAACATTAAATCTTTCAGAAACATCTAGGTATGACGACGGCTCATCAATAAAATAAAAATCTACATCCTTGCTTATTGCAGCAGCAATGGCAACACGTTGCAACTCTCCGCCAGAAAGTTTATCTATATCCCTGTCAAGACAATTTTTAATATGTAATTTTTCTATTATAGAAAAATCAACATCCTTAAGAAAGTGGGCAGTAATTCCTTTATATAATTTTGGTATCATGTCCACCTGCTGTGGTTTTACTACTGAACGAATTTCTCCCTTTTCTAATTTTTGAATATAATCTGTCAGTTCCTTTTCTCTCTTTATTGTTTGTTCATTCAAATTTGGAATTATTTTTCCTGACAAAATATTAAGAGTTGTTGACTTTCCGGTTCCATTCGCACCAAGTAATCCAACAACACCTTTTGCAGGAATTGGCAGTCCAAATAACATGAACCCATTTTTTCCATATCTGTGAACAGGGTCATTGCGCTGCTCTGGTGTATTGACAATAGATATTGCTTTCTTCGGGCATTTGTTTATGCAGATCCCGCATCCAATACAACTATCTTCATTTATAAAAGGATATTCCTTTTTTTCTTTTATTCCAACAGTTATGCACTCCTCTCCCTTTCTATTTATAGGACATAATTTCTTGCACAAGAAGTCACATGATTTTGGATCGCATGATTCATAATCAATAACAGCTATTCTCATAACCATCATTTCAAGAATTATTCAAAAACAACCTCTATATCTTTTCCTGTGGCTTGTTTTGCAATCTCTCTCAATTCTTTTATATTTAATTTCTTTTTGAAATCTTTTTTTAAACGAACTTTAAATATCTCACATCCATTCTTGTAAAGAATATTTATTCCAATAAGTGGAGATGTACCAATTAATTTTTCTATCAAATCCTTTACATTATTTGTTTTTTCTATTATCTTTACTGGTTTTCCCAGATACTCTGTCAATTTTTTAACATTTCTTCCTCCAGGACCAATCAATCCACCAGACTTTTTCGTGAATATATATACTGTCCTTTCACCTTCAAGACAAAAATCAAAATCAATATTTTTAATTTTGAATTCATTTTTTAATTTTTCTATTGCTCTAGAAATGTCTACATCAAGCTGAGTAATCTCTCCTTTGGCTAATTTTTCATTGCAGACATTACAGAGGATATCATTGTTTGCACAGATTTTGCAAATTTTCATGTCATCACACTTAATAATATTTGTATTAGATATTATTAATGTTTTTCATTATAAAATTTTAGGCTTCATAGAAAAATTCAATATAAATTATAATTCCTTCTGTGTTGAAACATTTTCTCACGTTTATTATTGAATAATTCAAACTTTTTTATAAACTTTCAACAAGTAATAAGTTTTACTAGATTTTAAGGATTTATTACGAGGAATTTTCATATTAATATTTTATCATTTAAATTAATTCATTGATTGAAGCATCTTTTGGATTTGGAATGTCATATATTTGAAATGGCTTCATAGAATGGTCTGATTCATAAAGATTGACACTCTTGTAAAAGAGAATTATGAAAAGAAAAGAAAAAAATAAATGACTAATTATTTAACTCTGGAATTTTATTCCGCCTATTCTTTCTGCGATCACATTGTATAGCCAAGAGAAGATCAGACCTGCTAAGAATCCTATTATACCATAGATTATTGGCATAATGATTATACTTAAAATGCCAAATCCAACAGCCATTCCAGCCATTGGAACTGCGCTGATTATTACTGCTGTTATAATCCCTATTACAAATCCTATTATCGCTGCTATGATTGCATAGATTTTTGCTACTGACAAAATGTCAAGTTTTTTGATTTCAATCTCTTTTGCCATAAATATAATTATATTTAGTCTTTATATTTCTTTTTTGGATAATTATTAGATATGAAAGAAGAAAATTGTCAACGTGCTCATATCTTTGTAAAAGGTTATGTGCAGGGTGTTTCATTCAGGGCATTTGTAAAAAGATGGGCAGATGAAATAAAAATAAGCGGATGGGTAAAAAATTTATTAAACGGCGATGTTGAAGTGGTTGCTGAGGGAGATGAACATAAAATATTTATGCTCATAGATAAAATTAAACAAGGACCGATAGGTTCAGAGGTACATGATGTTGAGATAAGGTGGGAAAGGCCTAAGGGTGAAAATGGATTTAAAATAATCCACTAAATGGCTGCAGTGGTGTAACGGTAGCACAAAGGCCTGTGGTAAACCCCTATTCAAGAAGGGTTTATAGAAAGCCTTTTGACCGGGTTCAAATCCCGGCTGTGGCCCTGCTTTGGTAAAAAGAGTTTTTTAAATTCTTTACACTTTTTCTAAAATTTTTTAATTATTGTTTTTA
>Ga0207433_10005236_pt1 | contig 23289 bp, 24 predicted proteins | sample YelNatPaOPGAMG01_FD_187559 | JGI IMG/M metagenome (GOLD analysis project Ga0207433, IMG submission 187559) | Hot spring thermophilic microbial communities from Obsidian Pool, Yellowstone National Park, USA - OP-RAMG-01 (SPAdes) (version 3) | ecosystem: Environmental > Aquatic > Thermal springs... | reverse complement strand
TCATCCATCTTCGCCATGTCTCCGGTTAGCAGCCATCCGTTTATCAGAACCTTCGCCGTCTCGCTCTCCATCTTCCAGTAACCCTTCATCACCTGAGGTCCGTATATCGCGAGCTCTCCAACCTCTCTTGGTGGGAGTATGTTTCCATCATTGTCCACTACGACTGCTAGTGTGCTTGGGATTGGAACGCCTATGCTTCCATCCTTATTCAATCCGTATAGCGGATTTGCATGGGTTACAGGGGAAGCCTCACTAAGCCCGTAACCTTCAACGAGTTTCCCCCCTGTAAGCGCCTCCCATTTCTTCTTTACTTCAACGGGCAGCGGTGCTGCTCCGCTTATACAGGTTCTGATGGATGAAAGATCATACTCCTTTATCTTGGGATTATTCAAAAGGGCGATGTACATAGTTGGAACTCCGGGAAAAGTCGTTATCTTGTGTTTCTGGATAACTTTTAGGTATTGATCGAAATCCCTTGGATCTGGAAGTAATACAATTTTTGCGCCAAGCAAGAATGCTGCATTTGCCATCGTGAATCCATAGCTGTGAAATATTGGTAAGGCGCCCAGGTATACATCCTTATCGCTCGCCTTCACATCCCAACTCGCAATCTGATGAGCGTTTGCCACTATATTGAAGTGTGTGAGCATGGCCCCTTTCGGCAACCCCGTCGTTCCACCAGTGTACTGTATAACCGCAACGTCTTCGAAGGGATCAATCTCTACTTCTTTTTCAATCCTTGGATATTTCATTATCTTTCCCCAGTCTACGATCTCGCTGGTTTTTTCTATCTTTATTTCACCGTATTTTTTCTTCTTAACAAAGGCTTTGAAGAGAATATTCAGAGGGAATCGCAGAAAGTCTTCGATTCTAGCTATAACAACTCTTTCGAAGATACCTTCTTCAATAAGCGCTCTATAGTTGTTATAGCTCAGATCCATTGCAAACATCATCTTTGCCTCGCTATTCTTGGCAATGTGCCTTAATTCTCTTTCCGTATAGATCGGATTGCTCTGTACAAGAGTTGCACCCATTTTGAATACTGCATTGGCAATGATAAAGTAATGCGGCGTGTTTGGCAAACTGACAATAATTCTATCCCCTTTCTCTACACCCATCTCTTTTAAAAATGAGGCAACTTTATTCGAGGCATTTATTATCTGCTCGAAAGTCCACTTTAATCCGAAAAAGTCAAATGCGATTTTGTTAGGATATTTTTTTGCTGTGTTTTCATACATTTTGTGAACAGGAATTTCCGGAATTTCGATTGTTTCTTGAACACCGTTGTCGTAAAACTTTGTCCATGGTTTTGGAATTTCGGAAACGTCAACTTCTCTAATATTGGCACCAACGATCGAAGCCATATAGAATTCATGATTCATTCTTTATAAATTTTTCGTCAAAATTTTAAAAATGGGCTGAGCCGATTAAATCCTGAATCCTGAGGGAATTCGCATTCAAGAAAGCTAGAAGACTCTCTTTCAGGCTATAAAATATTTTTTTGCTGTAAAAAACAGCTGATCCTATTTCCACTGCTGCTGATCCGGCAAAGATAAATTCCAGAACGTCTTCAAAAGTTGTTATACCCCCGCAGCCTATTACTGGAACCTCTAGGATTTTGTAAAGATCGTAAACGCATTTCAGGGCAATTGGTTTTATTGCGCTCCCGCTTACACCTCCGAAGATGTTGCTCAGAACGGGCCTTCTTGAAAGAATGTCTATTTTCATCCCAGGAATCGTGTTTGAAATCGTTATTCCATCTGCACCTGCTTTTTCGAGCACCTTTGCGAGCTTTATATAATCGTGCATGGCTGAGATTTTTGCAAAAACAGGCTTATCAGTTGAATCTTTCATGGCCTTTACGATTTCGGATGACAATTCCAAATCTCTCCCTATCTCTATTCCAGCGTCTCTAACATGTGGACAGCTAAGATTTATCTCGAAAGCGTTTGCAAAATCAAAAATTTCCACGAGTTTTGTAAATTCCTCTTTGCTTTTACCATAAAGGCTGACTATCAGCGGAGAGGGGAAGTCAAAATTTTTAAGTTCGGCTGCAAAATCTTTTGCACTTGGGGAGGCTAGACCGATAGCGTTTATAAGCCCACATTGCCAATTCAAAGCAGTTGGATTGCTATATCCAACTCGCTCCTCTAAACCGATCGATTTTGTAACTACTGCTCCTGCGTCTTCAGCAATCTCTTTAAGGGATGAAGCTGAACTTCCGAGAATTCCGCTGGCCAATATCAATGGGTTTTTTAGCTTCAGACCGCAGAGGTTTACTTCGAGCATACATCCAGTAAGTGGAAAAATTATAAATATATTTGTCCAAAGCTAAACAAGTTTGTGAGTGGTCTCGTCTTTAAAAACGAGGTCTTCGGCGTTTGGATGCCCAAATGCGACTAATCTACAGTGGAGATCTTGATGGTTGTGTAGGATGGTCTTTTATGCTTATAACTCGCGAACTCGCAAATTCTTAAAAATTCAAAGATTGCGTAAAAGCAATAAACAAGTTAAAGAACTTAACTTTATGCCCTCAGCAATAATAGTTGGTGGCTTTTGGGGGGACGAGGGGAAGGGAAAGATAGTTGCATATATTGCAAACACGGATAAACCAAAGATAATCGCAAGAGGAGGGGTTGGACCAAATGCTGGACACACAGTTGAAATCTCAGGCCAGAAATTTGGGCTCAGAATGATTCCTTCTGGCTTTGTTTACAAAGATGCAAGGCTTTTGATTGGTGCAGGGGTTCTTGTCAATCCCGAAGTTTTTTTGAGAGAAGTGGAGCTCCTGAAGGTTGCTGACAGGGCAAGGGTCGATTACAGATGTGCAATAATCGAGCCAAGGCACTGTGAGATGGACAGAACACAGGACCATCTGAAGAAGATTGGAACCACTGGAACTGGTTGTGGGCCTGCAAATGTAGATAGGGTTTGTAGAATAGCAAAGCAGGCGAAAGACATTCCGGAACTTAAAGACTTCCTAACTGATGTTCCCCTCGAAATAAACGAAGCCCTTGATAAGGGCAATTTTGTCCTAATAGAAGGCTCTCAGGGGTTTGGATTGAGTCTTTACTATGGAACGTATCCTTATGTTACCTCGAAGGATACCACAGCTTCGGCCATAGCTTCGGACGTCGGCATAGGGCCAACGAGGGTTGACGATGTGATAGTAGTTTTCAAGTGTTTCCCGACAAGAGTTGGAGCGGGACCTTTTCCAACAGAGATGCCAGCTGAAGAAGCCGAAAGGCTTGGGATAGTCGAATACGGCACAGTGACCGGCAGAAGGAGGAGGGTTGGTTACTGGGATGGAAAGCTTGCAAAATACTCTGCCATGGTAAATGGTGCCACTCAGATAGCGATTACCGGAATAGACAAGCTGGACAGAGATTGTTATGGTGTAAAGGAATGGGAAAAGCTCACTCCGAAAGCAAAAAAGTTCATCGAAGATATCGAGGCAGAGATAAAAGTTCCAGTAACTCTTATTTCTACGGGACCCGATATGGATCAGATAATTGATCTGAGAAAAGAAAAACTGTGATGCTGGACTTTCACATTCATTCTAAATACTCTGACGGGAATGCAAGCGTTTTTGAGATAGCGGAGAAAGCAAGGGAAGTAGGAATTAAGGAGATTGCAATCGTGGACCATTCAATCGAGCTGAATTTTGGTCTGAACGAAAAGAAGGCAAAACTAAGGCAGGAGGAGATAGAACTGGCTAGGGAAATCTATGGAATAAAAATTTATAGTGGCATAGAGTGCGGAATAAATGGATTCGGAGAAATATTCTTGCCAGAGTTTGATTTTGATATTATCATAGCTTCTGTTCACGAAAATGCACAAAACTATTTTAATAGAATAATAGAATGTGTTGAGAAAAACGAAGTCCACGTCGTTGGCCACCTTCTTTCGGACATGTTCGATTTTTCCAGAGATGAAAAGCTTGAGGAAATACTATTGGACAAATTGGAGGAGCTTGATATAGCTCTAGAACTTAATTCGAGTCATCAGTGTCCTCCGGATGACTTTTTAGCAAAATGCATGGATAGAAAGCTGAAAATCTCAATAGGAAGTGACGCCCATAGGTTGGAGAAAGTCGGCAAAGTCAGGTGGAGCTTAGAAAAGGCAAAAAAGTATTTGTGGCGCGCGAGGATTTTGGAGTTATGAGTTGCATTACACTCACGGTCGATGCTATAATCCCTTACAAGGGAAAAATAGTGCTTGTAAAACGCAAAAATGAACCCTTCAAGGATCACTATGCATTACCTGGCGGAATAGTTGAATACGGCGAAACTGTTGAGAAAGCGGTGTTGAGGGAAGTAGAGGAAGAAACTGGATTAAAGGGAAAAATTCACAGCCTTGTGGGGGTTTATTCCGATCCGAATAGAGATCCAAGAGGACACTTCGTCTCTGTATGCTTTATTGTGATCCCGGTTGGGGGTGAGCTAAGAAGTGGAAGCGATGCTAAAGAAGTTGGACTCTTCGGGCTCGATGAACTCCCAAGGCTCGCATTTGATCACGAAAAGATGATCAAAGATGCGGAGGTGAGAATTCGTGGAATTCTGTCCGAAATGTAAGAGTCTCATGCGGTACTCGGGAAACAAGGCGGTATGTAGAAAGTGCGGATACGAAAAAGAAGTAACGAATGAAAAATTTGTGATAAAATCTGAAGTTAACAGGGAAGAGATTCCAGTGATTGAGGGGGAGAAAATCCAAACTCTTCCAACAACAAAGGCCATTTGTCCAGCATGCGGGAATACAGAAGCTTTTTGGTGGATGAGACAGCTCAGAGCAGCGGATGAAAGCGAGGTTAGGTTTTTCAGATGCACAAAGTGTGGTAAGACTTGGAGAGAATATCAGTAATCATGATCGAACCGAGGGAGATAAGGGAAAGGAGAAAAAAGCTGAAGATAACCCAGAAGGAGCTTGCGGAGAGGGTTGGAGTTAGTCAATCCCTTATTGCCAAACTCGAGGCGGGTACAATAGATCCAAAACTATCACTGGTTAAGAAAATCCTGAGAGTTTTTGAAGAGCTCGAAAGAAAGAAAAAGGCTGAAGATGTAATGAATTCACCGGTAATCGTTGCGGATATCGATGATTCTATTTCTAAGGTTGCCAAGGTGATGATAGAGAAGGGAATATCTCAAATGCCTGTAGTTGATAGAGGAATGATAGTTGGTAGCGTTTCTGAGAGGGGAATTTTCAAAGCTTTTTATGAGGGAAAAAGGGATCTTAGGGTGAGGGATATCATTGAAGCGCCTCTTCCGGAGATAGGCCCAAAAGCCGAGATTTCGGAAATCTCCAGACTGCTACTAGACAATCCTGCAATCGTCGTTGTTGAAAAGGGAAAAATATTAGGTATTATCACTAAACACGATTTAATGAAACTCAATGCCGGAAGATGACGACAGTACTGGTTGAAAAAGTCGAGAGTTACGAAAAGGTTGGAACTTTCGTGGAAAAAGTTTTTGATTTATTTGAAATTTTCGATTGCAAATTTCTAAAGCCAAATTTTCTTAAATTCGATGATCCGGACAAGGGTTGTATAACCCATCCGGTTTTGTTAAGGGAAATTCTGAGATGTGCTAAGGAATATGGTATGGATTTGACTGTGATTGAGGGAGGATTTTTCAGGAAGTCTGCTGAGGAGTGCTTCAGGGCTTTTGGAATAGACAAGTTAGCAAGATGCGTGAATCTTAACGAAGACGAGTTTTTGGAAGTTAAAATAGACGGCAAGGTTTTGAAATCTGTTGAGATTGCGAGGACAGCTCTTGAAGCAAGGAGGGGATTTATAAGTGTACCAAAGATGAAAGTGCATCATTTAACCAAAGTTACGCTGGGAATAAAGAATAACATGGGGTTTTTGAAAAAGCCGGCAATTTATATGCATCCGCAAATAGATCAAAAGCTTGTAGATCTTTTGAATTTCATTTGCCCGAAAATAACGATCGTTGATGGAGTGGTTGGTGGAAATTTATCGGAAATGTTCCCGAAACCGATAAAGCACGGAGTTATGGTGGCCAGCGATGATGTTGTTGCCTGCGATTTTGTTGCTGCCTCGCTGATGAATGTGAACCCGTTCGAGGTGGGCCACATCAGACTTGCAATAGAGTCTAGAGGTTTGAATGTAGAAGAAATCGAGATAATCGGTGAGGCTGAATCTAGGAAATATTCTCTGTCCCTTTTGAGCAAATTTCTTGGTAAGTTGAAGATTTAGTTTTTTAAACAAATTAACTTAAAATTATTGGCTCTCTCTGCTAATTTGTTTCTTCCTAATGAAACTCTGTAGATCCTCGTCTGATTTGAAAGTGCCTATTGTTGAAACTCCTTCAGCATTCTCAAGGCTACTCTTCCGCTTTTCAACTTCGTCCTTCACTCCTTTCATTCTCTTACAACTGAAAGCCTCGCTTTTTAAGGCGGGGATGAATAGAAAAGTTTATAAGATATGTATCCTCTAATATACTCATAACCCCGAGTCCCGTCTGGGATAGGGGTAACGGGCTGGAGACCCAGCCTGGGATTGAACCCTCGGGAAGAGGGGGGATGCAATCCCAAACCTCCTGCACTATAGGAACCCTCGCCCTTCAGGGCGGGGAGGAGGTCAGTAACTCTCTCTACTTGATCTTCCATTTGTTTTCTTTTTTGTGTTAATCTATAAATACTTTCTTTTCGATTTCGTTGTCTATCTAAACCGAGCTATCCTAGCTAATACCGCTTTTCTAAATTTAAAAGTATGCGCAGGCCGGGATTTGAACCCGGGCTAACGGCCTGGAAAGCCGTTGTCCTACCACTAGACTACCTGCGCCTAAAGTTTTTTTACCTCTTAGCTTAAATCTTTTTCGAATGTTGGTACTTGCATGATTCTTGGTGAGCTGCCCCGCCTTTAAAGGCGAGGCTTCCGACGTTAAGGGAGAGCTTTACGCCTTTCCCCTCATCTGCCGGTTCAAAAGCCAAGCTCCTTATGCCTCTCGTTAAGGCATGGCTATGCCCTATCATATATAAGCCCCATTTCGGGCATCTAAACTCCCTTCCGTTGACTTGGGCAACATGCCCGATCTATGGCAGTCCCCTTCGGATTGTTTGGGCATTCTATTCAGACTTTCTATTTATTTAAGCTTTTCTCATCCAGTTCTGAAGGGCGAGGTTTTCGGTTATAAGCCGAATTCTTCTATAAATTCTCTAATCTTCTCGTACTTTTCAAGGAATTTGAATCCCTTGTCTGTTAATGTATAGTATTTTCTGCCGCTCTCGTCGTATATTTCTCTTACGAGTCCCTTTTTTAACAACTCTTCTATGTATCTCTTGAAATTTTGAGTAGACAGGTTTGAATATCTTAAGAGTGGCGTTGGAAGTATGGAGTTTCCATGTTTCCTGATTGCGTTTAGAATGTCGTGGATTATCTCTAGTTTTTCTCTCCTCCTCATTTATACACCTTTTAAAGTCTTCTTAATACTTCATAGCAGATAATAAAAATCACTACGACAGATAGACCATATATGAAAAATTTGAATTCCCTAAGCAGGCCAAAAGCTAGTGAGAAATTCAGTAGCCAGAATATAAAGAGAAGAAGATAGACTGGGTAAACTTTTCGGATTTTTCCGGAGCTATAGTATCGGTAGTTTACTAGAATCGCTATCAAAAGTATTAGAATCAACAAAAACTGGAAAATTAAAAAAGCAGGCAAAAACCTGAAGAGAAGGATAGAGAATCCTGCAAGGAGTGATATTATGTGTATAACCACCTCTCCGAAATGAGTTACCATTCTGCTCCATAAAAGGCTGTAGATTGCATAGAGAATTGAAACCGAGCTAGTATAAGCGAGAAAGGCAATACTAAAAGACATAATCTCTCTAATATCTTCGGGGGGTTTGTTATCGAAGACGACTCCTGAGGCTAGTAGAATAACGACGACAAACCTCATAAAGTAGGCTAGTCCGAGAAACAGGAAGATGTTCGCAAAAAGGTGGAAACCAAAGTAATCCGTTAGCTTGTATACCTCCCTTACCTTCCGGTATATAAGGAAGCAAGCCAAAAAGATCACCAAAAAGTAAACTGTTTCAAGGCCAACAAATTCGATTGGCGGCATTCTCGGTTGTGCAGACATGATGAATATTGTTGGATAGGTTATAAAAGTAGATGGAACTTTGGTATATTTTTTAATCCTCAGTTGAAAAGGAGGATCCCTCAACTTTTCAATTGCAGGCTTGAACTTTTGTTTTCGTGGACTTCTGGTTCGCACTCTTTAAATATTATCGCTCGTCTTTTTATTCATGAGAACTTTGATCTTTGCACTCGTTTTAGTAGCAGCATTGACGCCAGTTTTTGCCCAGGATAACGCGAGCGTCTCGATACAGAGCTTAAATGTTTATCCGCAAAAATTATTCGTTGGAGATTATGCTGTTGTTTCCGTAACGATCTACAATCCTACCGACAGACGTGTTGAAATTAATTCGCTCAGCATTTATGGGGAGGGAATAGCCCCGGAAAGTCTGAGCTTGGGCTATGTCCCGCCCAAATCTACCCATACACTAAGCTTTTCAGTTAGAGCAATTGAAAGTGGAGTGCATAACGTTGAACTGGTGCTTTACACAGCAGATGGCTCAATAAGCAGCTTTTTTACCCTTTTTGTTGAGGATAAGATGCCGGAGATTTATTTTAAGGGAACTGTTAGACTTGGAGAAATAAACAACCTCACTCTAGTCATATCATCTCCAGTGGAGATAGAGAACGTGGTTATAGCTCCTCTTTTTGAATCTCTGCCAGAGAAAATAGTTCTGAAGTCTGTATCTGGCATGGCTGAGGTTCCAATAAAGTTCTACGGGAAGGAAGGGAGTTATAAATTCAGGATGTCTTTTTATAGCGGAAATAATTATCACAGCTATGTCGCTGAAATAAATCCGAGGACTGAATCTGCCCGGGGACTGGCAATTAACTTTTCAGTACCTTTTACGACCGTTTTATTGTATGATGTTGTTGGGATAGATTTGGAAATTACGAACCTCATGAGTGACTCTTTGAGCTCTGTAAAGCTTTCGGCTTATTCAAACAATGGTAAAGTTCTGCTTTCGGCAAGTGAAATTTCCGAAATTGCGGCAGGGGAAAAGATAAAAGTTAAGCTTCTTTACTCTCCAGAGAGAGCTGGGGAGGATAAAATAAAACTCGAGGTAAGGTACAGAGATAGCCTGGGGGGCGAAGGGAGAATTGAAAGGGAAATTGGGGAAATAAGGGTCAACAATGAAACGGCCGTTAAGATTGTGGGAGTTGATATATCAACGAGGAGAATTGCGACAACAACCACAGCGGGCGGATTTCCGATGGGAAGGACTACGACTACTACAACGACTCCGGTAATGGAGATAACTGTCTCTGGAGAAGTCGCAAACGGTGGTTTTGGACAAGCAAGGAATGTAATCGTTTATCTTGATTTCGGAAACAGGACCGAAGAGTTTTTGATAGGAACGATATCTCCTTCAGATTCGGATAGCTTTAGCATTCCGGCGACTGGAAGTGAGAGAAGCGTGAGGGTAACTGTAGAATGGATCAACGATTTAGGGGAAATCCATAGGATATCTAAGACATATCAGCTAGCTCAGAGATCGTTTGAGTTCGGTCAGAGGGAAAGTTCAATCTTTAGTCCTCTGAACATGGCAATCCTTGCAATCTTTGCGGCAGCTGTTGTTGTGGGAATTCTATTTTACAGAAGGAGGAGGGGTAGGAGATGAGTGTTGAGCTTATAGACGTACACAAGATCTACAAAACCAAGTACTACGAAGTAAGGGCTATCAATGGAATAACAATGAAAATAGAAGATGGCGAGTTCATTGCAATAATGGGCCCGTCGGGAAGCGGTAAGAGCACGCTTCTTTATCTCATCGGCTGCCTTGACAGACCAACGAAAGGCGAAGTCGTCATAGATGGGGTTGAGACTTCCGAGCTTAGCGATGACGAGCTTACTAGGCTTAGAAGGGAAAAATTGGGCTTCGTTTTCCAGCAGTACAACCTGATCTCAACCTTAACAGCCCTTGAAAATGTTGAGCTTCCGATGATCTTCAGAGGTGTTCCGAAAAATGAAAGAAAAAGAAAGGCAATGGAGCTTTTAAGGCTTGTTGGCATTGAAGATGTCGCGGAAAGGAAACCCATGGAAATTAGCGGTGGCCAGCAGCAGAGGGTTGCAATTGCGAGGGCAATGGCCAACGAGCCTAAAATTCTTCTATGCGACGAGCCTACAGGAAACCTAGATTCAAAGAGCGGAAGGCAGATAATGGGAATAATAAAAGAGTTAAACGAGGAAAAAGGAGTAACTGTTATCCTAGTTACCCACGATCCTTCAATGGCCGAATTTGCGGAAAGAATAGTGAGGCTAAGGGATGGGAGGCTTCAGGATGTACCTTGAACTTGCAATAAGAAATCTCAAAAGGACAAAGGTCAGGAGCTCACTTGCGGTTGTCGGGATAATTATAGGAGTTATGGCAATCGCATCGATTGGCATTTTTGGTAACACGATGAAACAGACGGCTTTGGAGAGGTTTTCGGATCAGGCGAGGATAATAGTCGTGATGCCTTCCAATATTAAGGGTTTTACGGGCATAGCTGAGGAAGATTTCAAAAACATCGAGAGGGTTGAGAACATCGAATATGCCATTCCTGTTAAAGATGATAGGAAGATGGTGAATTACAAAGAGAGCAGAGCTTATGTGATAATCTACGGAATAAACGAGGAGGATCTCAGAAAGCTTTACAATGCATACGACGGTTATATAAAGCTAAAGGGGTCTGCAGTTGTTGGTTACAGGCTTGCAAGTAATTTTGGAATATCTGTGGGGGAGAAGATCTCCGTTGGGGACAAAATCTACAGAGTTTCCGGAATTCTCGAATATCAGGGACTTGGAGGAGGTTTGAGTCCCGATAATGCAGTATTTCTTTCGATGGAGGACTTTGACAGGATTTTTGAGAAGGAAGGATATACCTCCATCGTCGTCAAGGCGAGCAGTTTGGAATTCGTTGAGGATGTTGAAAAGAAAATCGATGAACTGGTTAATAGAAAACAGCAGAAAGTGGAAATGAGGGACTTTGAATCTCTGATAAGGAATGTAGAGGAAAGTATGAACTCGATGACCAGGTTTCTGATGGCAATCGCTGCTGTATCTTTGCTGGTCGCAGGAGTTGGAATACTAAATATAATGCTCATGTCGACGATGGAAAGAACTAGAGAAATCGGAGTGATGAGAGCAATAGGTGCTCCCAGAAAAACCGTTTTGTTCATCTTTTTAACAGAATCCGCAATTCTCGGACTTGTTGGAAGCGTTATAGGTGCATTTTTGAGCTATCTGGGTGCCTTCTTTATTATATCTTCAATGGGTTATTCCACAAATTACATATTTGATCCATCATCGGCGATTTACATCCTTCAGGGCCTTGCTGTGGGGATAATGACATCCATTTTGAGCGGCTTCTACCCAGCTTGGAAAGCCAGCGGTGTAGAGCCAATGGAAGCTCTGAGATATGAGTAATCGAATGGGTGCAGGCAAGGGGGATCGAGGGATAATAAATCCATTTTGAGCTTTCTATCCAGCTTGGAAGGTCAGCAATGCAGCCTCAATTAACATAGATCCATAGCTTAACGAGAGGCATGAGCTTAGCTTTTGAACTATAATATAAGTTTTTTAAACGTATAGCTTTCCATAAGGCCTTGTAGAAACCGGGACCAACTTTTTAAATTCCCCTGCCAAGATTTCGTTAGCGTCAAAACCGAAGAAATTGCAGAATTCCTCTATAATAGGCCTAAGCAAGGCCATGTCGTCTTCCTCCAACTCCATGATCTTTACTTCTTTCCCGACGTGAGCTACTTGTCCTCGGACATAAATGATGCCGCCATGCATTCCAGTCCCAACGAACTTGGCTTTATGGTTCTCACCATTTTTCAGCGTAAGCCCCAAGACGACAAGGACTCCCCCTGCCATGTACTCTCCCAAAAAGTCTTGAGCTGTCCCCCCTATGACGATGATAGGTCTTTTATCGCCATACCCTTTCATATGTACGCCGGCCCTGTAGCCTACGTCGTCGCGGATGAAGATTTTTCCGCCCCTCATGGCATAGCCAACCACATCTCCTGCACGCCCATAAATAACGACTTTGCCACCGTTCATGGTGTTTCCAACCCCATCTTGTGCGTTGCCATGGACATAAATGGTGGGGCCATCCATGAAAGCCGCAAGGTCATTGCCTGGTGTTCCGTGGACATTTATTTCCACATTACTCCTTAAACCAGCGCCTATATACCTTTGTCCATGAACATTGTACACAACTATTCTTTTAACTGAATTGCTGTAGGATTTTAGAAGAGAATTGAGAGTTCGATAATCCATATCGGCGGCATTTATAGTGACAACTTCGTCGTTTAGAGTGACAGGACTCAGATCGAATGATTTTTGTTCTTCATGCAAAAATCCTTTGTCCATGATTATTCACCTGCCATCTTTATTCCGAGTATTTTCAGCTCGGTTTCGGTCAACCCGACGCCGCGAAGCTGTTCACGATTACCTCGTAAGCTTTCGATGGCATTTATACCCATAGCCCCTAGCATCTCCTTAATCTCAATGCTCCAAGCTTGGAGAAGATTGACAAGTCTTTTTGTAGCAACATCTGGATCAAGTCGTTCAGCAATTCGCGGATCTGTAGTTGCTATGCCCCATGGGCACTTTCCCGTATAACATTTTTGGCATAAAGTACAACCTATGGCTACAAGGGCTGCTGTGCCTATATAAACGGCATCTGCTCCTAAAGCAATGGCCTTCACGATATCTGCACTATTTCTGATACCACCGGAAACTATTATGGATGCCTTATTACGAATACCCTCGTCTCTAAGGCGCTGATCCACCGAGGCGAGGGCTAATTCGATGGGAATGCCGACATTGTCGCGAATAACCTTTGGCGCCGCTCCTGTCGCCCCCCTGATTCCGTCTAAAACTATTATGTCAGCTCCGGCGCGTACCATGCCGCTAGCGATGGCAGCACAGTTGTGTACAGCAGCTATTTTAACTGCCACAGGTTTGGTATAGTCGGTCGCCTCCTTTAAAGCGTAGATGAGTTGACGCAGATCTTCAATGGAGTATATGTCATGGTGGGGGGCTGGGGAAAGGGCGTCCGTTCCAACTGGGATCATGCGGGTTTGTGCTATTTCTTGGGTAACTTTTTCTCCGGGTAGATGTCCGCCTATACCAGGCTTCGCCCCTTGGCCTATTTTAATTTCTATGGCTGCTCCTGCATTTAGATATTCTGGGCTAACGCCAAAGCGACCTGAGGCTACTTGCACAATAATATGGTCGCCATATTGGTAGAGTCTCTTGTCCAGACCCCCTTCACCGCAATTCATAAACGTGCCGCATTCTGCTGCAGCGCGAGCTAGAGCTAGATGAACATTGAAGTTTACTGCTCCCAATGAAATGGCCGCGAAAAGTATTGGGGTTTCAGCGCATAGTTGAGGCGTAAGCTTCGTTTTCAGCTCTATATCATTGTTTTTCATTTCAAGCTCAAGTTTGTCGGGTTTCGCGCCTAGATACGTTCGAATTTCTATAGGTTCTCTTAAAGGATCGATTGAAGGGTTAGTGACTTGACTAGCGTTGAGGAGAATCTTATCCCAATACGTATAGTATGGTTTGTCGCAACCCATTCCAGTTAAAATTGCTCTCCCTGTTTCTGCCTGTTTTTTTATGTCTGTTATGACTTCCTTGGTCCAATGCCAGTTTTCGGTATATTGCGTTGGATTTCTCCTTATAGTTATTGCCTTTGTCGGGCAAAAGACTACGCAACGGTGACAATTTACACAATTTTCATCTCGGCTACGAACTATATTATTTTTAGAATTATAATAATGAACGCCATAAGTGCATTGTTCTATGCAAATCTTACATCTCGTGCATTTTTCATCGTCTCGCTCAATAATAAATTCCGGTTCAAGATAGCTTTTCATTTTCTCGCTCTTCATATTCTCACGGAGTTGCCAAAGTTTCTAAGGGTTCTGCACTTTTGAGCCTCGCAATCACAGGCTCGCCGGCACGAGGATACCAGACCTTATCTAAGTGAGGTGATACTAAACGAATAGCAGCTTCTTCGGATGACAAATAGAACACGTCATCTTTAATCCCCGCCACCAGCGGTCTAAGCTTTATACGGTCTGCTAACCCTATCATTTCCCCGGTACGAGCTACAATTATAGTGAAGGGACCATTCAAAAGCAAGTTACTGTAGCATTGGCGTAGTGCGGTATAGAAACTCCTCTCCTTTGGTGTCATACTGTCAATTTCGAACCAGAAAGGAGGGGCGAATATTTTGGCGACAACCTCTATCGGCAACTTGTGCTTTCTCATAAGCAAGTCTAATGCGTACGTTATGACTTCGCTGTCAGTTTGCATGGTGCAGTAGTAGCCATGCATTTCTAAATACCTGCGGTTTGTACCATAACTGGATAACTCGCCATTATGTATGACGCTCCAATCAAGTATATTAAACGGTTGAGCGCCTCCCCACCAGCCCGGAGTATTCGTTGGAAATCTTGTATGACAAATCCACATGTAACCTTTATATTCATCTAGGCAGAAATATTCTGCGATGTCCTCTGGGAAGCCCACGCCTTTAAATACGCCCATGTTCTTTCCGCTTGAGAATACAAAAGCACCTTTTGATTTGGTATTTATCCTCATAACATTTTCCAACACATAATCATCGTGCGAGCTAATGTTTGTTGCCCCTTTCTTTGGCTGAACAAAATATCGCCATAGAGAGGGTGGTCTCCACACCTTTGCTTCTGGATTGACGGGTATTTCCTCGGCTTCAAGGACGTCAAAGTTCTCTCTTATAAGCATCTCTGCTCTCTCTCTAGCCTCCATGTTTAAGTACATGATATGAAGGGCATAGTCGTTCTCATGCTCGGGATAAAGCCCGTAAATGGCGAAGCCTGCTCCAAGCCCATTCGACCTCTCGCGCATATTCGAGATGGCTTTAAGCGGATCCTTAACGCCGAAACGCCTACCACTAAGATTCATCATGCCAAATAGCGCGCAAGCTTCGATGAGTTTATCGTCATTGTAGGGATTATTGAAGGAGTCAACAATTCTCGTCATATTCCACACTCCAATTGATTTTATTTGGCTGGTGAGTCACTCATTGATGCGGCCCTTGGTTATATAAGCCTTGCGGGCATCGTTATAGTTTTATGAAGAGCGACCGGCACAGCGATACTCAAAACTTACGATAATAAGCAAAGATAGACCAGAGCTAATTTGCAGGTAGTCAAATAAAGGATTGCGGAAGAAAAGTTAATGCGATGACAAACAACTTCTGGGGGTTTGAGAATTACATATGTTGATGCTAAGGGAACTTCAAGCCTGTGCCTGGTATGTGGGGTAAAGCTAGGCCCGAATGGGTGCAGACAAATGAAATGCTCCGAATGCGGGTTAGAAGAGGATAGGGATGTTATAGCTGTGAAGAACCTGCTCCGCAGGTACCAGATGGATGCAGGAGCTTCCGTTCACCCCGAAAGCCCTCCCATGAAAAGAGGAGGGAAGGGATGAAAGTTAATGCTAGACCAGAACGGGAAGTATATAGGATAAAGAGGCAGCTTACCGCAGATTGCGAACAAATAATCGGCTTTGCTAGGCAATTCGGAGTCTAACAATTGTTCTCGAGAAGCTTGGAAGGATAAAAAGAATTCGAAGAAAAGAAATCGAAGAAGAATCCAAGAAATGAACGGAAGAAGGCTGAACAGGAAATCGTTAGCTACAAGGCCCAAGTTTGCTTTGGAATTAATATCAGGTATGTTAAAGCTAAGAATACTTTAATCCCGTGCCCGATGGGGAGATCTGCTCATCCTGAAAACCCCCATCACGACCAGAGGGATAAAAAATGGACCAGAACGGGTGAACAGTTTATTCTTTCTATCGTTCAGAGAAAATCTGAGATAGAGTGATCAAAGGAGTGCCATGTTAAAAAGCTCATGAACCATTATTGGCTTCATTCCTACTTCCTTAACTTTTTCGGATAACGTTGAATAGCACATGGGGCAAAGAAAAACAGCATAATCCGCATTTGTATTTGCAATGTCCGATACGTTCCTTTCCTGGAAATCCCTTGCAAGTTTCTCATCTTTTGCGAGTATGAAGGCTGCACCGCAGCAGAGCGAATTTTCCCTGTCGTATTTTCTTTTAACTCTTTCAACACCGATTGCCTTGCAAATCTGGTCAAATATTTTGTCTGTTTTATTCAGCCTGTTTGAACAAGGTCTTTGATAGGCTATCTTCAGGTTTAGTTTCTTCGTTCTTCCGGCTTCGATCAATTCCATGAAGTATTCGTAGAGGTGCTTGTATCTGAAATCCGCCTTCATTCCATGGGCTTCCAAAAAGGAATTGTAAAAGCCGTAACATTCGTCGTGGAAAAGGATTACCTCATCGAAACCGATTGAGGACATGTTGGCCAATACTTTCATGGCCCTCCCTCTTATCACAGAAATCATGCCGTAGTGAAGGTATACAAGGTTGCAGAAGAGATGTCTACCTCTTATCAGTTCATAGCCTTCGAATATCTTAAGCTTCGAAATATCCTTAAATTCAGGAAAAAGACATATATGCACAGCCTTTTTAACTTTCTTGGCTTTAAAATCTCCTTCGGGTTCATATCTTTTAATTAGGGCCTCTTTTATCTCTGCCGGAATTTTTTCAACACCGAATTCTTCCTGGAGTTCGACTATTCGATAGAAGGGGTGGTTTCCAAAAGGACAAAATTCCTCACAGGCGTAGCAGTTTATGCATTCAATCAAAATCTCGCTAAAATCCCCTTTTGCAATTTTCCTAAATTCTTCGGGATTTTTGACGTATCTGCAATTTTTCATGCAGAAAATCTCGCAGCTCTCGCATATTGCAGGGTTGAAACTCAGTTTCATGAGAAAAATATGGTGAATCCATTATAAAGTTTTTCATAAGAGATCTCCAGTCTCCTCTTTCAGCCCCTCTTTTTCTAAGAGGTCGACAGAGATTATGAATTCATCTTCGACCTCTCTTTTTGTTCCAACAACCAAATATTTTTCTCCGTCTATCTCCTCCAGCTCCCCCTTTGCTATGATCCTTTCCCCTTTGAAAGCTTGACCAACGAAAGTGTGCGTGAAGCACAGTATTGCCTTAATTTCGTGCCTTAGGGGGTAGTAGGCAGGATAGTCGAAGACATAGCGGTCATCGAGGACTACTCCCTCAACTGTAATCTTCCCCAGCTTAATTCCCGGCTCTTCTGGTATTCCGTTGTTAATCTCTTCATATCCCCTAACGTAAAGCAAATCAAAGTATGTGCTGCCAAGGAACGCTCTGTGGTATTTCCTTCTCTCATGGGCCACAAAAACGTTGAAGGGAATATTTATTTTCCTTTTTTTATATATAAATTCCCAGGTTTCTGTGTCGAGATCCGACAACTTTCCGGTATCAATACCTTTTTTTATCTTTTCTCTGGCAATAAACCACCACTTTCCGTAGACTATGAAATCTACATCCGACTCCTGACCCTTTAGGCCAATAAGTCTGGAACCTGTTACTCCCATTTCCTTTATTGGAATTTGGCTGAAGTATTCGACTACTTTCGAAACGTTTGAATCCATCACATCTTTAAGTCTCTCTTCTGGTTTGTAAACTTCATCTATTTCTCCAATCGGGATTCTGAAAATTCTACCATCGTAGTACTTGGCAGCCATTGGATGCAACAAAGCTTCCTCATGACTGAGCTTTTTGAATCTTTTCTCATCTTTTAATCTGTCTCCAAACTCGCACGGAGCATATCTTAGGAAGCATTTTACTTTTTCCGAGTTTCTGTAGCCTAAAACTGAGAAGTAAAGATCTCCAACTCTTACAAAGTCTCTAAGGCGTATAGGTAGCATATATCCTCTTTATATCTTTTGCGAGTGCCTTCTCTCCTTCTCTTTTCAGCAATCCACCATCCAGAAGCTTTATTCTATGAATTCTATATTTCTTTCCCTCAATATTTATAACTTCCCCGACAACGAATTCCGTCTCACCGTCGAATACCATTTTGTAGGGCGTAGTTACGGCTCTTTTGTGCAAGCTGAATTTCACGGAAACTTCTCCGACATTTCTTAGCCAGATTGAGTACGTATCTTTTGCCTTTGAAAACTCAACCATTCTGCCATCCTTTAGCTGAATTGCTGTGACTTTCCCAACTTTGCTCTCTTCTTTTAGGTCCACTATCATCTCTGAACCTTTTACGATTTCATCTTCCTCGGAGACTTTTACCTTTCCTATTTCTGTTTTTTCATCGCTGCTGAGAATGGCTTTTATTTCCACCTCTTTTGGAGGACTAAATCGAGTATGGGTTCCACAGATTGAGCAGCGGTAGAGATTCTGCTTAACTAGCTCGTGTTTCGTTACTTCCTTGCAACTGTCACAGTAAAGTTCCATATTTAAAGTAGATTGGTTTTTAAAATCTTTTTTATATCTGAGATCAAACCTAACGTTTTATGCATCGTTAGATTTCGCGAAAGATTTATATATCAGTTCACTAACTAAAAGTTAGTAACGGTGAGTTGAAATGAACATCCTCGAAGTGATAGGGAACGAGAGCAGAAGGAAAATCCTGGAGCTACTATCCAAAAAGCCTTGCTACGTTAGTGAGATCTCTTACTGTCTAAAGATGGCGCCGAAAGTCGTACTAGAACACCTAGAGAAGCTTGAAAGTGCTGGAATAGTGAAAAGCTTGGAAGACGGAAAAAGGAGATATTACTACATAGCGAAGAATCTTCACATCGACGTAACGATCTCTCCGCATCGTTTTGAAGTCAGAATCGTGGGCGAACATAATGGCGATCCAGCGGAAGCTTTAAGGAAGATAGAATCGAAATTTGAAACTTTGAATGAAAGCAGGGACTTCTATACAGCTTTGAAGACAGTGGAAGAAATAGACAGCTATTTTTCGGCGATGCACAACTTTATATCAATCAAGTTAAACGAATTGATGGAAAGAATGATGGAAGAAGTCGAGAAAATAGCCAGTGACGACTTTGAGCGTCTAGTTATTCTAGCAATTGCCAAAGGACTGAGAAGAACTACCGAGATAGCGGAATTCTTCAGAATTCCCTACAGGGAAGTTGAGAGAATTCTAGAGTCTTTATGGCAGAGAGGGATTGTAAAGAGGGAGAGATTGAATGGTGAGGACTTTTGGGTTGTGGAGGTGAGATTATGAAGGAGGAAATTGTTTTGAGAGTTGCGGAGGCCTTTTATAGAGATGTCGGCAGAGGAATTGCGAGAATAGATCCGGAAGTTATGGAAAAACTCGGATTACAGAGTGGCGATATTATAGAGATCATAGGAAAGGAAAGTGTTCCAGCCATAGTATGGCCAAGCTATCCCGAGGACAGGGGAAAGGGGGTAATAAGGATAGACGGAAATCTGAGAAGCAACGCGGGAGTTAGCATTGATGACAAAGTTAAGATAAGGAAAGTAGATGCCAAACCCGCTGAGAGGATAACACTGGCACCAACTGAGCCTGTAAGACTCATGGGCGGAGAAAATTACTTGCTAAGATTGCTTGAAGGCAGACCCGTTATAAGGGGTCAGAAGATCAGGGTTGAAATTTTTGGTCACACGCTAACTTTTGTAATCGTAGCCACAAGGCCAAGCGGAGTTGTTGTTGTGAACAGAAAAACGGAGTTGGAGCTCAAGGAAAAGCCGGCCGAGGAAGTAAAGAGAGCAGTTCCAAACGTGACGTATGAGGACATAGGAGGGCTTAAGAGAGAGTTGAGGCTTGTTAGGGAAATGATAGAGCTTCCCTTGAAGCATCCTGAGATATTCCAGCGCCTTGGAATCGAACCGCCTAAAGGCGTTCTGCTATACGGTCCTCCGGGCACAGGAAAGACTTTAATTGCAAAGGCCGTGGCTAACGAGGTAGATGCTCATTTCATCAGCATAAGCGGGCCGGAAATAATGAGCAAGTACTACGGCGAATCCGAACAAAGGCTTAGGGAGATATTTGAAGAAGCTAAACAGAACGCTCCAAGTATAATATTCATTGACGAGATAGATTCAATAGCGCCTAAGAGGGAGGAAGTCACGGGAGAAGTTGAGAGGAGAGTTGTAGCACAGCTCCTCGCACTGATGGACGGTCTAGAGTCAAGGGGGCAAGTGATAGTCATAGCGGCAACTAACCGCCCAGATGCGATCGATCCTGCCTTAAGAAGACCTGGAAGGTTTGACAGGGAGATAGAAATCGGCGTTCCTGACAGGGATGGGAGAAAAGAGATCTTAGAGATACACACAAGAAAAATGCCGCTAGCTGAAGACGTAAATCTTGACGAGCTGGCAGACCTTACCCATGGTTTCGTTGGTGCTGACCTTGAAGCCCTCTGCAAGGAGGCTGCTATGCACGCTTTGAGGAGAGTTTTGCCCGAAATAGACATAGATAAGGAAATACCCTCAGAAGTGATAGAGAACCTAAAGGTGACTAGACAGGACTTCATGGAAGCGCTGAAAAACATAGAGCCATCTGCGATGAGGGAGGTTCTTGTGGAGGTTCCAAAGGTTAGATGGGAAGACATTGGAGGCCTTGAAAACGCCAAACAGGAGCTGAAAGAAGCGGTTGAATGGCCTTTAAAGTATCCCGAGCTTTTCAGGGCCACAAACATCAAACCACCGAAGGGCATACTGCTTTACGGTCCTCCAGGCACTGGGAAGACATTGCTGGCAAAGGCTGTTGCGAATGAGAGCAATGCCAACTTCATAAGTGTCAAGGGACCAGAACTTCTGAGCAAGTGGGTGGGAGAGAGTGAAAAGCATGTAAGAGATATGTTCAGAAAAGCAAGACAGGTCGCACCTTGCGTAATATTCTTCGATGAAATAGACAGCCTAGCTCCGAGAAGGGGAGGGGTAGGAGATTCCCATGTCACTGAAAGGGTTGTAAGTCAGCTTCTAACAGAACTCGATGGCCTCGAAGAGCTCAGAGATGTGGTAGTAATTGCGGCAACAAACAGGCCTGATCTAATCGATCCTGCCCTACTGAGGCCGGGAAGGATAGAGAGACATATATACATACCTCCTCCGGACAAAGAGGCAAGAAAGGAGATATTCAAGATCCATCTCCGCGGAAAGCCATTGGCTGAAGATGTAAAGATAGAGGAGCTTGCTGAAAGAACCGATGGTTATACGGGAGCAGATATAGAAGCTTTATGCAGAGAAGCCGGAATGCTGGCAATAAGAGAGGCAGTGAGCAAAGCAAAGGATGAGAAGGAGATAAAGGAAATTGCAAAGAATATAAAGATCGAGAAAAGACACTTTGAGGAAGCTTTTAAGAAGGTAAAGCCTAGCTTGACGAGAGAGGATTTGAGAAGGTATGAAAGTCTTATAAAGGATTTTCAAAAAATGTATGTGTGAGGTGATCGTGTATGGTTTGGAGGAGAAGGAAAAAGGAGGAAGATGAAGAGGACTTCTGGGATTGGGACCCCTTCAAAGAGTTCGATGAAATCTTCAGGAAAATGATGAGGGACATAGAAAACGCTTTCAGATTTGGAGAAATGAAAGAATCAAGACCGATAATACGTGGATTTTCAATAAGAATCGGCCCAGATGGAAGGCCAGAGATCAGGGAATTCGGAACAAAGCCACTCATAAAGGAAATGGGAGTTGAAGAAAGGAAACCGCTGGTTGACGTAATAGAAACGGATAACGAGATCCAAGTAATTGCAGAAATGCCGGGAGTCAAAAAAGAGGACATAGAGCTGAAGGCCACAGAAAGATCTCTTGAAATTAAAGCTGAGGGAGAGACTAGAAAATACCACGAGGTAGTAAGTCTACCAGCTGATGTAGATCCGGATTCTGCAAAAGCCAGGTATAACAACGGAGTACTTGAAGTTATACTGCAGAAGAAGGCCGGAAGTGGCAAAAAGATAAAGATAGAGTAATATTATTTTTTTATTTTTTAAATTGAAAGCAATCCGCTAAATCAATCTTGACAAAGCCCGGGGAAAACATCTGTAATGCTTCAGAAACTCCGATTTTTCCTTGCAGAGTATTTGGTAACTTTTCCAAGAACTTCGATCGCGGTTATTACATTTGGAAAAACTGGAAAACCGTTATTTTCGTATTCCATTCTTAGAGTGTGAACTTCATCTCTTGGCCCTTCTGCAACGAAGTATATCGGTTTTTTGAACTCCTTTAGTTTATCGAATTCTGGCATATAACCTTTCCAAATGGCGCTGCACCAAACTGCGACAACAATTGAGTCAACATTTTCGTCTTCCAGCATAGCTTCTGTAGAGACATTGTACGGTTTCATTCCATAGTATTCTACCATGGGCCAAATATCGAGCGGATTGTTCACTTGGTGCCATTCAGGAGTAACTTCTCTGATCCTTTTTTTCGTCTTTTCGCTAAGCTCGGCTAGCTTTAATCCGGAGAAATAAACCGCATCTGCTGCCTGAACGCAGCCCGAACCTGTGTAGTGAATCACAGCAACTCTTTTGCCAGAAGGCAGCGGTTGCATTGCTAATGCCTTCGATACGTTTAGAAGTTCATCAAAGCTGAATACCCGAATTAAGTTAGCCTGCTTGCAAACTGCGCTAAAAATTTCATCCCTCCCTCCTAATGAGGCAGTATGGCTCATAGCGGCTTTTTTCCCGTACTCGCTCCTGCCGCTTTTGAAGATAACAATGGGTTTTTCTGATTTTTTGGCAACTTCAAAGAAAGCCCTTCCGTTTCTGAAACCTTCTACGTACATACCTATGACTTTCGTATCCTTATCCGAGATCAGATAATTCAGGACTTCATGGTCTTGGACATCTATTTTGTTCCCCATCCCAACTAGCTTGCTGAACCCGATTCCCGGATTATGAGAAGCTATCATTTCCATCATTACTCCAAGGAAGAGACCAGTTTGCGCGACGATGCTTATGTTTCCTTTTTTTATCCGCCTCAGCGGTGCAAAACTGGTTATAAATCCGGTTTCTGTGTTCATTATTCCAGTCGTGTTTGGGCCGAAGATCAGAATTCCAGATCTTCTTGCAATATCTATCACTTTTCTTTCAATTTCAGCTCCTTTCTCACCCTCTTCACTGAATCCAGAGCTAACAATTACAACCCCTTTAACCCCTTTTTTGGCACAGTCTTCCATAACTTCTGGTACAATTTTCGAAGGAACAGCAATTATTGCAACATCTATCTCATCCGGCACATCCCTAACGGAGGGATAGCACTTGAATCCGTGTATCTCATCAGCATTCGGGTTTATCGGATAAACCTTTCCCCCGAAGTT